>Ga0209191_1003077_pt1 | contig 10039 bp, 22 predicted proteins | sample S_130626_EF_Meta_FD_187320 | JGI IMG/M metagenome (GOLD analysis project Ga0209191, IMG submission 187320) | Freshwater microbial communities from Lake Simoncouche, Canada to study carbon cycling - S_130626_EF_MetaG (SPAdes) (version 2) | ecosystem: Environmental > Aquatic > Freshwater > Lake ... | reverse complement strand
ACTTCTTCAAGTTTCTTCTTCAACTCATCATAAGATTTGAAGTTCTTGCGATCAGTAAACTCGGACAACTTGTGTTGTGCATTCACGATAGTCAACAACTTGTCTTCATCTTCAGAAACAGGTGCGGGATCCTGGAATGAAGACTCATCATAGTTTGTGTAACCATCTTTCTTACGCATACGCAACTTGAAGTTTGCACCTTCCCAAAGATCAAAAACATTCACAGGTTTTTCATCATCATAAGTTGGACGTGCCTTGTCCATGATCTTATCAAAAATCTTCTTACCGAATTTGAACAGAACAACTTTACCTTCATTCTCAGGATGCTTTGGATCAGATACGACCAAGACATTGGCAATGAAAGATAGGCGACGTTTTTGCTTACGAGCAATCTCTTTGTTTGCTTCAGAACCAGAATTCCAAAGTTTAGTGTTCAACTCACCGACAGGATCGTTTTCACCAAGAGTTGTGAGGGAGTTCTCAATGTACCACTTACCAGTTGGTCCTTGGAAGCCATGAGAAAACAAACGTACCCAAGGCAACTCATCACCTTCTACTCGAGGTAGGAAGCGGAGTGTGGCTGTGCCATTACCTGCCTTGTCGCCTTCAAGTTTCCAGAAGCGATCGTCAGCATATGACTTGGTTTCGGTTTGGGGATTGGCAATCTTTTCGAATTCTCCAGCGATTTTGCCGAAGTCAGAATTGCGCATTTTGCGGAGTGTTTGAATATCCATTGTATTTCCTTCGTATTAAAGTATTAATTAGTATCGTTTTGTTTTATATGTTGAATGAAGATCTCATCAGTTATTCCATCTACCTCATCGACAAATGGATCATCATATTCTTCATCAACATAACTATTTAGCGTTTTCATACCGCCACCTTTTTTACCAGTGGTTTTTCCAGAACGCTGACCAGAAAAATCGTCTTCAAACTTCTTTGAATTTTTGTGATAGGTTTTACCCATTTTACAACTCTGCTATCTCTTCTTTAAATTGATTATAAACTGTTAAGACTTTTTCTTCATCGTACTTAACAAATCCTCTAACTTTCTCAACTTTGCGTATCTCGTTTTCCCACAGTAATAACATAGAACCATGTTGTTTCCACGTACCAAGTAAATTCTCGAAGTCATCTATAATCCTTAGGGTTTCAATCCCAATTTGTTTTCCAAGGTATAAGTTAAGTATACTTGGATATTGATTTAAAGTAAAATTTAAAATTGAATCTTGTTTGAGTTTACGTTTGTATGCATCCATTAGAATTTTATTGCAATCGTCTGCAAAAATTTTCGTCATGGATTGTTTACGTTTCTGCCATGCCATTAAGTAAGTCTCAGCTTCTTCTGACGCATAAACAATGTTATCATTACCGTATGCAAAATTTGCAACATAAAATTGAATAAGGTCTTTGTCAACAGGAAACTTACGAACCAACTTCTCAAACATATATCTATCGTTGCGTGCATAGAATGCTTCACGAGTTCCTTTTACAGAACCTCTGTTTTTAAACACATCGAAAGAATCTTTTGAGAAATGTAACTTAATGGCAATGTAATACTTGAATGCTTTAAATCCGTCCATTATACATCTAGCTGTGCTTGTTTGGGTAAATAATTCATCTCGCGAAAGTTCATCTCAATCTTTTCCTTGAGGGATTTGTTGATGAGAGACTTTACATCCTCTGGTTCAAGGTAGTTCTCTTTGCAATACTCAAGAACAGCATCCATGTGATTGATTCGTTTATCCTTGACCATCTGCTCAATAAGCAAAGAAAATTCATTCGAGTTCTTAAACATAAGATTTCTTCAGGTAGTATTCTGCTGCTTTGATTGCTTGTTGAAGTTCACCATACTCACGCATCTTCTTTTTATAAAGATCCCAGATAGGTGTGTTTGTTTTCTCAGGATCCATCTTGCGTTCAAATTTGTCAAGATACATGCTGAAGAATTTATCTAGACGCATGCGCTCCACAAGAAGTTCGTGGTGTGTGTCATAGATACCTTGGGTGTTTCGATCAGTTGCGAACGAAACGATTTTTGTGTAGTTTGTATTCATAATGTAATTATACCTTATTTATCATTGCAAGACAAGTTTGTAAGATTACCACCATAAAATGCAACATCAAGTATGAGTGCTTCATTTTCTCGAGTCAGGTGGGTGATCTTATTTTTCATACATATAGTTTCCTGATGGTACTTCTTACGCAGAAGTTCTATCTCAGCTTCTTTCTCAGCACACTTAACGCAAAATTCACTCATATCATCTCCTCATTGTTGCAATGTCAATGGCTTCTTGATCAGAGAAGATCGGCACTGCATTTGACTTATGCATGGTACCAATTCCTTTAATCAAAGAACCTGTGTAGACTGGAGGTGGCTTCAATGCGCATGGTCCACCAGTAAAGGGAAGACTCGGAATCTTAGGCGTCTCACGACGAGCAGATTTTCCAAGTGAGTACACATCACTGAGTGATTGCTCTTTTTGAACAACCTTCTTTGTGGCATACTTCTTGAGCATTCGTTCCCACTCACTTTGCAACTCTCGCTGCTTTGCGTTGGGTTTATGCTTCTTTGATTTAGCTGGTCCAGTATGTATCATCTGCATAATATAATTATACCTGAAAAGTGAATTAAAGGCAAGCGGAAAATTGTTTTATATTTTTCACCTCGAATTCAGCCCACTTCTTTTTTGCAGTGGGAGTGAATTCATGATCATTTTTCTTTGAGAAAGAAAACGTAATACCAGCCTTAGTCATGCGTTTTTGCCATGTAGGATAAGGAAGAATAAAGAAACGCATGGTATCATTACCATTCTTATCGATATGCAAAATACAAACCCTAAGAGCACCAGTTTTATTTTTAAGTGCTGTTGGACTTAGCGTGGCTTGAATCGCCTGTTGCTTTTTGCCCTTGTAGTCAGTTCCATGGCTCCGATATCGAGCAGTCATGAATTTGACTTCAGATCCGTCAGAAAGATCCATACCCACTTCAGTGCTTCGCTTCAATTTTCGATTTACACTTGTAATAGAATTTTCAAGTGTAGTTGAAATTGATAGGTAACCTTCTTCAGCAAGGAAAAGTGCTTGTTCTAAACTTACGTTAGACTTCGTCTTAATGAATGGCCAGAGGTGTTTCACTGCCATCATGTCGGACTGCGCTGCATTTTCGGTATGGTTGGTAGCCATTTAAGGTTTCCTTTTCAGTTACGGTAACCTAATTATACCAGGATCCTGAATAAAAGTAAAGGGATTTCTGCTAATCCCCTCACTTTTGTAGGGTTATTTCTTTACCGTAGCCTGAGATTCCATCTTGCCATGAGAAATTGCATATGCAATGCAAACATTATCACCATATTCATAAGCACAACGAACTGCAAGAGGATCAATTCCCTTTACAATAGCTGAATCAATGTTTGACTTCATTGCTGCAGTCTTATTGAGATTGTAATAAGTTACACAAACAGTAACTGTAATTATAACTAAAACCATTCCAATAATAAATGCTAAACTTTCTTTATTGTTCATATTGTTCTCCTACCATGAACCATCGTCAACAACCACTCTCAACGAAATTGGTAAGAGTGATATGAAAATGCCTCGCATGTTTGGATTGAGTTCATCGGGATGCATAAACTCAAAGGCGAGACGCCAGTGAAATGGATTTAGTGAAATACTAATCCAAATGCCAGAATACTTTGCGTAATTACTTAAGATCTTTAACATCATCGCATAGTCCTAATTTTTTGGCTTCAGCAGAACTGAGCCAGATGTCTTGTGGAGGAAGTAGATACTCACGAATCTGTTCTTCCTTCAGACCAGTACATTTCTTATAGTGAGATACCATACGTTTGGTAGTCAAGTCAAACTCTTTAATCTGTGCAAACAGTTCATGCTCTTTACCAAATGCACCCCATGAATATTGATGGGATAAAATAGAAGTGTTCGGTGTAAGAATACGCTGACCATTTGTACCTGCAATAAAAATCATCAGACCAGCAGAAGCAACCTGCCCAAGACCAACTGTTCGAATTGGTATTGAAGAACCACGCATTACATCAACTAATGCAAACGCAGCATTTAGGTCGCCACCTGGAGAAGTGATAATCAAGTTAAGCATCTCTGGAGTTTCTTCAGAGAAGTTTGCTTCAAGAATCCACTCAACTGCCTGCTTACAAGTATTAAGAGTTACTTCCTCCATTAAGAGAAAGAACGAGTGCCTCGAACTGTCCTCTTTTAGAGACAAGTTTAGTTTTTCCATCATTGTGTTTACCACCTTCTTTATAAAAAATATGTCGACCAATTACGGTAGTTCGTTCAAGTTTCCATCTTGGATTAACATAATCTGCATGATAGAATAATGCACCCTTTGTTATATCATCTATGTTTTCATAGTTTGCATAAGCAAACAAAGCAACGTCCATGGCTTTCTCATAAACGATGCTATTCTTATTTAATTTCACTGATTCGCAGAACCATGTAAATTGGCAGGTATATTTAGTTTTCTGTTTAACAACACTACATATACTATCTGGGAATCGTGGGTCTTGAGTTCTGTTCAGTGTAACAAGTGCAACGGCTAACTTTCCATCTTTTGGTTCATGACCAGCTTCATGGTAAATGTTTTCAGCCAAACAATCAACTTGTTGTTTTGCGTCTTTTGATAATTCAGAGTATCGAATGTCAAATAATTTAAAATTTTGTGGGTATGCAGTTGAGATAAGTGTAATCCCAACAATTGTTAATATTAATAAAAGTGTGTGTATGTACACTCGCATAGTATCTCCTTAATTAGTTAAGAAAGAGAGCGGATGCTCTCTTTCAATCCCGTATCAGGTTGACTTCTTGCTAGTAGTCTTTATATCTTGGGGGATGTTTGAAACGAAACCATTTAGGGTCTGAGCCTTTGCAATGATATCAGTTTCTGATGGGTACGCTGGAAATCCTGGATGGCTTGGAATTTCGGTACCATGGATTTTAGCAATTTCGCATTTATTTGAATACTCATTGCTAATTATTTCACGCTTTCCGTAGTAGTCATCGGATAGCATGTCTTTCGCCATTTTCAATAACTCGAGACGAATCTCGAATGGGGTCAAATTACTCATGTTGTACTCCTTGTGTGTTATGAGTTGTGTGTAATGATGGTTTTATTGGGATCCATCAACCCACTGTGTATATTATTTAGTATCCTCTGCCTTTTTCTTTGGCGTTGGGCGAGTTTTTCCTTGAAGATTTTTATCGCAAACTACTTCTTTGCTTGGAACGCACTTTTCAACTTTCTTTGGTGGTTCTTTCTTAGCAGGTGCTTTGTCTGCAGCAAATGCAGTAGAAGCAAAAGCCATTACCAAAATTGTAATTAAGTTTTTCATTAGTCAACCCTCATTGCATTAAAATTAACATTCGGATTTTGATCAAAGATGTCATTCCAGATTCTGCGCCAGTTTCTAATAAACTTCATATCGGCAGGATTTTCTTTTTTGACAAACTGATCAGTGGTTGATTCTATATTATCCTGAAAGATAGAATCGCACCCCCATATATTTATACCATCACACTCACCGAATTCTAAAAGGAAGTCAGCAGCATAGTGGGCTGCGTTATACCATTCTTTTGGCTTGAAAACATGAAGAATTGTAAACTGATCATCAATCCTCAATTCTTTCATCTTTTCCCATGCTTTGGTGCTAACAATAATCGGACATTGAATAATGTTTGGAGTTGATTTTAAAATCCAAACAATTTCTTCGTCAGCGATTACTGTAGCATCAACGCTAAATGCATCACCAGGAATATTGCAACCAATTACAAAATCACCATTTCTGTCGAAACAGTGTTTGCTTGGTCCATTACCTAGTATTACACCTAGCATATAACATTAGAACGAGTACTTCAATCCAGCAGAGATAGTACCACCATCTAGACTGTTAACACGACTCTGACCTGCTTGATAACGATAATCTGCAGTTAGAGAAACTTTCTTGGCTACTGGGTATGTAACACCAGCACCAACTAAGAAAGCATATCCATCAACTGTGTTCTTCTGATCCAAATATGCTGCACCACCTTTAACTGCAACAGTAGCTGCACCAAACTTAGCAACATCATAAGAACCAACCAAGGTGTACTTGCTTAACTCAGTACCAGTAGTATAACGATCAAAACCAGCAGTAATGCCAACATTGTCATACTTTTGTCCAACTGTAAAGCCATAACCACTGCGATCAGAATTTGCAGTGTCACGACTTGCGTTAATACCCAATTCAACTGCTTGCGCAGAAAATGCTGCCATTAATGCAGCTACTAAAATCATTTTCTTCATCTGTAAATTCCCTATAAAATTAAAAGTGATAGGTTATTCTGTTACGAGGAAACCTACCGAAACCCTAGTCAGCGTTTAGGCTGCCAATGCGAACTGTGAGTCGTTTGCGTTTACTTTGTTTTACTTTTAACGAGTATCTGTCTCGAGTTGTCCATCTTCGTACTTATTGCCACGTCGAAACCTGGTCACCCCCATCAAAAGCACTTCTCGATTCACATTCCCCCGAATACATCATTTCTGGTTCGGCTAATACGCAAATGCTTTTGGTGGAGGTGGGGAGAATCGAACTCCCGTCCGCAACACCTTTCGGTTAACTTCAAACAACCATTCACTTACACATAATTATACCGTATTAATCTTTGCAGTTCAACTTTTTGTAGTACTGCAAAAATTCATCAAACTTTGGTAGATCAGCACAAAGTGAAACCATTGGAATATGAACTCCATCTGGTCCAACCATGTGACCCTGTTGTGCTGGAAACAATCCAAACTCTTTTGCCGTTCTATAGAATTCGCTACTTTCTGGATCCATTCTTTCTGGTTCCACAATCTTAAATCGTTCACGAATCTGATCAGCTACAAATGAGTGATGTGGTTCAATAATTTTAGCGCATTCTTCAGCAGCTGCCTTATGCTCATCACTAATAGAACCATAGTCAAATACTGGAATCATTTAAATACCTTTCATATTTTTATAATCTAATCTTAGTTTACGAAAACCACCAATCCAGTTGTCACGTTTTTCAATGAACAATCTTGGATCATCATTATCAACTGCCATTATAATTACAAGTCTTCCAATAGGAATACTAGTTCGCTCTTCAAACGCCACTGCATATGCCGAGCATTGCATGAAGTACTGGTGAATATCATCACGATCCTTTGGCTTACTAGAAGTCTTAAAATCGATAACTGATAACTTACCCTGAAACTCAGCAATGCAATCAACAGTACCAGCTACCTCAAGATAATCTGAGTACAGTGGTTCTTCAATAGCATGTATATTATCTATGTCTTCGAGCCATTGTGATATACTTCCAAATAATTCTTTATCGAAGATATCAGGCTCACATCGCTCATTGCGGAGATATGCTTCACAGAGAGAGTGGATTCTTGTACCTCTGGCACTTGCTCTACCACTGATTCTGTTGGCTTCTTCATTCCCCACTCGGCGATTCCTTTTGCTGTGTGGAGTCCTGTAACGGTAGTGACGCTTGGATAGGCTCGACCCGTCGGTGTTTTATAGACTCGTGTGCCATCAGGGGAAGTGTCACGTTGGAGTTTAGGGAAATCATGATCAATAAAAGTTTTCATTTAACCTAACAAGTGTATACATTCATTATAATGTTTAATTCGATCTTCAAGTCCAATATAACCACCATTGATTTTCTTGGTCATTAGTTTAATGTCACCAGCATCTGCCTGAACATTAAGTTTGTTTTTATTCCAGAACCAAATAGCTGACATCAGTGCAAAGTCTTTGTCTTCAGTCACCCAGTCTGGATTGTTGAATAGGTTTTCCCAGTCATCAAACATGTCTTTGGCAAATTGCATGTAGTTGCTTTTACCAGTCAATTGAATTGGTCCACGTCCACGATACTTCCAACCATCGCCAGATTCTTCTGGTCCATTACCCATACGATTGCCATAAACACGATTAGCAATCTTTTCTGGTTTACGTGCGTAAGGTGTTGCTGACTCAAGTGTGGGAAAATACTTTTTAAAAGTAGTACACAAACCCTGTGCAGAATAGTTTAAGTTTTCTTGGAAGGTTGTCCATCCACCAGACTCATGACCACACTGTGCAAGGAAAGCAGAAACACGTTGTGGCGTATTAATCTCATATGTCGGAAACACTTCTGCCATGGATGCAGCCCATAACTCTGGGTCTGGATTACGTGGGAATAAGTGTGCGAATTGTTCTGCTGTAATCATCTTTTATCCTCATAGTCTTCAAATTTTAATTTAGCCAAGATATAATCTTTGACCAGTGAAGAACGAACAATGTCATCTACAGTAAACTCAATGCGAGTAAATGACTTCATGTGTTGGGCAATATCAAAGAATTTCAAAATACCAGTAACGTCGTTCTTTCGTTTATTTAGATCAGTTTGACGGTAGTCTCCGCACCAAAGAATTTTAGACATGTGTCCAACACGAGTCATAACTGTATCAATTTCTTCGAATGTCAAGTTCTGCATCTCATCAACAATAATGATTGCATTATCAAAGGACATACCACGAATAAAGGAAGTAGATATAAACTGAATGTAACCCTGCTCTTCCAAACGATCCCATGCATCCTTACGATCAAATAACTGATGACAAATTTGACGATACGGTTGTTCGTAAATTTCCATCTTTTCATTTACATCACCAGGAAGGTGACCGATCTCTCGACCCTGTACTGCTGAACGAACAACAATAATTTTATTAAAGGGATTTGATTTATCCAGTACTTCTTCTATTGCTTTGTAAAGTGCAATAAAGGTTTTACCAGTACCAGCGACACCATGAAGTGCCACAAAGTAATCACCTTGTTTATACGCATCAAAGAATAATTTTTGGTTATCAGTTAGTGGTTGAAAAGTTCTTAAATTATCTAATCTTAATTTTAGCTGATTCGAAGATACTGGTTTCGTTTCACGTTCATCATAATTTATTTCTACTACTTTTTTAGCTGAACGAGTTGCCATTAGTTTCTCTTTCTTATAGTTGCGATGATAGTCTATTTAATTGACTTCCTGGTGTTTTCTCATGGACTCTTTGTAGAACCTCCTTAAATCCCGTGTCCTTCTTGATTGTTATGTGGTCTCCAGCAAACGCTGGTGCTACTCCATCGTAATATCTTTCGTGAGTGGGGTTTGTTTCTTTGTATTGATCAAGTTCGGCTATCTTCATAACCTTTTCAAACACTTCACCTGTATCACTGTTTCTAAACAAATATGTTGGCATAATATCTCCTTACACTCTATTTAGTCTGGCTTTGTACTTCCGACTTGCTTGGAAGTGTTCAAACACAGGTTTTAATTCACCATAGTATTCTCGGCTTAAATCAAAGATACAATTATATTCTGGTGGCAATCTGTAGACTTTAATATCATCAACTTCATTAAGCGCATTTTGCAAATTAACCTGATCCCAGTTTTCAGGGAACAAACGATTTAGTCTAGTCCAACTATCAAGCAGTTCATGCGCCTTTGGCGTATTATTCCAGTAGGTTGTTGCAGAAATTAGTTCATCATCCTTGAACCAGTGAGCAGCAAAATCACAATCTATTGTTTCAAATAATATTGGGTACTGCCTTAAAACAGAATCAGCATCTGTCCAGATAACTGGTTCAGTAAGTTTTTCTTTTATGTATACTGCTTTATACTGAGTGTTACGTTCCCAGTTACCACTTTCTTCTCGCTGTTCAACTTCATACTTAATATCTGGGAATTTGTTGAGAGACTTTATAAGATTTGCTGCTTCTGGTTGATATAGTGCAGTGTAGTATGAAATTATTTTCATTGGATCCAATTAGGTCGTGAACGATTCTTCCAAGCAAACATACGTGTTTTATCACCGAGATAATAATTTTTATAGGACTGAATAGAATCTCCAGGGACTTTATAGTGATCAGGCATTGCTGGAGTTGGTTCCGTAAAATGTCCTCTTGGAATATTATTTGGTCGAACCTCTAGTGCCCAAACAAGTTTTTCACAAGCATGTTTTTTA
>Ga0209191_1003074_pt1 | contig 10042 bp, 7 predicted proteins | sample S_130626_EF_Meta_FD_187320 | JGI IMG/M metagenome (GOLD analysis project Ga0209191, IMG submission 187320) | Freshwater microbial communities from Lake Simoncouche, Canada to study carbon cycling - S_130626_EF_MetaG (SPAdes) (version 2) | ecosystem: Environmental > Aquatic > Freshwater > Lake ... | reverse complement strand
CAATCAACGTGAAACAACCGTGGTGTGGGACGTAACAACTGGTCAACCGCTCTCTAATGCCATTGTTTGGCAAGACACTCGAACAACTGAGTTCTTATCCACTTTGTCAGATGCCCAACAACAAAAGATTCGCCACACAACTGGTTTAACGATCGCCCCTTACTTTGCGGGTAGCAAAATGAATTGGTTTCTAAAAAATGTGCCAGCAGCACAAGGTCCTAATGCCCGCTTTGGAACCATCGATTCATGGCTACTGTGGAATTTGTCTGGAGGTGTTCGCGGAGGCGTTCATGCAACTGATGTAACAAATGCCAGCCGCACCTTGTTAATGAACCTTGAAACCTTAGATTGGGATGATGAACTGCTTTCTATCTTTGGTGTCTCGCGCTCTGCCCTACCTGTCATCAAATCTTCTTCAGAAACTTATGCGCTAACAGATCCTCACGGTCCTTTTGGAACAGCAATTCCTATTGCCGGAATTTTGGGTGATCAGCAAGCTGCAATGGTTGGCCAGGTTTGCTTTGAACGCGGTGAATCAAAGACAACATATGGCACGGGTAACTTCGCACTGCTCAATACTGGAACTGAAATCGTTCGTTCTAAAAATGGCCTACTAACTACTGTTTGTTTTAAACTAGGAGATGCCCCAGCACATTACGCACTTGAAGGCTCTGTTGCAGTTACTGGCTCTGCCATCCAATGGCTGCGCGATCAATTGGGAATTATCTCAAATGCAGCAGAGACTGAAAGCTTGGCATCTTCTGTAACAGACACAGCAGGTGTTTACTTTGTTCCGGCATTCTCAGGATTATTTGCTCCGTATTGGCGCACAGATGCACGCGGTGTGATTGTTGGGTTAACTCGCGCTGCAACAAAGGCACATCTTGCTCGCGCAGCACTTGAAGCAATCTGCTACCAAACACGAGATGTCATGGATGCAATGGTTGCCGACAGTGGCGTTCCAATGAAGGAAATGCGGGTTGATGGAGGAATTACCGCTAACTCTTTATGCATGCAGATGCAGGCAGATGTCATGGGAATCGATATCACTCGCCCACTAATCGGTGAAACTACTGCTCTGGGTGCTGCATATGCAGCTGGTTTAGCTGTTGGATTCTGGTCTTCGACAGATGAGGTGCGAAAGCAATGGCAACAATCTCGTCGTTGGAATTCAACAAGTACACCAGAACAGCGCGCAGTTGGTTATGCAGGATGGAAAAAGGCAGTCGAGCGAACCTTGAATTGGGTTGATTAAGCCTTACTTATTTCGATTAAGAACGCATTTGCAGGAGCCAGAATTGGCGCAGTCACACCAATTGCAGAAAGTGCCGAACCTGACATCGTGATTCCAGTCATCCACTCGGGCGGTGTAATCAACATATAGCGAGGCTTTCCTGCTGGAAAAACAGCCTTGATTACATAGTTTGCGTTCTCATCTAATCCAGGAAACTTAAGTGGTGATGGATGAATAGAAACTGTTGGCGTTAATTGAACGTAAGCAAATATTGCGCGAGATGCATCATGTGCGGTTACGCCATGTAGGTATGCATGTGCTTCTGGATAATCAACGCGGACCATTTTTCCAGAATGTAGTAGGCCACGGTTGTCCTTGTAGTACTGGGCCCATGTTGCTAAATGCTTTCGCTCTTCTGGTGTTGCTTCAGTGATATTCCATTCAATGCCAGCATGACCAAATAAAGCTGTCGTTGCACGCATAGAAAGCTCTAGTGTTCTACCTGTTTGGTGGCCATGAGTCGGCCCAATATGAGTACCAAGGAGTTCAGGCGCAATAACTTGAGCGGTCCAGCGCTGAATTGTTTGGCGCTCTAGCGCATCATTATTATCACTTGTCCAGAAGCGATCAACATAATCAATCACACCTAAATCAATTCGTGCTCCGCCTGATGCGCAGGATTCAATTTCGAGTCCTGGGTGACGCTTTTTTAGCTCTGCAAATAAACGATAGATCGCTTCTGTTTGGCGATGAACACCGGCTGCGCCAAGGTGACCGGCATCAATTAATACACGGTTGTGATCCCACTTGATATAACCAATGCTATGCGCAGCAAGAACAGCGGAGGTTTGCTCCAGCACGTGATTAAAAGCATCTTCGTGGCCGATATCTAGAACTAATTGATGGCGCCACAGTGGTGGAACTCGATCTGCTTCATGCAATATCCATTCAGGATGGGCGCGATATAAATCTGAATCTGGGTTAACCATTTCGCCTTCAAACCACAGGCCAAATTCAATTCCCTTGTCATTGATATATTTAATGATTGGTGACAAACCATTTGGCCAGACTGCAGGATCGATAACCCAGTCGCCTAAACCAGCGCGATCATTGCGACGGGAGTGAAACCAGCCATCATCTAGAACTACGCGCTCAATGCCTACTTCGGCCGCAACATCAACTAGCGCCTTGATCTTTTCCTCGTTGTGATCAAAGTACAACGCTTCCCACATGTTTAAAGTAAGTGGGCGTTCTTTCTTTGGATGTACTTCGCGAGCTCGAAGGTATGAGTGATAAGCAGCGCTAACTCCATCTAATCCTTCTGCTGAAAATACTGAAACCAAAGCAGGTGCTTCATATGATTGGCCCGATGCCAATATCAATTCACCTGGTAGTAATAACTCGCCAGCACCAATTGACTGTGAACCATCAAATAGTTTTTCAACTAAATAATGTGAGTTACCGCTCCAGGCAATACTTGTGGCCCATGCCTTTCCTGTTTGGAAAGAAGTTTGCGCAGTGAGCGCGATGTCCGCGACAGAAAAGTTGTGTCCGCTCCGACCTTCTCGAGATTCGCGAACCCAGGTACCAGTTGCGATTTCTTTGCGCTGTGGGTTGCGCTCATTTGACCAGCGACCTGCAAAATCTAAAGTCTGTGTCGCCTCCTTTGGAAGTGGCAACCAGTGGATAAATTCGTTGAGGCAATACTCGGTACTACCTAAATTCTTAACCGTTGCTCTTTGAAATAAAACACCATATTTATCAAGGTCAAAAGAAATTACGACTTCAAGTTCTGCATGCAGATCCCGAAAAGTAATGGTGGCGTGGTTTTTCTGATGATGAAAATCTGTGACTTCAAACTTTGTTGACCATGCTTTTCCATTTCGATGCCCAGATAAAGTTGGGCGACCTAAGAATCCGCGAGAGCTCTCACGCATAATTCCAGGAAACTGTGGCTGATCCCACGAGCTATTTGCAATTGATGGGCTCATCGCTGTTTGCACAGATGCGTGATCGCCATGAATGGGTGCTCCCCAGTGTTGGATCACAAGGGCGCCTTCGACTACTTCAAGCAGCAGTGATGACGATGGCGCGCTCAATAGTGCAGATTGCTTACTCACAAAGGTAGAGTAACGACACTATGGGCGAGAGTAAAAAACTAAAAGCAGGCGTCATCAGAAATGATCGCCACATGGCTGATGGTCGAACAATTCGTTACTACGACACCGCTGGCCAAGCGCGAAATGTTGAAGATGCCAGGCTGGAGGAAGAACAACCAGGAATTGGTGAACTTCGCCTAGATCCATTGGTCAATGAATGGGTTGCAATGGCAGCTCATCGTCAAGGCCGCATCTTTTTGCCTCCAAAGGAGCTGTGCCCTTTGTGTCCGACAACAGGTGAATTGCTCACTGAGATTCCTGAATCTGATTTTGAAGTAGTTGTCTTTGATAATCGATCACCATCACTTCGCCCACCTGTTGGTGATTGGGCACTTCCTGACTTGGTCGGACCTGATACTGATTTAGGAACTGCTGCCGGTAAGTGTGAAGTAATTTGTTTTACAGCAGAACACGGCAAAGCTTTTAAGGATCTAACTCCACAACGTGTTCGCACATTGCTTGAGGCATGGATCGATCGCACTTCAGAGCTTTCACAAGAAAGCTTCATTGAACACATCGCACCCTTTGAAAACCGTGGAGAAGAAATTGGTGTGACCCTGTCTCATCCACATGGTCAGATCTATGCCTATTCCTATATTCCACCTCGTGTTGAAAAGATGTTGGCTGCTGCCAACAAATACAAGGAACAAACAGGCAAGGTTTTATTTGATGAAGTTGTTGCCCGTGAGATTAGAGATAAAGAGCGCATCATTGCCCGCAATGATCGATGGATCGCATATGTTCCATACGCTGCCCGTTACCCTTTTGAAATTCACATCACTCCCCTGAACCCAGTTGCAGATCTGACTGGATTAACAGATGCAGATCGTGATGCTTTTCCAGAGATCGCATTAGAAGTAACACGCAGATTAGATGGCGTCTTTGGAATTGAAATGGCATATATCGCAGCCTGGCATCAAGCACCTGTGCGAGTTGGCCGAGATGTGATGCGCCTGCACTGGCAGATCACAAGTGTTCGTCGCGCCCCAGGAAAGTTAAAGTATTTAGCTGGATCTGAATCTGCGATGGGTGCATTCATAATGGATATGCGACCAGAACAATCTGCAGCCCAGTTGCGTGAAGTAGTTTTGTAATGCGGGTTTTAGTAACGGGTGGCACTGGCTATATCGGATCAACTGCAGTTGAAATTTTGCTTACCCAAGGCTTTGAAATCTCGATTTTAGATGATTGCAGTATGGGCCATGCCGACACAGTCCCAGCTGGTGTGCGCTTTGTTCAAGGTTCACTTCTTAATCGTGGTGAAGTTGCAGACGCACTTACTGGTTGCGACGCGGTCATGCACTTTGCAGGTAAATCCTTAGTTGGCGAATCTGTTGAAAAGCCTGATCTCTATCATTCGGTCAACGTTGATGGGACTCGCATCTTGCTCGATGAAATGCGCAAACAATCAATTACTAAAATTGTCTTCTCTTCATCTGCAGCCACCTATGGTGAGCCAAAGAGCGTGCCGATTCTTGAAACCTCTGAGACCAATCCAACTAATCCATATGGTGCAACAAAGCTTGCAATCGATAACATGATCACGGCAGAGGCAGCCGCCCATGGAATATCTGCAGCCTCACTTCGCTACTTCAATGTGGCCGGCGCGCTCAAGGCAAAGCGTGGATGGTTAGCAGAGCGACATAACCCTGAAACACATTTGATTCCTAATGTTTTGCGCAGCACAACAGATAATCCTGTGAAGATATTTGGTACTGATTGGCCCACAGAAGATGGGACCTGCGTCCGCGACTATGTCCACGTCATCGACTTAATTGATGCGCATCTAAAGGCTCTGAATTCATTAGGCAAGCCTGGCCACGAGATCTATAACTTAGGTAGTGGTTCTGGATACTCAGTGCGTGAAGTTGTTGCAGCAGCAAGTGCTGCTACTGGACATCAGATTCCATTTATTGATTCTCCACGCCGCGCAGGTGATCCAGCGGTTTTAATTGCAGATATTTCAAAGGCCAAGACGCACCTTGGGTGGGAGCCAACTCGAGATATGAACACGATGGTTTCTGACACCTTGAAATCAATGGCATAACAATGAGTGCGATCGAAAGCAAATTTCTTGAAACATTTGGCGTGGAACCAGATCTAGTTGCAGCAGCACCTGGGCGCGTTAACTTAATTGGCGAACACATCGATTACAGCGAAGGCTTTGTTCTTCCCTTCGCAATCAAAGATAGAACGTTGGTAGCTGCAAGAAAGCGTGATGATTCAACGGTCAGAATCGCATCAGCCCAGCGCCGCAACAAAATTGTGACCGTCGATATCAACAATGTTAAGCCAGGACTCAAAGGTGAATGGGAGCGATATGCGCTCGGCGTCCTGTGGTCGATGGGCGTAAAAAGTGGAGTTGATCTGATGATTGATGGTCACGTTCCACTAGGTGCAGGACTTTCTTCTTCTGCAGCTCTTGAATGTTCTGTGGCAACAGCGATGAATCATTTATTTGATATGGGATTTAATCTTGAAGAACTTGCTCGTTTAACTCAAAAAGCTGAAAACCAATATGTGGGAGTCCCCTGCGGCATCATGGATCAATCGGTTTCACTCATGGCAACTACTGGATCAGCACTGTTGCTGGACTGCAGAGATCTTTCAACTCGCAATATTCCCTTTGATGTTGCATCACACGGATTAGAGCTACTCATCATTGATACGCAAGCCCACCATGCCTTAACTGATGGTGGCTATGCCGAACGACGAGCATCCTGTGAATCTGTTGCAGCTAAATTATCTGTTAAATCCATGCGTGAGTTAAGGATGGAACAGTTAGATTCTTCGCGAGATAAATTGACGGAGACTGAATACCTACGTGCTCGACATGCGGTGAGCGAAATGAAACGAGTACTGGATTGTGTTGAGGCTTTAAGTGCTGGTGATTTTGTGAAGGTTGGACAGTTGATTAACGCATCACATGTTTCATTACGTGATGATTACACCGTCTCTTGTCCAGAACTAGACACAGCAGTTGAAGCATCGTTGGCTGCAGGTGCTCTGGGTTCTCGCATGGTGGGAGGCGGATTTGGCGGCAGTGCAATCGCATTAATTCAAGTTTCAAAGACCACAGAAACAATTCGCGCAGTTGAAAAAGCTTTTGCAGATAAGAAATTTAAGGCTCCGCGGTTTTTTACTTCGCTACCAAGTCAAGGTGCAGAACTTCTTTCTAGACGCTAAATCTCTTTTACAGAGGATTGATTGAAAGAACTTCTACCCCACCAATTGCACCTAAAACATTAAGCAAATCGGTTGGATCACTACCTGGTATCGCAACAGTAATATCGTCATAGCCTTTGCCATCTTCTGACTTCACAACGGCCAGTGCGCGAATATCTCCACCAGCTGCGCCAATTGCAGATGCAAGTAGTCCTAATGAACCCGGACGATCTGGGATTGCTACATTTAATTGGAAGAGTGCCATGTGAAAACCTTATCCCTAAATCTTCAAGCCAGGATTATCCAGTCGCCCTTAATGGCAACTTTGACTGTTGGAAGAGGATTAGTGGCAGGTCCTGCAACAACTGCGCCCTTATTGAATGGATCAAAACTGGCGTTATGGACGGGACACACAAACAACTTGCGAGCCGAGAAGTACTTGGTCAATCCACCTTGGTGCGTGCAGATTGTTTGATAGGCAAACACGCCCGTCTTGGTACGAAACAACAGGGCTGGTGCGCCATTGGTCAGTTGAAAGGAATAGGTTGCCCCAACTTTGATCTTGCTCAATTTAACGATCTGATTATTGGCAGCAAGTGCGGGAGTTCCAAACATGCTCGTACCTACCCCGATCAGGGCCATGCGAAGTGCTGATCTACGTGTGAGTTTCATGTGCTCCCTGACTTGGATTCGAACCAAGAACCTGTCGATTAACAGTCGACTGCTCTGCCGTTGAGCTATCAGGGATTAACGGTGCAAGCGCAAACTCTAGCGCACACACGGGTTTGGACAAAAACTAAAGGCTGCCGAGCGCCAAATCATGCAGAGATCTGCGGGCACTTTCCAGCGCAACTAATTGGGCAAAAGCGGCCGTGTATTCGATCTCATTTTCGACAGGATTTAAGCGCTGAAGGGAAGATTTTAGTTCGGCAATAGATCGAGAAATTGCCACCTCACGCAAACGAGCCACGATGCTTGCAACATATGAAGCAGTCGGCTTTCCATCGGCGCGGATAGGTTCAACTGTTAATTCGGTAAACAACGCCTTCACATTGTCATCAACAATATTATCCGGTTCAATTTTTTCAACAGAATCTATAGCCACGCGCAATGCAATATAGGCAGGATGCGTAAAAGCACTACCCTCAATTGAACTCCATAGTTCGCCACCTAGTAATGACGGCTCTTGCAGCTTCGCCTTTAAAACTTCGCGCTCCAGAATCAATCGCGCTTCATTCGGATCTGGCCTAAAGTTTGGTTGAGCACTTGATTCTTCAACAGTTGACTGTTGCGCAGGAGCTGTTTTGACTCCACGAGAAACTGCCTTTGTCACAAGTTCAACCTCAACGCCAAGCCAGCCTGCAAGAAGTCTGGTGTATTCAGGACGCAATGACTTGTCACGGATCTGAGCAACCAATGGTGCAGCCGCATTTAATGCATTGACTCGGCCTTCGGCTGAATCTAATTTGTGATGTTTTAATTCTGCGCGGATTGCAAACTCAAATAACGGCACGCGGCGTGCAATTAAATCGCGCAAAGCAAGGTCGCCCTTTTCTTGGCGGAGCTCACAGGGATCCAATCCATCTGGCTCAACGGCAACAAATGTTTGTGTTACAAACTTCTGGTCTTCGCTAAATGCGCGTAGTGCTGCTTTTTGACCTGCAGCATCACCGTCAAAGGTGAAGATTACTTCTCCTCTAAATGCATCATCATCCATTAATAATCTGCGCAATATACGAATATGGTCTGCGCCAAATGCGGTGCCACAAGTTGCAACGGCAGTTGTAATACCGGCAAGGTGTGCTGCCATGACATCTGTATAACCTTCAACGATGACTGCTTGACGCTTCTTGGCAATCTCTTTCTTGGCAACATCTAGCCCATATAACACTTGGCTTTTCTTATAGATCGGGGTCTCCGAGGTATTTAAATACTTTGGGCCCTGATCATCAGCATCGCTAGCAAGCTTTCTGGCACCAAATCCAACAATGTCTCCTGAAATATCTTTAATCGGCCACATCAATCGATTACGGAACTTATCAATAGGGCCGCGTTGGCCCATCTTTGATAATCCTGCAAGCTCTAGTTCATCAATTGTGTATCCAAGTGCGCGCAAATGTTTTGTGAGGCCATCCCATTCATCTGGTGAATACCCAACACCAAACTGCTCACACGCTGCTTTATCAAAGCCACGCTTTGTCAGTAGCTCACGTCCGTGGGCAGCACCCGGAGAGGAATTGAGTTGTTCTTGATAAAACTTTGCTGCCTCTGAGTGTGCTGCGATTAAACGATTACGAGTACTAGATGTAACAACTGGTCCAGTGCTAGCTCCCTCGTCATATCGAAGGGTGTAACCAATTCGGTCTGCAAGACGCTCGATAGTTTCTGTGAAAGTTAGATGATCAATCTTCATTAAAAATGCAATGACATCTCCACCAGTTTGGCAACCAAAGCAATGGAAATATCCCTTACTTGGTGTCACATGAAATGACGGTGATTTTTCATCATGAAATGGGCACAAGCCCTTCTTCTGCCCACCGCCAGCATTTTTTAACTGAACATAATCTGCAACAACTTCATCGATGGGTGCACGATCTCGGATGTATGCAACATCCTCATCTCTAATGCGACCGCTCATGCTCGTACCCTACCGATTAGCAAGTAGGCGTGCATGCAAGGCATATGCGCCCGGGTCAGTAAGAGCAGCAACTTGGTCAATTATCACGCGCATTTTGGCCACTTCATCGGCCGCCTCATTCCAGGGCTTCTGGAAGTAAGAATCGAGTTCGCTTGGAGATTTCAAAAGCATCTCAACTAGCTCACGAATAATTATCTGCTGTTTTGCATATCTATCTTGGGAATGTGCAGCATTAATTAAATAATGGCCAGCAATAGCCTTTAAGAAATCTACCTCCACCTTTTGTTCACGTGGTATTTCAAGGTTTGCGCCATAGCGTGAAAGTGGGCCATCACCGTGCACCTTTCGAGTTTGAACTTCTGCAGCTAAAACAAAGCGTCCTATTAACTGGCTTGTTGAATCCTTCAAGCGTGCAAGGCTGCGATGGCTGCCGTCGTAATAGTGAGGCCAAGCAGAAAGTGCGCCAAGTCGAGCGTGTGCATCTAGTGCTTCTTGCTCTGTTGCATCACTCTTGTAATCAACAGTCATGACTTTATAAAGCTCTGCAAAGTCTTGCTCAAAGTTTTTAACTGAAACTTGTCCTGCAAAGATTGCATCTTCTAGGTCGTGGACTGAGTAAGCGCAATCATCAGACCAATCCATGATTTGGGCTTCAATACATTTCTTGCCGGCCGGTGCATTTGTCCGCATCCACGTAAATATTTCTACATCATCATCGTATACACCAAACTTACGAGGATTTTCAGACCGTGGCCATGGATACTTTGTTGCACCATCTAGAGATGCGCGAGTTAAGTTAAGTCCAATGCTTTTGCCATTTACATCAACAGTCTTTGCTTCAAGGCG
>Ga0209191_1003072_pt1 | contig 10046 bp, 8 predicted proteins | sample S_130626_EF_Meta_FD_187320 | JGI IMG/M metagenome (GOLD analysis project Ga0209191, IMG submission 187320) | Freshwater microbial communities from Lake Simoncouche, Canada to study carbon cycling - S_130626_EF_MetaG (SPAdes) (version 2) | ecosystem: Environmental > Aquatic > Freshwater > Lake ... | reverse complement strand
TGAAGGAAGTCCATGCACGCCTTGGCTTCTTGCTCGATGTCGGCCTTGATTACCTTTCTCTTGATCGCCCAGCTGCAACGCTTTCTGGCGGTGAGGCACAGCGCATCCGTCTTGCAACTCAGATTGGTTCCGGTCTCGTCGGAGTCCTTTACGTTCTTGATGAACCATCTATCGGCTTGCACCAGCGCGATAACCGTCGCCTGATTGACACTCTCACTCGTTTACGCGATCTTGGAAACACTCTCATCGTTGTAGAACATGATGAAGAAACGATTCGTACAGCGGATTGGGTCGTCGATATCGGTCCAGGCGCTGGCGAACATGGCGGCAAAGTTGTCGTTTCCGGTTCATACGAAGAGTTGATTGCTTCAGAGGAGTCCATCACTGGGGCCTATTTATCAGGCCGAAAATCAATCGAGATTCCTGATAAGCGCAGACCAGTTGATGTAAAGCGTCAACTCGTTATTAAAGGCGCAAAAGAGAATAACCTCAAAGATATTGAAGTCTCAATTCCTTTAGGTCTCTTTGTATCAGTCACAGGTGTTTCGGGTTCAGGTAAATCAACGCTTGTTAACGACATTCTCTATACAACCCTCGCCAATAAACTCAACGGCGCACGCCTGGTACCTGGTCGCCATCGCACCGTTACCGGCATCGATCAACTCGACAAAGTTGTACACGTGGATCAATCACCGATTGGTCGCACACCGCGCTCTAATCCAGCCACATACACAGGAGTATTCGACAAGGTACGCGCTCTCTTTGCCGAGACAAGTGAAGCGAAAGTTCGCGGTTATCAGCAAGGACGATTCTCATTTAACGTCAAAGGCGGGCGTTGCGAAAACTGTTCAGGTGACGGAACCATCACCATCGAGATGAACTTCTTGCCCGATGTATACGTTCCTTGCGAAGTCTGTCACGGTGCGCGCTACAACCGTGAAACTCTTGAAGTACATTACAAAGGCAAGACCATTGCTCAAGTTCTCGATATGCCCATCGAGATCGCTCACGAGTTCTTTGAATCCGTGCCTACAATCGCGCGTTATCTCAAGACGCTCTGCGATGTTGGACTTGGATATGTGCGCTTAGGCCAGTCTGCTCCGACACTTTCAGGTGGAGAAGCCCAGCGAGTAAAGCTTGCAACCGAACTACAGCGCCGTTCAACAGGTCGCACCATCTATGTACTTGACGAACCAACGACCGGACTTCACTTCGAAGATGTCAATAAACTTCTAGGAGTTCTTAAGCGCCTGGTTGAATCTGGAAACACAGTGATCGTCATTGAGCATAATCTTGATGTCATCAAATCATCTGACTGGGTTATCGATATGGGACCTGAAGGTGGTTTCCGTGGCGGAACAGTAGTTGCCGAGGGAACACCTGAAGAGGTAGCGAAGGTGAAGGGAAGTTACACAGGTCAATACCTAGCTGAAATTCTCGCTACCAATCGCGCAGCTTCTCCGAAGAAGTTAGCTACAAAGAAGAAGTAGCAATGGCCGAGCCATCCAGTTATCGCCCTAAGGAGATTCCTGAAGAGCCCGGGGTTTATCGCTTCTATAACGGCAGTGACAAAGTCATTTATGTCGGTAAAGCTAAGAATCTCAAGAATCGTCTGACGACGTACTTTGGTTCAAACCTTGCTCAGAAAACCTATCGCATGGTGCACGAAGCAGTACGAGTTGATTGGACAATCGTTGCAACTGAACTAGAAGCGTTGGCGCTCGAGTTCTCGTGGATCAAGCAATATCACCCAACCTACAACGTTCAATTTAAAGATGATAAGTCGTACCCATACCTAGCGATTTCGATGGCGGATGAATTTCCACGCATCTTCATTACCCGCAAAGAGAAGCGCCCAGGGCTTAAGTACTTCGGTCCCTACACAAATGCATGGGCGCTTCGCAATACCTACGAAGTACTGCTGAAAGTTTTCCCTGTACGCTCATGTAGCGCCGGTAACTTTCAACGTGCCCAACGCACCAAGCGCCAATGCCTATTAGGCGATATCGGTAAATGCGCTGCACCGTGCGTAGGTTGGGTAACTCCTGAAGAACATAAAGAGATAGCAGTGAAGCTCGATGCCTTTATGGAGAAGGGAATGGAGAACCTTCTTCCGACTCTACGTCAGGAGATGGCAACTGCATCTGAGAAGGAAGAGTTTGAACGGGCTGCGAGATTGCGCGATCAGATTGAATCTTTCGAAAAGGCGCAGCGATCTACACAAGGTAATCTCTCCGATGATCTCGATGGTGATTTCATCTCACTCCATGAAGAAGGACTCCATGCCGCTGGCTCCATCTTCATCGTTCGACGGGGTTCAATCAAAGGATCTCGTTCATGGATTGTCGATCAAGAGCGCGCACTTGAAGGAGATGACCAAATTGGTTCACTCTTCTTCTCCATTTACAGTCAGAGCGCACCATCAGATATTCCTTCTGAAATCTATCTCAATGCCGAACCTGCGGATCGAGCAGCGCTAGAAGAGTGGCTGACCTCATTGCGAGGGGGACGAGTATCAATCAAAGTTCCACAACGTGGTGAAAAGGTCGAGCTATTGCAGACCGTAGAACGTAATGCACACTACGCACTTGTTCAGTATTTAAGTAAGCGCGCCACTGATGCTGCAGTTTCTGGCAAGGCGCTGCTTGAATTAGAGGAAGAGTTGCAGCTTTCTCGAACACCACTTCGCATTGAGTGTTATGACATTTCAAATATTTCAGGAACATCAGTTGTCGCCTCCATGGTGGTATTCGAGGATGGTCTTGCCAAGAAGAGCGAATACCGCAGATTCATCATTGATACAGATACTGCTCAAGATGACACACGCGCAATGCACCAGGTGATTACTCGACGCATGAGACGACTCTTGGCAGATCGCAGCGTCAATCAGAGTGAGGTTGCAGAAACCGGGGGCAAGCTCAGCAAATTTGCATATCCTCCTCAACTCATTGTCGTTGATGGCGGTGCACCACAAGTAGCAGCCGCGCAGCGCGCACTGGATGAACTTGGAATCACCGATGTTGCACTCTGCGGATTAGCAAAGCGACTCGAAGAAGTATGGATGCCGGGGGATAAGGATCCGCTCATTCTGCCTCGTACCTCAGAAGGCATGTACCTCTTACAACGAATCCGCGACGAAGCTCATAGATTTGCAATTACCTTCCATAGATCTCGTCGCTCAAAAGTGATGCTTGAGTCCCTGCTCGATGAAATTCCACAACTTGGAGAAACGCGACGCGCTGCGCTACTGGATCGCTTTGGTTCGGTAACTGCAATGCGTAAAGCAACGGCAGAGGAACTTGCCTCAACGCCTGGAATCGGAGCCACCATTGCAGCAATTATCTTCAACCATCTTCAGAGCCTTGCTCAGTCAACAGATGGTTTGGCAGGCGTCGATATGGCAACCGGCGAGATACTTGACACCTAAGGCAGAATATTGGCTATGAGTACACAAGAACTTCTGATTCTTACGGGAATGTCAGGCGCCGGACGTTCGACTGTGGCTCACGCCCTCGAAGATCTCGGTTGGTATGTGGTCGACAACTTGCCTCCTTCGCTGTTGCCGCAATTGGCGGCACAAAGTCTTGATACCCACGCTGCACTAGCTGTGGTCGTCGATGTACGTGGCGGAAAATTCTTTGATGAACTCAATAGCGCCTTATCGCAATTGAAGTCGACAGCAACTCCTTTTCGACTCCTCTTCCTTGACGCCACAGATCAAGCTCTTGTGCAACGATTTGAATCTACTCGTCGTCCACACCCATTGCAGGCCAAAGATCGCATCGTCGACGGCATAGCGCGCGAACGAGCAAAGCTTGAAGAGATTCGCGCTCAAGCCGATGTCGTCATTGACTCTTCTAATCTCAATGTACATCAACTTGAAAAGCGCACCTCAGAAATCTTTGCTGCGGGAATGCTTCCGTCACTTCGAGTCAATGTTCTCTCCTTTGGATACAAGTACGGAATCCCAGTCGATGCAGATCTTGTTCTCGACTGTCGCTTCATTCCTAATCCTCACTGGATTCCAGAGTTGCGACCACTGAATGGTTTAGATAAACCTGTCTCAGATAAAGTCTTAGGCAGTGAAGGCGTCGAAGATTTTGTGAAGAGTTATGTCGGCGTAGTCCAGAAGATGATTCCTGGATATTTCCGCGAAGGAAAGAAATATGTCACGATTGCAATCGGATGCACAGGCGGCAAACATCGCTCAGTTGCAATTGCTGAGGAGATAGCTCGACAGTTGAGTTCTACATCTCAAGATCTAGAAATCACCGCACATGCCACTCATCGTGATGTAGGGCGTGAATGAATTCTGCAAGAAAGGTAGTTGCACTCGGTGGCGGGCATGGACTTGCAGCCACTCTCACGGCCCTTCGTAGCTTCACATCAAATATCACTGCAATAGTTACCGTTGCGGATAATGGTGGTTCCAGCGGAAGGCTTCGCGAAGAATTTCCGATTCTTCCTCCAGGTGATTTGAGAATGGCCCTTGCAGCGCTTTGCAGTGATGATGAATGGGGCCGTAGTTGGGCCGAAATCATGCAGTACCGATTTACTAGCGAAGGCGAACTCAATGGCCATGCGGTTGGTAACTTACTTCTTGCAGCTCTTTGGGATCGCGACGAAGACACTGTTGCAGGTCTTGATCGAGTAGGTGCACTTCTCAAAGTCATTGGCCGAGTACTACCTATGGCAGTCGAACCGCTGGATATTGAAGCAACCTTTGAGAATTCGATAGGCAAGAAGATTGTGCGCGGCCAAGCTGAAGTAGCTACGACGAAAGGCCGCTTAACATCTCTTCGCATCATTCCGGAAAACCCAACAGCCCATCGCCAATCCCTTGAAGCGATTGCGGATGCCGAATGGATCACCATGGGGCCAGGCTCATGGTTCTCCAGCGTTATTCCTCATCTTCTTGTACCTGCGCAACGCGATGCGATTGTTGCTTCTGCTGCAAAGAAAATTCTTCTTCTCAATCTTGATACATCAGATAAGTCAGCGGGGGAGTACGCCGGTTACTCGCCACTTGAACATCTTCACATCCTGTCTACCTATGCGCCGGGGCTTCACTTTGATTGCATCGTTATAGATAGTTCGGCCGAAGGTCAGGATGAGCTGCGCCAGCATCTTTCAACCATAGGTTCAGAGTTGGTTGTTGCAGATTTACGCAGTGCCGGGGCTCCTCTTCACCATGATGTGAAAAAATTAGGTCAACTTTTCGCACACATTGATGAGCAAATACTGGTTGGATAACCCCCATGGCAATGACAGCAGCAGTGAAAGATGAGCTCAGCCGTCTCTCCGTAACAAAGCCTTGCTGCCGTAAAGCCGAAGTATCTTCACTCCTTCGATTTGCTGGGGGACTTCATATTGCCGCAGGAAAAGTGCTTATCGAAGTAGAGCTCGACACTTCACAGAGTGCGCGTCGCCTCAAGAAAGATATCGCAGATATCTACGGCCACGACTCCGATCTTGCAGTTCTCTCATCGAGCGGACTTCGCAAGGGCTCACGTTATGTAGTGCGCGTTGTAGAAGCAGGAGATGCGCTTGCTCGTCAGACAGGCCTAATTGATGCCAATGGTCGTCCTGTTCGTGGACTTCCTCCTCAGGTTGTCGCTGCAAATGTCTGTGATGCTGAAGCTGCGTGGCGTGGAGCATTTATTGCGCATGGATCGCTGACTGAACCGGGTCGCTCTTCTTCTCTTGAAATTACTTGCCCAGGACCTGAAGCGGCACTTGCACTCGTTGGAGCAGCTCGTCGTCTTAACATCGTCGCCAAAGCTCGTGAAGTGCGCGGTGTTGATCGAGTTGTTATTCGCGATGGAGATGCAATCGGGGTACTACTGACTCGTCTTGGCGCACATGAAAGTGTTCTTGCTTGGGAAGAACGTCGGATGCGTCGTGAAGTTCGCGCAACTGCTAATCGCCTTGCAAATTTTGATGATGCAAATCTACGTCGCTCTGCACGTGCTGCAGTTGCAGCAGCAGCTCGCGTACAGCGCGCAATGGAAATTCTCGGACCTGAAATTCCTGATCACCTCAAGGAAGCGGGCGAACTACGCATTTCACACGGACAAGCAAGTCTTGAAGAGCTTGGCTCTCTTGCAACACCACCTATGACTAAAGATGCAATCGCTGGACGTATCCGACGCCTGCTTGCTATGGCAGATAAGCGCGCGCAAGAACTCGGTATTCCAGATACCGAAGCTGGGCTCTCACCCGATCTCTTAGGTGAATAGACGGTGAAGAGTGAGCCTTCGCACGCTCGCTGACCGGCCAGTAGCAATCCCCAGGCTGATAGACTTCACGCCAAGCCCCCAATGTTGTGGTGTAACTGATAGCCACCTATATGCGGGGCATTTCACTTTCTAGAAGAGGTTCTCATAATGATTAATGTCGGAATTAATGGTTTTGGACGTATTGGCCGCAACTTCTTTCGCGCAGCGCTCACAAACCCAAATATCAATATCGTAGGTATCAACGACCTCACAGATAACGCAACTCTTGCTCACTTGCTCAAGTACGACTCAATCTTGGGACGCCTCGGACTTGAAGTTTCACACACAGAAGACACTATTACTGTCGGCGGAAAGACCATCAAGGTATTTGCAGATCGTGATCCAGCAAACCTTCCATGGGCATCTGTTAAGGCAGATATCGTCATTGAATCAACAGGCCACTTCACAAAGGCTTCCGATGCGCAGAAGCACATCACAGCAGGAGCGAAGAAGGTCATCATCTCTGCACCTGCAACAGATGAAGACATCACCATCGTGATGGGTGTGAACCACGAGAACTACGACCCAGCAAAACACAACGTGATTTCAAACGCTTCATGTACAACTAACTGCCTTGCTCCCATGGCAAAGGTTCTGGATGAGAAGTTCGGCATCGTCCGCGGCCTCATGACAACAATCCATGCTTATACAAACGACCAGGTAATCCTTGATTTCCCACATAAGGATCTCCGCCGTGCACGTGCTGCAGCGACAAATATCATCCCAAGCTCAACAGGTGCGGCTAAGGCGATCTCATTGGTACTCCCACAGCTCAAGGGCAAGCTCGATGGTTTCGCAATGCGCGTTCCAGTTCCAACTGGATCAGCTACCGACCTCACAGTTGAACTCGCTAAGGAAGCAACTGCAGCTGAGATCAACGCAGCGATGAAGGAAGCGGCAAATGGTTCACTCAAGGGCTTCCTTACATATACAGAAGATCAGATCGTTTCATCAGATATCGTCACTGATCCTTCTTCTTGTATCTTCGATGCAGGTCTTACAAAGGCAATCGGAACAACCGTGAAGGTTGTTGGCTGGTACGACAACGAATGGGGCTACTCAAACCGCCTCGTTGACCTTGTTGGCTACGTCGGCAAGTCCCTTTAATAAGAGAACTGGAAAGTAATGTCTTCTTTGGCTGACCTAGATGTAGCTGGCAAGCGCGTATTTCTACGTTGCGATCTCAATGTTCCTTTGAAAGAAGGAAAGATCACTGATGATGGCCGTATCCGTGCTTCACTTCCGACTATCAATGCACTCCTTGCACAAGGTGCCAGCATTGTTATTGCAGCTCATCTAGGTCGACCAAAAGGAGAAGCTAAACCAGAACTCTCACTTGCTCCTGTTGCAGTGCGACTCTCAGAACTTCTTGGAAAACCTGTGCAATTTGCCGGTGCCATCACTGGAACAGATGTAACAGCAAAGGCTGAAGCTCTCACCGCAGGCGAAATTCTTCTTCTTGAAAATATTCGCTTTAGCGCCGCAGAAACTTCGAAGGATGAATCAGAGCGCGCCGGATTAGCAACAGAACTAGCAAAGCTCGCTGATTTCTATGTAGGTGATGGCTTTGGCGCCGTCCACCGTAAGCACGCATCAGTCTTTGATCTTGCAAAGCTTCTTCCACATGCACCAGGAACACTTGTTGCGGCAGAGGTAGAAGTACTCAAGAAGCTCACCATCGACCCTGTTCGTCCTTACGGAGTCGTCCTTGGTGGTTCAAAAGTTTCAGACAAAATCGGTGTTATCTCAAATCTCCTTGGAAAAGTCGATGTCATGGCTATCGGTGGAGGAATGCTCTTTACATTCCTTGCAGCTCAAGGAAAAGAGATTGGATCATCACTCGTTGAGCGCGATCTCATCGATACGGTTAAGACTCTCATTAAGCAAGCTGAAGATTCAGGTGTGAAGTTACTTCTACCGACAGATATCGTCGTAGCGCCAACATTTTCTGCAGATGCAACACCGACTCTAGTCAGCGCTGATGCAATTCCTGCAGATCAAATGGGACTTGATATCGGACCAGAAACTGCGGCTGCATTCGCGGCAGCGATTAAGACATGCAAGACAGTCTTTTGGAATGGACCAATGGGCGTCTTTGAATTTCCTAACTTTGCACATGGAACAAAGGTTGTTGCGCAAGCGCTCACCGAAGTTCCAGGAATTTCTGTTGTTGGCGGAGGCGATTCAGCAGCTGCTGTGCGCGCACTAGGTTTTGCCGATTCTGACTTTGGATATATCTCAACTGGCGGGGGAGCTTCGCTTGAATATCTAGAGGGCAAGGAACTTCCTGGCCTCACAGCTCTCGATCTGTAAATTTCATTAATCACAGCAATACATCAACGAAGGAGCACATATGCGTAAGCCACTGATGGCCGGTAACTGGAAGATGAACCTCAACCACCTTGAGGCGATTGCAGTTGCACAGAAGCTCGTCTACTCACTCGATGATAAAGATTACGACGCAGTTGATGTCGCAATCATCCCTCCGTTCACTGATATTCGTTCTATTCAGACTATGGTCGATGGAGATCGCCTTCGTCTTCAGTATGGTGCGCAGGATCTTTCACCTGAAAGCTCAGGGGCGTTCACTGGTGATATCTCTGGATCAATGCTGGCAAAGCTTGGTTGCACATTTGTAGTGATTGGACACTCAGAACGACGTGCAATTCATAAGGAAGATGATGCGCTTATCAATCGCAAGATTAAGGCTGCACTCGCGAACGAACTCACCCCAATCTTCTGTGTTGGAGAAGAACTTGCTATTCGTGAATCTGGTACACACGTCTCACATGTAATTCGCCAAGTTCGCGCAGGACTCGAAGGTTTCCATAAGCCAGAACTTAAGAAGATTGTCATTGCCTACGAACCTGTATGGGCTATCGGCACCGGAAAGACTGCGACGCCAGAAGATGCACAAGAAGTATGTGCTGCAATCCGTGAAGAAGTAGGGCAGATTGGTTCGGCTGAAATCGCTGACAATATGCGCATTCTCTACGGAGGATCTGTGAAGTCAGCCAATATCGTTGAAATCATGAAGCAGACCGACGTTGACGGAGCACTTATCGGGGGAGCAAGCCTTGATCCTGAAGAGCTAGCGAAGATCGCGAAGTTCCACGCTCAGGCTTAATCTCTATCTAATTCAAGTCTTTCCTGCTCATTCGGGTATCCTGTACCCCTACCTCTAGAGGAGTTTTACGCATGGCTTTAGCGCTCTCAATCTTTCTGATCATCACAAGTATCTTGATGATCCTCTTGGTCCTTCTCCATAAGGGCAAGGGTTCAGGACTCTCTGATCTATTCGGTGGCGGAATTTCATCTAACTACGGTGGCTCATCAGTCGTCGAACGCAACCTTGATCGCATCACCATCGTTGTTGGTGGCCTCTGGTTCGCAGGCGTTGTTGGTCTCTCACTCGTTTTGAAGGGTTAATCCATGGCAAGTGCAATTCGCGGTAGCCGTGTCGGCGCAGGCCCAATGGGCGAAGCCGAGCGCGGCGATCAGATCGAACGCGCAACAGTTTCGTATTGGTGTGCAAATGGCCATGAAGTACGTCCATCTTTCGCAGTTGAAGAGACGGTAGTAATTCCAGATCAGTGGGATTGCCCTAAGTGCGGTCTTCCAGCTGGTCGCGACAAGAACAATCCACCAAGTGCGGTTGTGAATATTCCTTACAAGACACATCTTGCATATGTAAAGGAACGTCGTACAGATAAAGAAGGCGAAAAGATCCTAGAAGATGCTCTTCGCAAACTTCGTGGAGATGACCTC
>Ga0209191_1003071_pt1 | contig 10046 bp, 9 predicted proteins | sample S_130626_EF_Meta_FD_187320 | JGI IMG/M metagenome (GOLD analysis project Ga0209191, IMG submission 187320) | Freshwater microbial communities from Lake Simoncouche, Canada to study carbon cycling - S_130626_EF_MetaG (SPAdes) (version 2) | ecosystem: Environmental > Aquatic > Freshwater > Lake ... | reverse complement strand
GACGCGCTAAATGTTTTCAACCGCTTTGAGGAAAAAATTGGAGACTTATTTCTTGATGACTTGAGGCATGCGCATGCATGCATATTCAGAGATCATTTGTTAAGTTTAGGGCTGATGCCTGTCACTGTTAGACGGCAAACGGGTATCTTGAATGCAATGATCAATGTGGCATTCAAGAATTTTGATATCGATCGTCTCAGCCCATTTCGATCGTTGAAAATTCCCAGCATTGAACCTAGTCGACCGATGCGTGAAATAGATCACGAACTATTACTGCAAGTTAAAAAGAAATTGATGCATCGATTTACGCCTTATAAATTTATTGGATTGATTCAATTGTAACACATATCCAAATACAGTTAACCAAATCATATTGGTAAATAATTCCCAAAAGCCATCATGTATCCAATTAAAAGTAAACAAACTCCATACTTGTGTAAGCCATTGATCACCGCTGGTGGGTAAGGTAAATAAATGAAATATATTTTTATAAAATAATTCAATAGGGGTGCCGTCTAAAAAATAAATTACTTTAAAAAATCCCAAAAGAACAAAGGCCACCAAATTGACTGCCAATAAAGCAACGAGTGCGTTATTGTCTGCCCCTAATAATGGTTTTTGATTTGAACCTGCTTGCATATACTGCTTATTTAATCAAAGATTATTAATACGAGTTCCCCTTTTTCTTCCATAAATACACCAATACAAATCCAACAATAGCACCGCCCACATGCGCCCATCTTGCTACATTATCACCTGCTGAATTTTCCAATGCTTTATATAATTCAAAAGCAAAATATAAAATACCTAGCCATTTTGCTTTAATGGGAAATAGAAAATAAATATAAATATGAGTATTAGGAAATAAATATACAAATGCAATCAATATTCCAAACACAGCTCCACTTGCCCCTAAGGTGGCAGTGTTTATTGTTTTGTTATAATAAGTAGTGATTAAATCCATTAATTCAGGTGCTAGTCCCGGTGTAGACAAACTCACTTTATTATCACTTAATATGCGTGACAATGGAATACGATGTGTTTGCGCATACTTTAATACCGCATCCGCAAAGCCTGGCGAATTGGATTTACTTAAGGTTAACAAAGTTTGATACTCATTGCTTAAGGGTATAAACTCATAGGATAAAATAAGCAGGTGTATGACGGCTGCACCCAAACCACATAAAAAATAAAATAATAAAAAGCGTTTGGGCCCCCATACATTTTCAAGAATAGAACCAAACATCCAAAGAGCAAACATGTTTCCTAAAATATGGCCAAAGTCCCCATGTAAAAACATATGGGTAACTAATTGCCATGGTTGATACAGTTCGCTTTGCCATGCATGTAATGCTAAATAGTTTTCAAGTGAAAAACTACTCATGGGGCCGCCAAATGTATTTTGAGCTAAAAAAACCAAGCCATTAATAATTAATAAATTTTTAATAATGGTAGGTAATACTTCAAATCGGGTGGGCCTAAATTGATTCATTCGTAATATATTTTATAATAAATCGGTTCGTTTTAATTGTACTACATTTTCAATATGTAAGGTATGCGGAAACATATCCACCGGCTGTATTTTAGTCACCGTATACTTTTCACCTAATAAAGATAAGTCACGTGCCTGCGTTGCAGGATTACAACTTACATAAACAATTAACGGTGCTTGTATTTCTAATAATTTTTTGACTAGTTTATCGTGCATACCTGCGCGTGGAGGATCGGTAATAATGACATCTGGTTTGCCATGCGCATCAAAAAATGCATCATCACATATGTCAATAACATCTCCTGCAAAAAATGCGGTTTGTGTTAGATTATTAATGCGCGCATTTTCCTTTGCATCCTCAATGGCATCTGCCACTACTTCCACCCCTATTATTTTTTTGGCTTGTTGGCTACAAAAAATGCCAATACTACCTGTACCACAATATAAATCATACACCACTTCCTTCCCGGTCAGCTCAGCAAAGCTGCGCGTAACCTGGTATAAGCTTTCGGCTTGTTTTGTATTGGTTTGAAAAAATGATTTAGGACTTATTTTAAAATCAAAATTTTCTAAGGATTCTGTGATGTAGCCATTGCCAAAATAAACTTGCGGCACCAAATCCTGCATACTATCATTACGCTTTTCATTGATGGTATATAATAGCGTAGTGATTTGTGGAAATTTTTTCAAAAATAAATTAAGCAAGGCTTCTCTTTTTTCACCACCATCGTATCCCAAAATGAGATTGACCATCCACTCACCTTTCGTCGTATTGCGGACAAACATATTACGTAGCCAACCTTGGTGTTGTTTGATATTATAAAAAGGCATTTCATTTTCAAATGCAAACTGAACTGCTGTTTTTCTAATTTTGTTAGTAGGCTCTGATTGTAAGTAACAGGTATCTATCTCCACTACTTTTTCAAAAAAACCTCTTGCATGAAAACCGCCTGCGCCAATCGATTTAACTGGTTCAAGCCCTGCCGCTTTCATGGCTTTAAATTCCTCAAAAGGTATAAATTTTTCAGTGGCAAATGTGTATTCCACTTTATTGCGATACCCCTGTGTTTCCTTCGCACCTAATATGGGTGGAATAGTGGGTAAAGCTACTTTAGCAATGCGCGTTAAATTATCAAACACCTGCTTGTGTTTGTATACCAACTGCTGTTCATAAGGCAACATCTGCCATTGACAACCCCCGCATACACCAAAATGCGTGCAAAAGGGTTTTACTCTAATGGAGGAATAAGTATGAAATTTTTTTACAAACCCCTCACCCCAATCGGCTTTGTTTTTTTGGAGTTGCACATCCACCACGTCACCCGGAACTGCACCTTCCACAAAAATTACTTTGCCGTTCACCCTTGCCAGTGATTTTCCTTCGGCTGCATAATCTTCAATAAGGACATTTTCTAATAAAGGGGCTTCTTTCTTTTTTCTCACGTTAACAAAGGTAATACCGATGGATTAAAATAAGGGTAAAACTGAATTTTAATTGTGATTTGTTTTATTGATAATTACTTATTTTTACTGCAATTTTTATATCACCTGACTTTATTAAAATGAGTATTAGAAAAGCGATCCTATTATTTGTGTTTTTACCAAGTTTTTGCTTTGCACAAACCAAAAAACCAATTACAAAAAGTAGTACAAGTGCTGTTGTGAATAAGCCAAAAGTAGTTTCACAAGGACACAGTATACAGATTAGCCTTAAACCATACCAAAATACCAAGATTTATATTGGTACCAATTATGGCAATTCACGCGTACTCGCCGATTCTGCCATCTTAAATGATAAAAGTGAGGGTGTTTTTGCATCTTCAAAAAAATTAACACCTGGCATCTATTTTGTAGTATCTCCTAAATATGCCATCTTATTTGATTTTTTGGTGGATGAAAATCAAAAATTTAAAATTATTGCCGACACCACTAATTTAAGTGATGTTACTATTATAGGTTCGAATGATAATACCATTTTTAAAAATTATTCGAAATCGATGAATGAAATTGGTGCGCAGTTAAGCGAGATTGAAGCAAATTTTAAAACTGCTACTAATAAAAATGATTCAACAACGCTTTCGAATAAATACAATGACAAGAAAAAAGAAATGAACGAAAAGCGTCAAGCAATTATGAAGGGGCAGCCTAATTCAATGACTGCTTATTTTTTAAATGTAATGCAACGACCTGATGCGCCAGCCATACCTATCATCAATGGCCAAGCGGATTCCAGCTATCCTTTTTATTATGTAAAAAATCATTATTGGGATAATGTGGTGTTCAATGATAACCGCTTGGTAAGAACACCTTTTTTTGAAGCTAAGCTAGATGAGTACTTCAAAAATTATATTTCACGTGAACCGGACTCCATTATTGAGGAAGTACAATACATGTTAACCGTTGCAAAAACGGGAAATGAAATTTATCCATTTTTACTCTTTAAATTTACCAATAAATATATTACTCCTGAGTTCATGGGTCAGGACAAAGTGTTCCTACATATTTATCAAAACTTTTTTGCCAAGGGGGATACCGTTTTATTAAACGAGGCATCCAAAAAATCAATCACGGAACGCGCCTATAGTATGATGGCCAATCAGCTAGGTTTAGCTGCACCGCCATTGGTTATAAACGATATTAATGATAAAAAATTATCCTTATACGATATCACATCCCCGTATACTTTTGTTGCATTTTGGGACCCCACTTGCAGTCATTGTAAAGAGGAAATTCCAAGAGTGGATTCTTTTTATAAAGCCATTTGGAGTAAACTAAATGTAAAAGTACTTTCAGTAAATATTAATTTTAAAGAGTTAGCATCTTGGAAAACTTTTATCAAAGAAAATAAATTAGTAGGATGGATACATGCTTACCAAACGGAAGCTGATTTAAATAAAGAAATACAACAAGGCAAACCTACCACCATTCGTCAATTGTATGATGTATTTAAAACACCCACTTTTTATTTACTCGATGCGAATAAAAAAATTATCGCCAAAAATTTAAGCATTGAACAGTTCAATGATTTTTTGGTCAATACCAGCAATAAAAAAGCGCCTTAAACTAGGCGCTTTGAATTATTTAAATGTGCCTGTATTACTAAAACACAGCGGCTACCACATCTTTTACCACTTTTGGTTTGCCTAAAGTGTAGTAGTGTAACACAGGTACCCCAGCCGCTTTTAATTCCTTACTTTGTTGGATCAACCATTCTGTTCCTACTTGCTCACAAGCCTCATCGGTAGTGGCAGCCAACATTGCAGCAGATAAATCAGTAGGTATATCTACATAAAAAATATTAGGTAAAATAGTCAACTGCTTTTTATTCGTGATGGGTTTTAAGCCTGGTATGATTGGAACATTAATGCCCATACTTCTGCAAGCGTCCACATATTCAAAATATTTTTTGTTGTCAAAAAACATTTGTGTCATGATATATTGTGCACCAGCATCTACTTTTTCTTTGGCTTTTAGTAAATCAAATTCCATGCTTGGGGCTTCAAAATGTTTTTCAGGATAACCTGACACGCCCATACAAAAATTACTCTTACTGCCATTAATAATATCCTTATCCAAATAGATACCATTATTCAATCCAACTACTTGCTTTAGTAATTCAATGGCTTGTTTGTTTCCATTATGTTCTGGCACGAAAGTTTTTTGTCCTTTCTCCGCATCCCCTCTTAACACCAATACATTATCAATGCCTAAAAATTGTAAATCAATTAATGCATCTTCCGTTTCTCTTTTGGAAAAGCCACCACAAATAATATGGGGCACCGCATCTACATTATAATGATTCATGATCGCTGCACAAATACCTACCGTACCGGGGCGTTTGCGCACATCTACTTTCTCCTCGATGCCAGCGGCATTGGTGCGAATAATAGTTTCGCTTCGATGATAGGTGACATTAATCCATGACGGCTTAAACTCCATCAGTGGATCTAAATGCTCATAAATGTAAGCGATTGTTTTTCCTTTTAAAGGGGGTAATACTTCAAAGGATACTAGGGTGTCTTTTGCTTTAGCTAAATGTTCAATTACCTGCATAGTGTACAAAAATAGTTAATAATAGTTTCCAATGAGTCAAATCCTATATTTACCCTTATTTTTGTATAAATATACCTCGTGATACTCGCTATACATACCGACAAATTAATTAAACAATATAAGGGCCGCAAAGTAGTGGACCAGGTGAGCATTTCAGTAAAGCAAGGTGAGATTGTTGGGCTTTTGGGGCCGAATGGCGCCGGAAAAACAACTACTTTTTATATGGTCGTTGGTTTAATCGCACCCGATGAAGGCCGTGTATTTTTAAACGACGAAGATATTACCAAACTACCCATGTATAAGCGTGCACAAATGGGCCTGGGTTATTTACCACAGGAAGCAAGTGTGTTTCGAAAGTTATCGGTAGCAGATAATATTATGGCCGTTTTAGAAATGACCAAATTAACAAAGGGTGAAAGAGAACATAAATTAGAATCCCTTTTAGATGAATTTAATTTACACCAGGTCAGAAATAATTTTGGAGATAGTTTAAGCGGTGGGGAACGTCGTCGTACAGAAATTGCACGGGCATTATCAGTGGATCCTAAATTTATTTTGTTAGACGAACCCTTTGCTGGCGTGGATCCTATCGCAGTAGAAGATATTCAATCTGTAGTCGCGCGCTTAAAATTAAAAGACATTGGTATTTTAATAACGGATCATAATGTGAATGAAACCTTGTCCATTTGTGATCGTGCTTATTTGTTGATTGAAGGAAAAATATTTAAACATGGTAGCGCTGAAGAATTGGCTGAGGACGAACAAGTGCGCCGATTGTATTTGGGAACCAACTTTGAATTAAAACGCAAGGATTGGATTATTGAGATGGGCAACAAGCCTAAGTAAACCCCTAAAGCTTCGCTACTAAAGCTACCCTTATTACTTAATTTATTAAAGCGTATAGTGTATATTGTGACACCGCTATGAAAATTTTCAGCCCCGCACTGTCAAGATTGGCCCGTTTCCGTTACTGGCATATCGAACATTGGGTAAATAACCCCATTGCCGCGCAGCGTGAGGTATTACAAGATTTAATTACCCACGGCCAATACACGCAATTTGGTAGGAAATACCAGTTTGACAATATCTTCAATATCCGAACATTTAAACAAACAATTCCTATTCATGAGTACCATGATATGAAACCCTATATTGACCAAGTAATGGAGGGTGAGGATTCTGTTTTATGGAATACCCCTGTAAAGTGGTTTGCTAAAAGCAGTGGAACGACCAGTGATAAAAGCAAGTTTATTCCTTTAACCGAGGAAAGTATTCAGGACAATCATTTTCAAGGATCAAAGGATGTATTGGCCTTGTATTATAAAACAATGCCTGATAGTGATTTACTTACAGGTAAGGGTTTGGTCATTGGAGGGAGTCATCAAGTGCATCCCATTAAAGAAGATATTCAATACGGAGATTTAAGTGCGGTGTTGTTACAAAATGCTCCCTTTTGGGCAGGCTTAATTCGCACCCCCGAGTTGTCCATTGCATTAATGGATGAGTGGGAAGCAAAAATTGAAAGCTTAGCGCAAAGTACCATCAACGAGGATGTCACTTCTATCGCAGGCGTTCCAACATGGACCCTGGTTTTATTAAAAAGAATTCTAGAGTTGAGTGAAAAAAAATCAATTAAAGAAGTGTGGCCTAATTTTGAATTATATATACATGGAGGTGTTTCATTTACACCTTATAAAGAACAGTTTAAAAAAATTATCGGCGCTGATTGCAATTATTTAGAAATTTATAATGCAAGTGAAGGCTTTTTTGCTGCACAAGATAATGTAAAGGAGGAAGGCATGTTATTGTTTTTAGAACATGGCATTTTTTATGAGTTCATGCCGATTGAAGAATATGGCAAAGCACAACCTATGACCGTGGGATTAAGCAAAGTAGTAGTAGGAAAAAATTATGCAATTGTGATTAGTACCAATGGTGGGTTATGGCGCTACTTAGTGGGAGACACGATTCAGTTTACTAATCTTGCACCTTACAGAATTAAAGTAAGTGGTAGATTAAAACAATTTATAAATGCATTTGGGGAAGAATTAATTGCAGATAATAGTGACAAGGCTATGAGTGAAGCCTGTGCTAGTTTTGGTGTTGCTATCAAGGAATATACTGCAGCGCCTATCTATATGTCAGACAATACTTCAGGAGCACATGAATGGTTAATTGAATTTGAAAACCAACCTGCTGATTTACATGCTTTTACTATTGCGCTTGATAATAACCTAAAAGCAGCCAACAGCGACTATGAAGCAAAACGCCATAAGGATATTGCATTGGGATTGCCACAAATAATAAGTGTTAAAAAGGGTTGCTTTCATACTTGGTTAAAACAAAGAGGAAAATTAGGGGGCCAACACAAAGTGCCAAGATTATCCAACGAGCGCCAATTTATAGAAGAAATAAAAAAAGTAAATCAGGCGTTATAAATAACAAATTACAGAATAATACTTTCGCAGGATCCTGCGTTAAAATGTCTGAAGACGAACAAATTGCTTGTAGTTCGAAATCAACTCCTTCGTATAATCAAGTTTATCTTTAAGCATTCTCTTTTTTACATCCCCGGTATAGGTAGTACCCAAATGGTCAAAGAAATGTTTTGTTGTAAATATGGCCATCTCTATCATGATAGGAAAAGTATCAAAGCCTCTTTTTTCTAATAAATAATAAATACTTTTTTTATTTACTGTTCCTTTTTGTTTTGAAATAAAACCCATGCCTTCTAATTTTTTTAATCTATTGGAAAGCATTTTGCTGGGCATTTTCTCAGGAGACTCTTTGAATTCATGGAACATTGTTTTATGTCCCCAAATCATATCTCTTAAAATGAGCAATGTCCACTTATCTCCTATAACATCTAGGCTAGTAGCGACTGGGCAAAGAGATCTGAATTCAATGCTTTCTTTCATATTTCTAAAAACTTATTTCGCCACAAAATTACATGAAATTGAATTAATATTTTATGATTACTAAATTAATGCAAGATAGAGATAAGTCTATTTTCATTATAATGACCAAACCCGTTATCTTTGTAAATATTAGAAAATAAGATTATTCATAGTCATCTGTTTAAATAAAAAAGCGCATGAAACTATTAACAGGAAAAGTAGCCATTGTAACTGGAGCAGCACGTGGTATTGGCGCAGCAATTGCATTAAAACTAGCTGAGCAAGGTGCAAATATTGCATTTACCTATGTAAGTGATAGCAGTGCCGAAAAAGCAGCAGCACTGGAAAAAGAAATAATCGGTTTAGGCGTTAAAGCAAAGGCCTTTCAAACCAATGCGGGCGATTTTGTAGCCTGTGAAACTTTGGTAAATGCGGTACTAGCCGAATTTGGTGCTATTGATATTTGTGTGAATAATGCAGGCATTTCAAAGGATAACCTATTATTAAGAATGACTGCGGAACAATGGGATGATGTGATGAACACTAATTTGAAGAGTGTTTTCAATATGACCAAGCAAGTTATTAGACCCATGATGAAAGCAAAATCGGGTAGTATTATTAATATGAGTTCCATCATTGGTATTCGCGGTAATGCAGGACAAAGTAGTTATGCCGCAAGTAAAGCAGGAATTATTGGCTTTACTAAATCCATTGCCCTTGAGTTAGGTAGCCGCAACATTAGATGTAATGCCATTGCTCCTGGATTTGTGGAAACAGATATGACCCATTACTTGAATGAAGGTGAAGCAGGGAAAGCCTTTTTGGAAAAAATACCATTAGGTCGTTTTGGAAAAGCTGAAGAAGTCGCCAACACTACTTTATTTTTAGCAAGTGATTTAAGCAGTTATATCACAGGTCAAGTAATTAGCACTTGTGGGGGGTTGAATATATAAAACGCTTAGCGTGCGCAAGCTTTATAATAAAAAAAGAGTCCCGATTTATTGGGACTCTTTTTTGTTCAATACATATATGCAATGAATTAAATTCTTGCGTCAATTTCTTTTTTCAAATCAGCATAAATACTTTCTACCGTTCCCTCGCCTTGAATAGCTACTACTTTATCAAACTGTGCATAATACTTTTCAACTGCAGCAGTTTTATCATGATACTCCTGAATCCGAGCACGAATCACCGTTTCATTCGTATCATCGCTACGACCCGAAGTGGCACCACGTCCTAATAGTCTTTTTACTAGTTCCTCCTCAGCCACTTCTAATGCCAATACAATATTAATTTCACTTGACTTTTCCTTTAATAAAGCATCTAATGCAACACATTGTGCAGCAGTTCTTGGGAAGCCATCAAATAAAAAACCTGTTGCTCCTGGATTTGCATCTATAAAATTACCTACCATGCCAATCACCACTGCATCCGGTACTAATTGACCTTGATCCATGAAGTTTTTTGCTTCTAATCCCAAAGGGGTTTGTTGCGTTATTTCAGATCTTAATAAATTGCCAGTAGAAAGATGTTTTAAGCCAAACGCTGCAATAATATTTTCACTTTGAGTGCCCTTGCCGCTACCGGGAGGTCCGAATAAGATT
>Ga0209191_1003070_pt1 | contig 10047 bp, 11 predicted proteins | sample S_130626_EF_Meta_FD_187320 | JGI IMG/M metagenome (GOLD analysis project Ga0209191, IMG submission 187320) | Freshwater microbial communities from Lake Simoncouche, Canada to study carbon cycling - S_130626_EF_MetaG (SPAdes) (version 2) | ecosystem: Environmental > Aquatic > Freshwater > Lake ... | reverse complement strand
CAAAAGAATTGCTTGCTGATCCAAAAGAAATTGCCGAGCATGTGATGTTGATTGATTTAGCTCGTAACGATGTTGGTCGTATCGCAAAGACGGGTACTGTCAAAGTCACTGATTCAATGTCCATTGAAAAGTACTCTCACGTTCAACATATTGTGAGCTCCGTTGAAGGTGAGTTACTAGACAATATGAGCAATATGGATGTTTTACGTGCAACCTTCCCAGCCGGTACTCTATCTGGCGCCCCAAAGATTCGAGCGATGGAAATTATTGATGAGATGGAAATCGTGAAACGTGGTGTCTATGGTGGCGCTGTGGGCTACCTCTCTTTTTCAGGAGATATGGACGTGGCAATCGCCATTCGTACCGGCGTCATTCGTAATGGCGTATTGCACTCTCAAGCGGGCGCTGGTGTTGTGGCAGATTCTGACCCTACTGCTGAATGGAAAGAAACCGAAGCCAAAGCCCGAGCAGTATTAATGGCGGCTGATTTAGTACAAGGAGGACTCGATGCTCCTCATGATTGATAACTACGATTCGTTTACCTATAACCTTGTTCAGTATTTTGCAGAGCTTGGTGAAGAGGTTAAAGTCTTCCGTAACGATGAGATTTCTGTTGAAGAGATTGCCAAAATCAATCCTGCACGTATTTGTATTTCACCGGGGCCTTGTAGCCCCACAGAAGCAGGCATTTCCGTAGCTACGATTCAGCGCTATGCTGGACAGATTCCGATTCTGGGCGTCTGTCTTGGACACCAAGCAATTGGTGAGGCTTTTGGTGGCAAGATTGTTCGCGCCCAAAAAGTGATGCACGGTAAGACGGATGATATTCACCACAATGGGGTTGGCGTCTTTAGAAACCTACCCAATCCGTTCAAGGTAACGCGCTATCACTCCTTAGCAATTGAAAAGGGTTCTTTGCCAGCAGTGCTTGAGATAACTGCGACATCATCTGATGGTGAGATCATGGGAGTGCGTCATAAAGAACTTGCAGTAGAAGGTGTGCAATTTCATCCAGAGTCGATTCTTTCTGAGCATGGTCATGCGCTCTTAAAGAACTTTCTTCAAGTCAAATAACTGATAATAGCTAGATAAGCGTCATGCCAATTACTCCTCAACAAGCATTGCAACGCTGCATCGAACATCGCGAACTCTTTCATGACGAGATGACCGCAATGATGCGCCTCATCATGAGTGGTGAAATGCCTCCAACTTTGGTTGCTGGTCTATTAGTTGCTCTGCGCACTAAAAAAGAGACTGTTGGTGAAATCGCTGCAGCTGCCCAAGTGATGCGCGAATTTGCAACACCAGTTCATGTACAAGACAGAACTAATTTAGTAGATGTTGTGGGTACAGGCGGTGATGGTGCTCATACATTTAATATTTCTACGGCGGCCATGTTTGTAGCAGCGGCAGCTGGCGCAAAAATTGCCAAGCATGGCAATCGCAGTGTTAGCAGCAAATCAGGTAGTGCAGATATTCTAGAATCTCTAGGCGTGAAACTATCGCTCTCCCCAGAGCAAGTAGCACAATGTATTTCAGAAGTAGGTGCTGGATTTATGTTTGCCCCCAATCATCATCCCGCCATGAAGAATGTTGTCCCGATTCGTAAAGAGTTAGGTGTACGTACGATTTTCAATATCCTGGGCCCACTAACTAACCCAGCAGATGCAAAGCGTATTTTGATGGGCGTGTTTCATGCGGACCTAGTAGGGATTCAGGCACATGTACTACAAGCGATGAATATGGATCATGCACTGGTCGTTTATGGTCGCGATGGCTTAGATGAGATCTCTCTTGAAGGCCCTACCTTAGTGGGCGAGCTCAAAGATGGTGTTGTACGTGAATATGAAATTCATCCAAAAGACTTTGGCCTGAACACGGCTCTGACCAGTAGTTTTAAGGTGGCCGATGCCGAAGAATCTAAGGCCATTGTTTTAGATGTCCTCAATAAAGTTGCAGGGGCAGCGAGCGATATTGTTTGTCTCAATGCTGGTGCAGTTCTGTACGTAGCAGATGTGGCACCGACTATTGCTAGTGGTATTCAGATGGCGCAAGCAGCAATCGCATCTGGTGCAGCCCGTCAAAAACTAGATCAATTTGTAGCTGCAACTCAATATTAAGATCTTCATGAGCGATATCCTCGACAAAATTGTTGCTACTAAAAAAATTGAGGTCGCCTCAGACTCAAAAAAAATCTCTTTAGACAATCAGCGTGATCAGGCTAAAGAAAATAATCGTGATGCACTTTTAAAACCTCGGGGCTTTATTCAGTCTATCGAGCAAAAGATTGCATCTGGGAAAGCTGGCGTCATCACAGAAATTAAGAAAGCCAGTCCTAGCAAAGGGGTCTTGCGAGATAATTTTCAGCCTGTGCAGATTGCTCAATCTTATGAGAAAAATGGCGCTGCCTGTCTGTCTATTTTGACAGATAAAGATTATTTTCAAGGTGATAATGCTTATCTTCAGGCAGCAAGAGCTGCTTGTAGCATTCCCGTATTACGTAAGGACTTTACGATCGACCCTTATCAAATCTACGAGGCAAGAGCTATTGGCGCAGATGCCATTTTGCTCATCGTGGCTTGCTTAGAGCTCAATCAAATGAAAGAGTTAGAGGCATGTGCGCATGAGCTAGGTTTAGACGTCTTGGTCGAAGTGCATAACGCTCTTGAATTAGAGCAAGCACTTGAATTAAAGACGCCTTTGCTCGGCATTAATAATCGCAATCTCAAAACTTTTGAAGTTACCCTCCAAACTACCCTGTCATTACTATCAATGGTGCCGCCAGGAAAAACCCTGGTTACCGAATCTGGGATCATGACTCGTGCTGATGTGCAACTCATGCGTGATCATCAGATTAATGCGTTTTTGGTGGGCGAAGCTTTTATGAGGGCAGATGATCCAGGAGCAGCTCTCGGCGAGCTATTTAGCTAATTACTTTTGGAAAATCTAAACAAGTCTAGGCTGTATTTAATTAAAGCAACTAGCAATACGGTACCAAGTACATCACCTAAAAACATCGCAAAGAAGTGATGTAAGCTGCCAGCTTCATCAAGCCCTCTCACAGCGAACCACCACTGATGCAATCCCGCACTCAAAGCCGCATAAATCAAAGTGCAAGTAGCTAGCTTAGGCAAACTCAAATTACTAAGGTCGGGTGAAATATTCATATTGCTCATTACGAAGATTCTAGCCAAGTATGGCGCAAAACCTGATATCAATCCTATTCCAATACAAGTGGCTAATTCTTGGGAAAACTCACCTGCATAACTAATTATAAAAGAACTGATCGCAATACCAAGTGCCGCAGGAAAGCCAAAAACGAGCGTTAAAAATAAACGGAGACCAGCCGGAAGATAAATCCAGTTAACTCCAAGGCCGTAAGTCATATGAGCTGTAAGCCAGGCATTTGCGTAAAAGAGGCATGAGTAAGATATCGCACTGATAAAAAATCCAGCTATCCATTGGTGGCTTGTTTTATACATTGCTGCGAGTATGGTCTATTTTCAAAATACCGACAAGTTGCAGACAAGATAAGCGGATATATAATTATTCACTCTAGGGCTAACAACACAAATCAAATAACTTATCAAATGGCTACGATCAAATCATCTTGTTATATTCGATTTTTAAATCTTATTAATGCTCTAGATCGCATGAATCCAGGCAAGAAGCTTGATGCGACTGAAGAAAGTCTGCTAGACAAAATCGTGTTGAGCTTTCATGCTAAGCAAGCTATTTTGGTTGGCGATCTTATTTCAATCTCAGAGTTGGGGTCCCAGGCCACCCTCCATGGGCGCCTCAAGAACCTCAGCGCTATGGGTTATATCAAAATGGCCGTAAATGAAGATGGTCGTAAAAAAGAAGTGGTTCCGACCAAGATTGCTTTGAAGCGCTATGAAGAAATCTCTAAATGTCTAGAAAAGGCAGTTAAAGCCAGCTAATTTGACTTTTTCAGACCCCTGCTGCCCGTGTTGGGCTATACAAAAACAAGAAGCCCTTGGTTTCCAAACCAAGGGCTTTTTATCATTTTGAGAATTAGATTTAGACGTTGAACAAGAAGTTCAGTACGTCACCATCTTTGACAACGTACTCTTTACCTTCGGCACGCATCTTACCAGCCTCTTTAGCACCAGACTCGCCTTTAAATTGAACAAAGTCCTCAAAAGCAATCGTTTGCGCACGAATGAAGCCCCGCTCAAAATCAGTATGAATCACTCCTGCAGCCTGCGGAGCGGTGTCGCCTTGATGGATAGTCCAAGCACGAACTTCTTTAACTCCTGCGGTGAAGTAGGTCTGTAGACCCAATAACTTATAACCCGCACGAATCACGCGATCCAGGCCAGACTCCTCCATACCCAAGTCCGCCAAGAACTCTACTTTGTCAGCGTCGTCCAAATCGGCGATTTCTGCCTCGATAGCAGCACAGACCGCCACTACGGGGGCACCTTCTTTGGCTGCATGCTCAATAACAGCATCTAAATGGGGATTATTGCTAAACCCATCCTCTTTTACATTAGCGATATACATCGCTGGCTTTGCCGTGATTAAGCAAAGAGGCTTTAAGAGCAGATCTTCGTCTTCTGTGAGTTTCATGCTGCGCACTGGTTGAGCTTGGTCAAGGTGCGCTTGTACTTTAGTCAATACAGCCACTAAGGCCGCAGCGTCTTTGTCATTGCCTGATTTAGCCGCCTTACTGGAACGCTGGAGGGTTTTTTCGACCGTTGCTAAGTCAGATAAGGCTAGCTCGGTATCAATCACCTCAATATCGGAGATCGGGTCAATTTTTCCGGCTACGTGAATCACGTTAGTATCTTCAAAACAACGCACCACATGGGTAATCGCGTCAGTTTCCCGAATATTTGCTAAAAATTGATTTCCTAGGCCCTCACCTTTGGAGGCCCCAGCCACCAAGCCAGCAATATCGACAAATTCGACAGCCGCGGGCAAGATGCGCTCAGGCTTAACAATCTCAGCCAAAGCGGCAAGACGGGAGTCAGGAACCTCAACTACGCCCACATTAGGCTCGATCGTGCAGAAAGGATAGTTTTCCGCCGCGATTCCAGCCTTGGTTAGCGCGTTAAAGAGGGTAGATTTGCCGACGTTAGGCAGGCCGACGATGCCACATTTTAAAGACATGAGGGTATTGTAAAGGGCTGGTTTCGATATCATCGAGATATGTCAGAAGTTCACCAAAATACTCTCGCCAAATTGCCTAAAAATACTCCTCTAGTAAAATCCGTTGATGTTGTAGTTGTGGGTGGGGGCATAGTGGGTAAGGCCTGTGCGCTAGGACTGGCGCAACTTGGACTTCAAACAATCCAAATTGCCCCCGACTTAAGTCAAGCTATTCCCACCCTTCAAGGCAATGAATGGGGTCAGAGGATTTACGCATTTTCACCCGGCACCCAAAAATTACTAGCTCATCTACAGATTTGGGATGCGATTGATCACAGCCGTATGCAACCGGTCCGAGATATGAGAATTTTTGGCGATCGCGGAGAAAAACAAGATCAGCTTCATCTTTCTGCTTTTGAAGCAGGAACACCACAGTTAGCTTGGATTGGTGAATCAAATGTGATTGAGCACACTCTAGATCAAGCCTCCCGCTTCCAAAATAAATTGGAGCGGATCAGTGATACAGTAAAAAACATGCAAGTAGATTCTGATGGGGTCATCCTCCAGCTGAAAAATGGCTCTTCACTACAGGCTCAACTGGTCGTCGCTGCTGATGGTGCCAACTCTCCTATTCGCGCCGAGCTAGGCATCTCAACTCAAGAAGAAAGCTACTCTCAAAGTGCCATAGTTGCTAATTGGATTTGTAGCAATACTCACTTAGAAACTGCTTACCAATGGTTTTTACCAGGCGGTGATATTGTTGCAATGTTGCCATTGCCAAACAAGCAAGTCTCTATGGTCTGGTCCACCTCTCCAGAAAATGCTGCGGAACTTTTAAGGTTCGATCAGTCTGCCTGGAATGATATTTTTTCTTCAATTGCTAATGGCGCTTTAGCCGACCAGCTTGGAACGCTCACTCTCAATTCAACACCTGCCATATTTCCACTCAGAAAAATTCGCGCAAGTCGCTTTATTGGTCCAGATGAAAATCCTAAGGTAGTCCTTATTGGGGATGCTGTCCACGTTATGCATCCCTTAGCGGGGCAAGGTTTGAATTTGGGTTTGAGAGATGTAGCGACACTACTCAATATTCTGAGTAAGAGAGAATCTTTTCGCTTGCTGAACGATAAAATATTATTGCGTCGCTACGAGCGTCAACGTCAAGGCGATATAAGCGCGCTGCTCTGGGTAACGGACAAACTGAAAAAACTATTTTCTGCAAGTAGCAACACTGAAAAGCAATTACGTAATTGGGGCTTGGGTATGGTCAATCGTAGTCACTTTATTAAACGGCGCTTAATTGAACGCGCTCTTGGAGATATTGATCTTGAATAAACTACTTTCTACTATCGCTTTATCTTGTGTACTCATTCTTTCAATTGGAATGGTCAACGCACAATCAGAACAACAAATTAGATCTGACCTGCAAAAGAAGATTGGCCCAAACACCAAAATAAAAAGTGTTTCTCCCTCACCTATTCCTGGTGTATATGAAGTGCTGGTTGGTAACGATATTTTTTATACTGATGCCAATAGTAAATATTTGATTCAAGGAGAAATCATTGAGATTGCTACAGGAAAAAATATTACTGAGCAAAAGCAGGCAGATCTTAATCGTATTAAATGGTCTGAGCTCAATCCAGCTAATGCTTTAAAAGTAGTGCGTGGCAACGGCATTCGTCAGCTAGCTGTTTTCTCTGACCCCAATTGCGGCTACTGTAAACGTTTGGATAAATCCTTACAACAATTAGATAACGTCACCATCTATACCTACTTGATTCCAATTCTCTCCCCAGACTCTGCACTGAAATCTAAACAAATTTGGTGCTCCGCTGATCCACAAAAAACGTATATTGATTGGATGATCAATGGTGTTACGCCGAGCGGAAAAAGTGACTGCACAACTCCACTAGACAAGAATATGGCCTTCGCCAAAACTTATGGCATTACAGGCACTCCCACCATTTTCTTTACTGATGGTAGTCGCTTTCCGGGCGCTGTTCAAATTACCGATATTGAAAAGAAATTTACTAGCCTGAAGTAATTATTAATACTAAAAAAAAATTGAAAACTTCTGATCTACCTGAAATTCAATACACTATTTGGTCAGCTGATCTGCATGGCCACCGCTTCCATGTGAAGTTGCGCATTGAAAATCCACTCTCTAGCGGACAGATCCTGCAAATGCCTGCATGGATTCCAGGTAGTTATTTGATACGGGACTTCAGCAAGCAAATCGAAACCATTGAAGCCTTTGCCCTTGAAAATCCTGGTGAAGCCTTAGCACTAGAACGTATCGATAACGATCACTGGTGCTTGCCAAAGGTGGCTGGCCCTGTTGAAATTCTGACAACAGTATATGCATTTGATTCCTCTGTTCGTGCCGCCTATCTCGATACTGAACGCGCATTTATTAATCCGAGCAGCTTATGTTTAGCAGTTAAGGGTCAAGAGTCTTTAGCATGCGCCCTGATTTTGATTCCCCCAAAAGATGCTTGTGCTAGCCACTGGACTGTTCAAACTGGACTGCAAGCGGTGAAACTAGATAAGCAGGGTTATGGATTTTATCTAGCTAAAAACTATGATGATTTACTAGATCATCCTATCGCCATGGGTGAGTTCCAGATGGCGCATTGGAAATCTAACGGCGTATCACACAGCATGGCCATACAAGGCTGCATTCATGAAATTGATCTCGAGCGTTTAGCAGCAGATCTTCAAGCAATTTGTACTTGTACGATTAATCTGTTTGAACCTAATACTAAAAAAGTTCCATTCCAAAATTATTTATTTTTAGTCAATGCAGTTTTATCTGGATATGGCGGATTAGAACATCGCAACAGTACAGCACTGCTTTGTAAGCGCGATCAGATTCCTCAAGTTAATACCCTCCTAGATGAGGCCTCCTATCGTGAATTTCTAGGGCTATGTAGTCATGAATACTTTCATGCTTGGTTAGTAAAACGCATTCAGCCCAAAGCATTTCAACCCTATCAACTTAATCGCAGAAACCATACTCGCTTACTGTGGTTATTTGAGGGCTTTACGAGCTACTATGATGACTTACAGTTATTACGCAGCAAACGCATTGACCTTCAAACCTACCTCAAGCTGGTTACCAATAATTGGAATAGTATTTTGCGTGGCCCGGGAAGGTTGAAGCAAAGCCTAGCGGATAGCTCTTTTGATGCTTGGACTAAATATTACCAAGCTGACGAAAATACACCGAATGCGGTTGTCAGCTATTACGGTAAAGGCGCATTGATCGCACTAGGTTTAGATCTTAAGATTCGTACATACTCAAGCGGTCGGCAATCTTTGGATGATTTGATGCGCCTCATGTGGCAAGCACATGGAGCTACGCTAGAAGGTATTGCTGAAGACGGCTTAGATGAGCTCATCTTCAAGCTGCTTGGTAAAAAATTTGTAGCCACTTGGAATGAATTTAAGTCTCGTTATATTTTTGGTGTGGAAGATATTCCTATTCAAAAATGGTTACCGAACTCTATCGCTGTCAAACCTAAATCTCACACCAAGCTTGAAAAAATAAAATTACAACTAGGATTACGTCATAGCGATGCTAACGGTTGGTTAAGGGTAACGCATGTTCTTGATGGTGGAGCGGCACAATTGGCAGGCCTAGCCACCGGAGATCTTGTGGCCAGCATCAATGGTGAACGTATTACTGCAGCTCGCTGGGATCAGGTTTTGTCTAGCCTTATCTTGGGTCAAATGATTCAGATCAGTTTTTATCGAAACGATTTAGAACATGAGTGCATGACTGTTCTCGAGGATGATCAACTGCCAACTCAATACGTATTGATTCCAGCTGAGTGATGCATTCGTTTTCTGTTGCTGATATTCCAGAAGACTGGCGCGACCTACTTGGTGATTATTGTGAGTCACCTGAGTGGCAAGCACTGCGGACGAATCTCAGGACTGAGCTCAATCAAAAGGCAGGGAAGGTATGCCCTGAGCCCCAGAACTTCTTTAAAGCGTTAGTACTAACGCCGCTAGCCAAAGTCAAAGTGGTGATCTTGGGGCAAGATCCGTATCACTCCCCAGGGCTTGCTCAGGGACTGGCCTTTTCGATTCCTGGCAATATTCCGACTAACTCCCGCGCATTTCCCAGCTCACTGCGCAATATCAGTAAAGCGCTGTCATTAGAGGGCTTTGGCACCCTTCCCAATGGTGATCTCCATAGTTGGGCTGAACAAGGTGTGCTCCTTCTGAATACGGCACTTAGCGTTAAATTGGGTGAAGCTGCTAGCCATGCGAATCTTGGATGGAAATCCCTCGTTGATAGGCTAATTAATGCTTTAGCCAAACAAAAGCCACATTTGGTTTGGATGTTGTGGGGTGGTCACGCTCAATCTAAGCTTGCGTTAATTGATTCTAGAGCCGATCAATTGATTTTGCAGTCCTCCCACCCATCGGGTCTTGGGGTCTATAAAACGGTTCGACCATTTCTGGAGCCTGGTGGAAAAGTGAGTTGTGGGCATTTCTCAAAAGCTAATCAGTGGCTAATTGCACATCAGCAGCCCCCAATTCAATGGGTTGAGAGCCATGCCAGCCCTACGGATAAAGACTTATTTAGCTAGCCCAGCGTAAACAGCTCCAGTTAAACAAGAAGCACCTATGGCGCTGAGCCATTCCAGCATCTGGCCAGACTGAAATAGGCCTAAGTATTGCCCCATATAGGAGCTAACTAGGGCGGCCACGAAGCCAATCAAAGCAGCCATGATGAATTTCTGAATCTTAGGCTTAGATTGACGTTTTCCTGGGTAAAAAACCAAAGTAAATATGCCAGTTAAGCCACCGATCACCAGAAAAGCTAAAAACCCCATTGCTACCCCCATTGTTGCTGCCATCAAATCTATAATCACCATTATGAAGTTGTTGACACTCGGCATCAATCATCACACAGCGCCG
>Ga0209191_1003069_pt1 | contig 10052 bp, 23 predicted proteins | sample S_130626_EF_Meta_FD_187320 | JGI IMG/M metagenome (GOLD analysis project Ga0209191, IMG submission 187320) | Freshwater microbial communities from Lake Simoncouche, Canada to study carbon cycling - S_130626_EF_MetaG (SPAdes) (version 2) | ecosystem: Environmental > Aquatic > Freshwater > Lake ... | reverse complement strand
CAAGATGTACCGGCATCTGACCACATGGCGCAAGCTGCATGACGAAGACCACAGCCTAGCCAACAGCGCGTGTGACTACGTGATTAACCTGCAACTGCAAGACATAGACCCGAGCGAGACGCTGATAGCGATGCCGAGGTACAAGGATGGCCCGCACAAGGGTAAGCGTATGGGTCTGTGCGAGGAGCGGTTCCGCGACATGAACACCAAGCAAGTGTTCGACATTCTCAAGCAAGAGAAGAAGGAGAACGGTGGCCAAGGTGATGGTGATGGCGAGGGGTTTGATGTGCACGACTGGGCCGATGCCAAGAACATGACCGATGCAGAGAAGAAGGAGTTGCTCAAGGAGGTTGACCAAGCTATACGTCAAGGCATCATGGCGCACCAAAAGATTGCGGGTACTGGAGCAGGGGGTCTTGACCGTGAACTCGAAGGGTTGTTGGAGCCCAAGGTGGATTGGCGCGAGGTGCTACGTGAGTTTGTGAAAGCCACATGCAATGCCAAGGACACGAGTAGCTGGCGCAGAGTCAATCGTCGGTTCCTGTCCACGGGTACGTACATGCCTAGCATGATTGGCGAGAAGGTTGGGCATCTTGTAGTAGGTGTTGACATGTCGGGTTCGATTGGTGCGCAAGAGCAAGCCGAGTTTCTGTCCGAGGTCAAAGCTATTGCCGAGGATGTCAACCCCGAGGTGGTGGACTTGCTGTACTGGGACTGCGAGGTGGCTAGGCACGAGGTGTATGAGGGTAGCGAGGTATCCAACATCATCCAAAGCACCAAGCCCCGAGGCGGTGGTGGCACAAGCCCAAGCTGTGTATCTGCGTACCTGAAAGAGAAGGCCATCAAGCCCGAGTGCATCATCATGTTGACCGATGGTTACGTGGGTGGTGATTGGGGTAGTGATTGGACAGCCGAGGTGCTGTGGTGCATCGTTGGGGGTAGCGATGATGTCGCGCCGAACGGGAAGACCGTCCATGTCAAGGACTAAAGCAACGGGAAAAATAGAGTGGCTTGCCGAAGTCATCGACCCGCACTACGGGTTCCCCCGATGCTATGGCGTAGTACAGCGTGGGTCTGACTATAGGTGGGAGGTGGTGTACGGCGTACCGTGGTGGAACAAGACCGAGTGCAAGAGGATGGCGACAGTGGATAGCCGCGATGCGGCTGAAGGATTTATCAAACTTTTGAAGGAGAACTGAAATGAGTATTAGTGCATCAGCGTTATTGGTTGAGTTGAACATCAGTGTGTGGCCTGCGTCGAAGATTGACCGCGAGATTACCAACAAGGTAAACAGCGATGCGGGGGCGGTACATGGTGCGTCACAGACGAAGAAGAATCTGTTTGCAGGTACTAGCCTACGCAAAGACATCTCAGACTTTGCTGCACGGGTTCGGCTGTATCACAACAAGCACACGCTGCCGTGGGCTGACAAGGGTGAGCGCATGTTACCGACTGCGTTGTTCATGGAATACAAGCAGACCATGAATGGGTTCGAGCAGACGTTCGACATGATGTGCAACAACTTCTACGTTGAGTACCCGAGGTTGGTTGCCGAAGCACCGATTGCGTTGCAGGGGCTGTACAAGGCCGAGGACTATCCAGCTATCGAAGCAGTACGAGAGAAGTTCGGGTTCCGGCGAGCAGTAAAGCCTGTGCCCGAGGCTGGTGACTTCCGACTGGACATCCCTGCGTATGACCTAGAGGAGATGAAGGCCGAGTTCATCACACAGCAGGAGACCAAGCTAGCCGAGGCGATGCGTGAGCCGTGGGACAGACTGCACAAGATGCTTGTCGGTATGTCTGAGAAGCTGACCGACCTTGAGGGTGAGGATGCGAAGAAGCGGTATCACGACACGTTGATTACCAACCCCATCGAGTTGTGTTCTCTGCTGACCAAGCTGAACGTGACGAACGACCCTGTGTTGGAGGAAGCACGTAGGCAAGTAGAGCTAACCATGATGGGGGCCGACATCGAGAGCATCAAAGAATTTGCCGACTCGCGCAGTGCGTTGAAGTCCAAGGTGGACGACATCCTCAAGAAGTTCGAGTGGTAAGAGTTAAGAGTATCAACCTAGGAGTAGACATGAACATAAACATATTTGAATTCAACAACGTGACGTTGAGCCCCGAAGTAGTTAAGCACGGCTACGCCAAGGGCAGGCTGAAAGCCCATCACTTGCTAGTCAGCACGATTACGAAGCTGGCCCCGATGTATCCGCTATGGCAGTTCGTAGTGCCGAAAGTACATATGGGCGATGAGGTGAACACGTTCGAGGTAATGACAAATGGGCAAAAGCTTGGCAGCATCACTCGCATGTACCACGGGCGGGACTACGTTGTTGCGGTTAGCAATCACCGCATAAGCGAGAGCAGGACACGGGGTAGTGAGTACAAGACCAAGGATGTGGACAAGGCCGTGCTCAAGGTCAAGAAGACATTCTTCCCGCGCAACCCGAAGGAGCGTCTAGCCGAGGCTCACGCCGAAGCCGGTAGGTTACTGAACCAACAGGAGAACGGCAAAGCACGAGCCTTAAACAACCATGAGTACAACATCAGCGCAGCAATGATGGAGTATGTCAAAGACATAGGGTATGCAGGGTTCATAGCCCATGTGCAGACGTTGGAGCCGCGTATCAGAGACAAGCTACTAGCGCACATAGAAGGCGAGAAGGAACTACGCATGGAAATAAAGTCCATCGAAGAGATTCGTCGCCAATTCGAGAAGCAAATCGCAGCTTTAATTGTGCGAGATTCGGGTAAGTACCTAGTTAGAATAGATGACAATGTACAAATTTACGATGACAATACATTGCCTGAGAGCATGAAGAGAAATCTAGGAATGCTCAAGTTAGTGGACGCTGGATTCTTCCTCAGTGGCGTAGGCTGCCGAGTGAATGATGAGGTGTTTGTCGTAGCAGCAGAAGAGAAGGAGCAAGCATGAAAATATACGGAGAAAACCTACCCAAGCACCAAATGAAAAGCTACGAAGAAATAGCGGGTGAGATGGGCATGACCCTGACACCTGAGATGCGTAAGTTTGCATGGCTTGTACACCACCATGCCCTAATCAACTTTTGGGCAAGCGCAGCGCGGCAGATGGAGTTTCAGTTGGATGTGTTGGATGGGGCTAAGGAAAAGGAGCAAGCATGAAATACATCATCGACTTCCTAACATTGTTAGGTTTGGTCTGCACCATTACCGTGGTGGGGTTCTACCTTGGCTACACAACCTATTCCCCGCCGTGCGACAGTGTGCTGGCGGTGTTCACCAAGGAGTGCAAATGATTGCTATGTACAAGCGGCTAACGACGACGCCGACCCCGTTGGAATTAGCAGCGCGAGAACTGGTGCAAGCGCAACGGGCCAAGCTCGAAGCCGAATCTGCGTTGGACTACGCCGCAAACATGGTGCAGTACAACGACGACCGAATCGTTCGATTGAAAGTACGACTAACTGAACTACAAGGAGAAAAAGCATGAAAGAGGACACAGATAAAACTTGGATAGAAGTACACGGCGGCTTTGCAAAGGACATGACCATGCGTGACCATTACGCTGGCCTTGCGATGCAGGTGCTTAAAGACAGCGTTTGGAGTTTTGAATTGCTTAGCAAACAAGCCTATGAAATGGCAGACGCAATGCTGAAAGCGAGGGAGGAGAAATGACCAACGAAGAAGCAAGCGAGAGTGTAAACACAGCCATCGTGAACAGGATGCTGCCAAAGCTGTACTCAATCATTGACCGACTGGTGGATGGGAGCCCTGACAAGGCATTGCTTATCGAGGCACGTAGGATGTTGCCGGGTAACTACAAGAACTCGTTTGAAAAACCAAAGGAGAAGATATGAACAAGCGAGACATAAAGACGGACGAAGCGTTGGCCGAGCAATGCTATGTCAACCCCTCTGAATTTGACCATAAAAAATATGCTGCCCTTATCCGAGCCGATGAGCGTGATGCGTGTGCAAAACAGCTTGATGCACTTGGCTGTGACCATTGCGCCGCCGCAATCAGAGCAAGGGGCAAGCCATGAAAGATGCAGAAGACGAAGACTTTTTCATCGACGCAGTTAATACCATCATCGGCGTGGGCTTTGTCGTCTTGCTTGTGGTTACCGTTGTTGCAGTTATGTGGGAGTTCGTAGCATGAAAGCATTGGAAGAACTCAACGCCAAGTACGGCGCGGGGGAAGTGTGTGACCGGCTGTTGCGGCTTGGTTCCGTTGTCAAGGAGTACGAGCGCAAACTAGGTAGGAAGCTAACACCGGATGATTGGAAGAACTTGGCAGCAGTTGCAGGAGGGCAATATGAAGACTGAAGAAGATGAAGCCTTTGACGACCTTGCCAAGCGGCAGGGTGCATGGGGCGGTGGGTTTAAGGCTAAACAAGCAATGGCTGCGGACAAGTACAGCGACATCGTGTCCGATGGAGGCTTAGACCCGCGCAACAAAATGGATGCACAGCCAGCGCAAGATGTGGACTATTGGATTCGTGAAGCCACGGCAGCGCGGCAAGCAGAGATGGCACTGCGCCGTGAACTTGAGGCACAGCCAGCGCAGGAGCCTGTGACTGAGAGTGAAACATTGAAGCTGGCGCTTGAGGCGTTGGAAGAGTATGCAGACCAAGAAGGCAAGACAAGGGCAGCGGACGAAGCCATCACCGCAATCAAAGCAGCCTTGGCACAGCCAGCGGACAAGTTGCAGGAAGACCTCCTCAACTACGGCACATCATGGTCGATAGATGGCAAGCGCATTGACCCGATGAGCGTGTACAAGGAGCCAGCGCACTGCCAATGCACTGCTTGCAAAGACGGAGTTATTCATGCAAGCGACTGCGCGGTGCATAACGCACCAGCGTACCCTGCGGGAAAATGTGATTGCGATGCCCGCCTGAGCAAATACGCTGAGACGCTGCTAGAAGAAAACAACATGCCTAATACACCTACTGCTAGGGCGGTATACAGAAAGATGTCGGAGCGCATTGAAGACGACGATGACATACAGGACTACAAGAAGCCGTGGGTAGGGCTGACGGATGAGGAGATTGATAAAACATACTGGCGGAGAGAGCCATTCAGAAGACCTACGCAATTTGAGTTTGCCCGCGACATTGAGCAGTTGTTGAAGGAGAAGAATGGTGTTTGAAGATGTCCACTCATGCAGCTACTACTGCCACTACCCCGAGTGCATCGAGGCACAGCGGAACGAACTGAGGGACATGCTGAAGTCGAAGGGGGAAGAACACCTTGACGCTTTCACCGATGGATGGAACTCGGCACTCAACATGGCGGCTATGCGTATCGACGACATAGAAGCTTTCGGCACAACGACTAGGGACAGTTTTGCCGTGTACATAAAGTCCCTGAAGAAGGAGTAAGCATGTTAAGTATTGAGCATCAGCAGATGCTAGTGTGGGCATCACGGCCCAAGCGCGAAGATTTCAACGTGGACAACAAGGAGCTAGACGATGTGATTGCGGCTATCCGTAGAGCAGCACCGGAGAAGTTCATCAAGGGTAACGTGATAGGGGTACGGCGGTTTTACGACGAGCCAAGAGACGAAACAGCTACCCCCCACAGCGGCTACGTGCGTTCACGTAGGTCGAGCACTTACTAGGAGAAAGAAATGAACCCAACCCAACAACCCCCAATAGAAGAACAAAGCGTAACAACGGAGGGCATAACCGCCGACTACGTTTGGTATCACTCTGAACAGATGATGCTGAAAATGGATGCATGGCAGACTTCATGGAAGGTGGACTTCAAACGAGTAATGAAGGTTATGGATGACCGCCATGCAGAGCACTTGAAAATGATTGCCGAGTTATTGCGCGAGAACAAAAACCTCAAAGAGAAGCTGAAGGAGAAGAGCGAATGACTACCGGAATTGAGTATTTGAAACCCGAAAAAAAGCGCAAAGGACGAGGCCCTAGTAAGAAGCCTACGTTGTTTGCTACGAGCTTGCGTTTACCAAGGCATGTGCTGGACTACTTCAGTGCACACCACCCGTATACAAAGCAAGCCAAAATCAGAGAAATTCTTACCGAGTACGTAACCAACCACCAAGGAGTTAGTAATGGCAATATTTAAGAACAGCATGGCGTACAAAATTCGTGCGTACATAAAACTCAACCCAAACGCAAAACCTTCAACGGTAGCTGCATATTTGGGCATACCAGCCAGTGTGGTGTACAGCACGGCATGGCGGGATAAGAAACTAGGCGCACCCAAGCGTAGGTACACAAAGAAAGCTAAGGTATCAGAAGTGGTGCAGACAATGCCCGAGGGTACGTGGAAAAGGATAGCTGTGGTTTCAAGCAACGCCCCGTTTGACTCAGCCTCTATCCCGCTGCCCATCACGATGGCAGAGCCCAAGGCAGAAGCACCCAATACAGAGGTAGACATGGTCAACAGCCCACCACATTACAAGGTAGGCGGTATCGAGGTCATCGACTTCATCCAAGCCAAGCTAACGACTGAAGAGTTCCGTGGCTACTTGCAGGGCAACGTGTTGAAGTACTCTAGCCGAGTGGGTTACAAGGGCGATGCCTCTGAGGACTTGGCTAAGCTAGTGTGGTACGCCAACAAGCTACAGGAGACCTTAGCAACCTAACATTGTTAGGGAAAACCCCAACCGCCTTCGGGCGGTTTTTTTGTTTTTGATGTTGACAAAGTCCAATACTGTGCTACATTGGGGGCCTGAAAACTACTGGAGTGTTAGATGGCATCAACGCCTGAAAGTAAGGTCAAAGCCAAAATCAAGGCCATCCTCAAAGAGCATGGGGTCTACTACGCTATGCCGATTGGCACGGGGTACGGCAATGCAGGAGTACCCGACTTCCTATGCTGCGTCAACGGTAGGTTTGTGGCTATCGAGGCCAAGGCCAACGGCGGCAAGACCACCGCACTACAAGACAAAAACTTCCGTGACATTGCAACCGCTGGGGGCATAACATTCGTCATAAACGAAGACAACATATCGGGCCTTATGGGCTACATCAAACTTATCAAGGAAAATCTATGAGCGAACTATCAGCAGGTGTACGTGCACTACTAGGCCGTATGGAATCCAACCCCGAAGAGTTCTACGGGGACGCTAGTAAATGGGGCTTCATGTTTGCCCCCAACTTCCGCGATGTGATGACCGAGCCTGAAAAGGGCGCGTTGCACGAGGCATTGAAAGGGGTACGGCGTAAGGAGTTCGACGAGCTTGTCATGCGCAGGATGCTGCGGGACACCGAGGAAGAAACGATGAAACAGGCGAGGTCTAGCGGGGCTATGAGTAGGGGGCAGTTGACCACGGCAATAGGCACTAGCCTCAACGAGGCGTTTGGTCAAGCGTACTTAGGGAACAGCCAGCAGCAACAAAACTCCCTCGGGCAAGGCTTGCTTGGCAGCGGAAGCACCAACTACAACCCCGCACTCAACACCCAAAACCCGTACAAATGAACATCATCACGATTGACTTTGAGACGTACTACTCAGCGGAATATGGGCTGAAGAAGCACACCACTGAGGAGTACATACGGCACGCACAGTTCGAGGTTATCGGTGTTGCAGTACAGGTAAACGATGGTGAGCCCGAGTGGTTCACCGGAAGCATGATGGAGACCGCGCAGTTTTTGTCGGGGTACGACTGGAGGAACTCTCTTGCACTAGCCCATAACGCTGTGTTCGATGGGTTCATCATGTCGGAACACTTCGGTATCAAGCCCAAGGGGTGGCTGGACACGTTAAGCATGGGCCGTGCGTTGCATGGAACAGAGGTAGGCGGCAGCTTGGCTGTGCTCTCAAACCACTATGGCCTCGGCGTTAAAGGTACTGAGGTAGTCAATGCCTTGGGGCTACGCCGTGAAGCGTTCCCTGCCGACCAGCTTGCACGGTACGGTGACTATTGCAAGAACGATGTGACCCTGACATGGGCGTTGTTCAATGCGATGAGCGGGAACTTCCCGCCGACTGAGTTGCGACTCATTGACCTGACCATCAAGATGTTCACCGAGCCGGTGTTGTGGTTGGACGTGGTGGTGTTGGCAGAGCACTTGGGTAGGGTTAAAGCCACTAAAACCCAGTTGCTGGGTGCACTCGACAAAGATACCCTAATGAGCAACCCGAAGTTTGCCGAGTTGCTGCGGGTACATAACGTAGTTCCACCGATGAAGAAGAGCCCCACCACGGGTAAGCAGACGTATGCGTTCTCCAAAACCGACGAGGAGTTCAAGGCGTTACTTGAGCACGATAACACTTACGTACAAACGCTTGTGGCTGCGCGGTTAGGTACGAAGTCCACCATTGAGGAGACCCGCACCGAGCGGTTCATTGGGATTGCTAACCGAGGCGCATTGCCTGTACCCCTACGCTACTACGCAGCACACACGGGGCGTTGGGGCGGCGATGACAAGGTGAACCTACAGAACCTACCACGCGCATCAACATTGAAGTACGCCATGATTGCCCCTGCGGGTTACGTGATACTAGACTCAGACTCCTCTCAGATTGAGGCGCGGACGTTGGCATGGCTGGCGGGGCAGAACGACTTAGTGCAAGCGTTTGAGGACGGTGAGGATGTCTACAAAATAATGGCCTCGGCTATCTACGGAAAGCCCGAGAGCGAAATCACCAAAGAAGAACGGTTCGTGGGTAAGACCACCATCCTTGGTGCGGGGTACGGCATGGGCGCAGCTAAGTTCCAAGCCCAACTCAAGAACTTCGGCGTTGAAATTTCCTTGGATGAAGCTAAGCGCATCATCGACACGTACCGCCTGACGTACCCAAAGATTGTGGAGCTATGGAAAGACGCAGGGGTTGCGCTCAAGGCCATACTACAGAAGCAGCAAACGTCTCTAGGACGCGGTGGTCTTCTATCCGTTCAAGGCGACAACGGTATTATTCTTCCCAATAGTTTGCGCCTAAAGTATCCGAACTTACGCCTACACGAGAACGAGGAAGGCAAGGCCGAAATTGTCTACGACACCAAGAAGGGCAAGGCCACTATCCCCAACCGAATCTACGGCGGCAAGGTCATCGAGAACGTGTGCCAAGCCCTAGCCCGTATCATCATCGGAGAGCAGATGCTGATGATCGCCAAGAAGTACCGTGTGGTGATGACCGTCCATGACGCTATTGCCATCGTCGTGCCTAAAGCCGAGGCTGAAGTTGCGAAAGAGTACGTTGAACTATGTATGCGCCTACGTCCCCAGTGGGCGCTTGAATTACCTTTGAACTGTGAGGCTGGATATGGAACAAGCTATGGCGACTGCTGAGATTATTGACTACGCTAAACCCTGCATGGATGCAGAGAAGGCATTGAAAGACGCACACGATGCTGTGCTGAACGGGAAATTTGACGAGGCCATGACCCACACTATGGATGCGGTCATCTGTGCACGACTTATGTACGGCACACTGCGGCACATGAAGGAACAGAATGAGAAAACCGTATGAGCACAAAGCCCCGCTTGTTCGCAAATTATTACGAGCAAGCATAGAGGGCTTGACAGCGCAAGACATAAGCACTCGGCTGGACACGGACGAGCGTCACATCTATAGAGTGCTGAACAAAATGCCCGACGCATACATTGCGGGTTGGACTGAGGGTAAATACGTAGCTGCAAAATGGCGTGTAGCGTATGTCCCGCCCCACTGCCCGTCCCCACTAAAGAAAGACAAAACAAAGCGAGTAAAAGCAAAATGAGAAAACTATTTAGAAACTTTATCCGGTGGGTGATGCGGGAAGAGGAGGGTGAGCGTTCACGCCCCCTCTTGGGCTTAGTAGACAATTCCGACCACGACTCACGGGCAAAATTTAGGATTGGTGTAGTGCTCGCCGCGAACGGGCGGCTGCTGGAGACATCCACGTACAAGCACAACCCTAACGGTCCCGATTGGACAAACGAGCTATTCATCGTCCCCGACGACCAAACCCTTGCGCAGTCAATCACCACCATCCTGACCCTCAAAGGGCTCAACCAATGAAACCCATAGTCTGGTCATTCAGCAGCTTAAAGACGTTCCAACAATGTCCGAAGAAGTACTACCACACCAAGATAGCCAAGGAC
>Ga0209191_1003067_pt1 | contig 10064 bp, 10 predicted proteins | sample S_130626_EF_Meta_FD_187320 | JGI IMG/M metagenome (GOLD analysis project Ga0209191, IMG submission 187320) | Freshwater microbial communities from Lake Simoncouche, Canada to study carbon cycling - S_130626_EF_MetaG (SPAdes) (version 2) | ecosystem: Environmental > Aquatic > Freshwater > Lake ... | reverse complement strand
TCAAGGTGCTCAAGGTTCGCAAGGTGTTCAAGGTGCTAGTACAGGTGCACAAGGTGCTCAAGGATTTCAAGGTGCTCAAGGTTCGCAAGGTGTTCAAGGTGCTAATACAGGAGCTCAAGGTGCTCAAGGTTCACAAGGAGCTCAAGGTTCACAAGGAGCTGCAAACGCTCAAGGAGCTGGTGGAGGGCAAGGTACTCAAGGAGGACAAGGTGCTCAAGGGGGTGCTAGTGCAACTGTTGGGGCTCAGGGGGCTCAAGGTTCACAAGGGTCTCCAACTGCTCAAGGAGCTCAAGGTGCTCAAGGTTTCCAAGGAGCTCAAGGTCCGATAGGGGTTAATAATACTAATTCAGGAGCTCCTGGAACTAACACTGGAGCTCAAGGTGCTCAAGGTGCTCAAGGTGCTGGAAACGTACAAGGTGCTCAAGGTTTCCAAGGAGCTCAAGGAGGACAAGGTTATAATGGACCAACAGGTCCTCCATCAGATAGAAGATTAAAAGATAATATTAAAAAACTTGAAAATGTTTTAGATATTGCAAAAAAAATTGAGGGAGTTAATTTTGTTTGGGACAATGAACATCCAAAAATTAAATATGATAGTAACATTGCAGCTCAAGAAGCGTTTAGTGGTAAATCAATTGGATTTATTGCACAACAAATTGAAGAAGTTATACCTGAAGTTGTATTTACTGATGAAGACGGATATAAATCAGTTCAATATGATTTAATGGTTAGTTTGGGTGTTGGTAGTATACAAGAACAACAAAAAATAATTGAATCATTATACGATAGAATAAACACATTAAAAGAAAAAATAAGTGCCTAATACTGAAAATATACTTATAATACCATCTGGGTCAACCATCAACTTTACAAGTAGTGGTGGAACAACCATTAATTGGGTATTTGAGTCAGGTGTTTTAAAAATCAAAAAAGGAGCGACTACTCTATTGAATATGGATAATACATATCCAAACTATAGAGTTTTAACTAGTTTTAGATTATCTAAATCATTAGGTAATAATGCCATTTCAGCGTTAATTGATAATACTGGTTGGCGTGGTAATAGACAACCAACAGGTGCTCAAGGTGCACAAGGACCTGCAGGAACTCAAGGAACTCAAGGTACTACAGGAGCTCAAGGTTCTCAAGGTACCAAAGGAGGACAAGGTGCTCAAGGAGGACAAGGTGCTCAAGGAACTCAAGGCTCCGTTGGTGCACAAGGTGCTCAAGGTTCTCAAGGCGGTCAAGGAACTCAAGGGGCGAGTGGTTCACAAGGAGTTCAAGGTTCACAAGGAGCTCAAGGACCAACAGGTGCTCAAGGTTCTCAAGGAGGACAAGGAGCCCAAGGAGCTCAAGGACCATTAGGACTAACAGGTGCTCAAGGAGCCCAAGGAGCCCAAGGACAACAAGGTGCTCAAGGTGCTCAAGGGGCAACAAATGCTCAAGGTTCACAAGGAGGACAAGGTGCTCAGGGTACCAAAGGAGGACAAGGTTCACAAGGAGCTCAAGGTTCACAAGGAGGACAAGGTGCTCAGGGTGTTCAAGGAAACCAAGGAGCACAAGGTGTACAAGGTCAAATAGGTTCACAAGGTGCCCAAGGTGCCCAAGGAGCCCAAGGAGCTAAAGGAGTTCAAGGAACTGTCGGAGGTCAAGGTGCTCAAGGTGCTCAAGGTACTCAAGGTGCTGGAAATGCTACAGGTTCTCAAGGAGGACAAGGTTCTCAAGGAGGACAAGGTTCTCAAGGAGCGGGAAATGCCACAGGTTCACAAGGTGGACAAGGAGCTCAAGGAACTAAAGGAGTTCAAGGTGCTCAAGGTGTTCAAGGTTCACAAGGTGGACAAGGTGCTCAAGGTGGACAAGGTTCACAAGGTGCTCAAGGTGCTCAAGGTTCACAAGGTGGACAAGGGGCTCAAGGTGGTACCTCATCTCCAATAAATATTTTTTCACCAAACACAAGTTCTCCTTATTATACCTACTATGGAGGATATAATGGTTGGTATGCGGTAGGTATAGGTAATGATAACCCAAGAGTTGATGTTGGAAATGCTGTATCCGTATCTGCAAATACATATTATGAAGTGGCTGCGATATATTATGTTAGTAGTCCTACATGGGGTCAATTTTATTTACAATTTAATGACCCAGGATGGCCTGAAAGTACTTATTATATTCAACCATTTGATGCAGGACAAGCGTCCGCTATGGGTGGAAATGTCTCAACTGTAAGTTTGGGTGGAGGATGGTATTATTCAAGAGGAACTTTCAAAACTAATGCGGCAACAACTACATTACAGGATTCTTTCTTTGATGCTGATTATAATGGAGTTGTTGTATTTTTTAGTAATATAACATTACGAACCTCCGCAGTTAACCCAACTTTGGGTCCTGTAGGAGCTCAAGGAGCTCAAGGTGGCCAAGGGTCTCAAGGAGCCCAAGGAGCCCAAGGAGCACAAGGAACTCAAGGAGGTTCAGGAGGACAAGGTGCTCAAGGATTCCAAGGAGGACAAGGTTCACAAGGAAACCAAGGTGCTCAAGGAGGACAAGGTGCTCAAGGTATACAAGGAGGACAAGGTTCACAAGGTTCACAAGGTACTCAAGGAGGACAAGGTGCTCAAGGTACCAAAGGAGGTCAAGGTTCTCAAGGTTCACAAGGAACTACAGGAGGACAAGGTGCTCAAGGTACCAAAGGAGGTCAAGGTTCACAAGGTTCACAAGGAACTACAGGAGGACAAGGTTCTCAAGGAGCCAAAGGATTTCAAGGTTCTCAAGGTTCACAAGGAACTGCTGGAGGACAAGGTTCTCAAGGAAGCCAGGGTGCTCAAGGTTCTCAAGGAAGCCAGGGTGCTCAAGGAGCTATAGGTGCTCAAGGTGCTTCACCTACAGGTGCTCAAGGTATACAAGGTGCTGCAGGAGGTCAAGGATTTCAAGGTGCTGTAGGTGTACCAGGTCCTACAGGAGGACAAGGGGTTCAAGGTGCTAAAGGAGGTCAAGGTGCTCAAGGTATACAAGGAGCTTCAGGAGGTCAAGGTGCTCAAGGAGGTCAAGGTGCTCAAGGAGGTCAAGGTTCACAAGGAGCTCAAGGTGCTGTAGGTAATACAGGATTTAATGGACAATTTGGGGCGTTAGGGCCTCCAGGTCCTACAGGTCCTCCAGGTCCATCGGATAGAAGATTTAAAAAAGAAATTACACCAATGACAGATTCTATTGAAAAAATAAATAAAATTAGAGGTGTTACATATTTTTGGAAACAAAATGAATTTGGTGATAATAAAGAGATAAAACCAAAAGAGATAGGGTTTATTGCACAAGAACTACAACATGCGTTACCTGAAGTTGTTTATAGTAAAAACGATGAATATTTTAAAGTTAAATATCCTGATATAATTGCTTTATGTTTAGAATCAATTAAAGAACAATCAATTCTTTTAGATATTAAAGAAAGTAAATTAGAAATATTAGAAAAAAGAGCAAAAGAAAAGGGTTTAATTTAAACCCTTTTTTCATTTAATATATTTTTAATTTCGTCTATTGTTTTATATAACATGGTTAAGAATCTTGGCCACATGTCAGGATTAAATTTTTTAATAGTATTAATATATTTCAGATAATAAGGTTTATCTTCATGCATTAATTCAATAGTATTAGGAAATTCCGTTGGGATGTCAGCAAGTAACTTTGCGTATCTATTATCGTTTAAATCTTCATCACTAAGCCTTTCAAGTACATTTAACGATAATTTAGTTAATGGCTCCCCTTTGGAGAAATAGTTAAGGATATTGTCTAATGAGTTTAAAAGATATTTTTTGTTCTCAACACTTCTAGCTCTATTATTTCTTCTTGTAAATTCATTAACTAGTGATTGTAAAAATTCATTTGTAACCGCTCTGAATTCAACAGGATGACCCCAATACTTCTCATCAACTGTAGGGTCGTAATCAGCCCAATACTTCTCATTATATTTTGTTGTGAAGTTTGGGTCTGTGGCGTGCATTATTTCGTGGAATAATGTATTAAATAGGTTTTTCTTTGACCCATAATTCTTTGGGTTAAGTTGCATTACGAATTTTTGTGGATTAACCGATGTTCTTGGTTTTATATCCATTTCTCCGTAGTTCTTGTATCTTGGATTCAAGAATACTCTAATTTTGGCATCACTACCATCGGCAGTTTTAACTTCTATTTGGTCAACTTCAGTTTTTCTTGGTAGGTCTTTACTACGAGAAGCCCATAATCTATCAGTTAGTTCCAATAGTTTTGTATAATCCTCAGGAGATAATTGATATCTTTTCGCTTCGGATATAACATTTGATAGTATGTTTATAAACTTAATCATTTTATATTAAATATAATCGTTGAAGTACATGTTGATGTTCTTATCCACTTTTCTTGAGTCTGGATAATCAGGAACTCTGAAACTTAAACAATCCCACCCATCTTTTAATATATCCACGTAAGACCCCCAATATTCTAATGTACCACTAGTATATCCGTTATTTGAATCAAGGAAATCAACTATATTACTTTCAAAGTTATGGATTGGGGCTTTATATCTTTGTACTTCAGTATCTTTCTTATAAGTGTGAGGTCTTGATACCCATTCTCCTTTACCAAAGTAAGTTTCTAATTCATTGATTACATCTTCATATAGTTCTTCTTCATATGCATTATTATATGCGGAACCATAGATACTATACAATTCACCTTTTAACTCATCAAGTTCATAACTCATAAGTTCCTTCATAGTTTCTTCATCATCAACTACTTGGTCTATATTTGATTGGTCAATAACAACATATTCAGGATGACCCTGTTGTTGTGACATTGATTCTAATAACTCAGTATAAGGTTCTATTTGTTGACCTTCTAAAGTTTTAATTATATAATCTTTTAATTGTGTTAAGTTTTCTTTAGTTAATTCTTCAACAACATCACGATAAACATTGTCAGTTAAATCATAAGAACCCCAACCATAGTTGTCGTATTCACCATCTAAAAGTTCTTCAATAGTATCTCTTGATATATCGTTTCTACCGTCACAAAATAATTTGGCGAGTTCTCCTCTATTATCAAGGATAATATATGGAACATTATCAACTATTTCAACATCACCCAAATACATTAAAACATATTTCCAAAACTTTTCATTATCATATTCATGATAAAATAATAGTAGGTCATTTTGGTAATGTTCTGAAAGTTGTCCTTCAGGGTCTAATTCATTAATCAACCCTCTTTTGTTAACAATTTTTAAAAATGTTTGAATGTCGTTAACATACTTGATAAAATCAGTATCTCCTTCATTAAACATTTCAATTAATTCATGAATATCCATATGTTATAAATACAAAAAAAGGGGTAAATTTCTTACCCCTTCGTTAAATTTCTTGAAACACGAAAAATTACTTACTTGTTTTGTTTACGTTGTAGTACTTTTCAATGGTTTTTTTGATTGCAGCTTTAACACTTTCATTAGTTTGTTGTTTTTGAACTTGAACTTGTTGAACTTGTTGTGGTGAAGGCTGTTGTGATTGGTTTCCGTTATTTTTGCATCCGCATCCCATGGTATTGTTATTTAGGTTGGTTTATTTGTTTATCAATAATAAATAGTATCTTTGTTGAAATATAACAAAGCAAGAATATTTATCAATTAAAAGTGTGATGGATTTTTTAAAATTAATACAAGAAGGTAGAGTTGATGATTTCAAAGCCAAATACTCCCAAAAATTTGGTGGGGAGAATGTAGATAGAATTGTTAAATCAGTTCCTCAAAAGTTTTTAGATTGGGTGGGTAAACACTTGGATACGGTTAACTTTGAGGACAACTTTGTAAAACTTTCAGATGCCTTAAATAAGTTTGAAAAGATTTCTACAAACTTACCAGTTACAGATTTGTTCCAATATAAGAATGTTGGACAATTATTAAGCGCAATTAGCCAATACGAGAATAGACAAAGAAGAGAAGTAAGAAAGGTTGATGGTGGTAATGTTGTTTATGACGATGGTAGATACTTTGTAGTTAATCCTTTATCTCATGAATCATCTTGTTATTACGGTAAAGGTACCAAATGGTGTACTGCAGCAGAAACTGACACTCATTTCAAAAGATATAATGAAGATGGTAAGTTATTCTATATTTTAGATAGAACCCTTTCAACTAGTGACCCGCTATATAAAGTTGCAATCCTTCAAAAGTTTGATGGGGATAAAACTTATTATGACGCAAAAGATGAGATTATTAGAAGTGGGTGGATATTCAACACTAATAAGTTAAACGAAATTTTAAAATCAACAACTGATTATCTTAATTCTGAATACGCTGAACAAGTTAAGATTTATTCAGACAAAGAAGCGGCAAAAAAAGAAAAAGAAAGGTTGGAAAGATTGAGACTTCAAAGACTATTACAAGATAGAAGAGATGAAGCTCAAGAGAGAAGAATTGATGGTGAATGGGAATTAGGTCCTAATTGTCCTGAAGTTGGTTTAAAGGCTCATGCTTTATTAAACTACTTGATTGAAAACAATGAAGTTGAAGCAATTACAAACGAAGACCGAAACGAAATCAACCGAATTGAAAATGAAATCCAAAGATTACAAAACGAATATGATAATGATGAGGACGTAAGAACTGACTTATTAGATGAAATTGGTGAGTTAGAGGATGAAGTTGAGACATTAAAAGGTAAAATAGATGTTTATAATATAATCCCAACTGGTAGACATTATGATACAACCGAGTTTGTGGTTATTGATAGTCCTGACATTGAAGGTAATACTTATGCCGTTGGTGATGAGGGTGAGATGGAATCAAGTTGTTATGATTATGTAGATAATCTTATTGATGATATTGGTTATAATGGATTTAGTAAGGGATTTGCAAATGGATACATTGATGAAGATGCGGTTGTTAGTTATGCTGAGGATTTATTTGACCAAGATGTTAGAGATAGCCCTGAATCTTATTTTGATGACGACCAAAGAATGTTATCAGATGACCAAGAAGAAAAAATTCAAATATTAAAAAGTAAGATTGAACAAACTGAATCATTAATTTCTAGATACGAAGATAGTATGGATGGTGGTGAAGATGACGACGATTACCAAGAAAAGATTGATGACTTGAATGAAAGAATTGAGGAAATGAATGATGAGATTACTGAAATTGAAGAAGACCCTGAAGGTGATTTTCCTGAAGAGTTAATTGAAGATACAATTCAAAGAAGAGTTCAAGATGTTAAATATGATATTGAAGAGTTCATGAATGAGTGGGGATTAGATTTGGAAGATTACATTGATAAAGATGAATTTATCAAAGGTGTAATTGACGCTGATGGATATGGAAATTGTATGAGTACTTATGATGGTAATGCTGATGAACAATATGTTCAAGACGAATTATTTTATGTTATGAGAATTGATTAAGATTTAAAACTAACTATTATTATTTTATGACAAGAAAAAAGAAAATGGCTTTTAAGTTGAATCCTGAATGGATGTTAAAAGAACCTTTGGATTTTGAATACAACAAGTACACACTTTTGGATTATCTTCAGAAATGTGAGAAGAATCTTGATAAGTATGAGATATATCCAGACTTTGTTGAGTTGTCATTACACTTAGCAAACATACAATCTTTATTTAAAGAGAATACTTTATTACTAACTGACAAAAAATTTGAGTCGTGTGATGATGAAATAATGTTGAAGGATTTATATCCAAAGAAACCTAGAAAACTTTCTATTGAAGAAACCGAAGAGTTAGATAAAACAATTAGATATTCAAATAACAAATTGTTTGATACGTTCAATGTTGCAAAATCTATTTGGAATGTTGCATATGATAATATTGAAATCTCAATAAAGAAAAACAAAGAACACTTAGCGGCAGGGTCAGGATTTATTTTTTATTACCAAAAGAAAGAAAACATGGTACATGTTTGGGAATTCCAAATTAAAAAATCAAAGAATGATAGTAATTCAAACAAAACTTATTTAAAAAAAATATACGAAAGTCATCCTGAAGATATTACATTAGTTTCAATTATTGAAAATAACTCTACATTTAAAAATACAGATTATTATAAAAAGTTACCTGTATTTGAAATGCAATGTGACCAAGATTTCCCAATGGAACAAACTATTGTCCCAATAATGAAAAGAAAAGTGATGACATATATTTTTCAAATAGTTAATGTTTCAAAGATAAATAACTTTGACTCTGAAATATAATTCACTTATATTTGTATCGTGGGATTCAATAAACGATACGTCAATTACGAATACAGCTTAAGGGCACTTGAAGCAAATAGACTCAAAGAGTACTATGGTAAAAGTGATGCTTTAATTTTCACAGACAAACAAAGTTCAAAAATATTTGACCTATTTGAAGAGGGAAAAACTGACAAAGAAATTTTATTATTAATAAACCAAAACATGGAGGAAACAAACAATGAAGTGTATTAAAACAATTAGAGCAACTAAAGAAAGAGAAATCGGTGAGTATATTAAAACTACCGACACAGACGCTGAAATTAAAGTTAAAAGTGGTTATTGGGGTTATGCGCCTAAATCAGAATATAAAGAATATTTTGGTAAGACAAAAAAGACCGAGCAAGTAAACGAAGAAGTAAACGACGAAGTACCGACTAAGAGAGGAAAAAATAAAAAAGGTTAATTATATTTGCATATGGACGCATCAACAGAAAAACTTTTATTGTCTAAATTAAGACAACCAATACATAAGACATACATCTGTCAATATATTTTAAGGAGCGCCGAACAATCGGAATGTGATAAAGTTTTATTTAAATTAGTTGATGAGGGTAAAATTATAGAATCAAAATTCGCTAAGGATTATTATGTGGTTAAAAATGTGTAAATAAATTAATATGAAAGTTAAGTTAGAGTACGTTTGGTTAGATGGTTACAAACCAGAACCAAACTTAAGAAGTAAGGTTAAAGTTATAGAGGTTACCAATGATGAGGACCTTGATAATATCCCTGAATGGGGATTTGATGGCTCATCAACAAAACAAGCGGAAGGGTATTCATCCGATTGTTATTTGAAACCTGTTAAAGTTTATGTGAAGAGGACTATCTCAGAATACTCTACCGTATATGTTCTTTGTGAAGTTATGGACAGTAGAGGTAAAGTTCACGAAACAAATGACAGAGCCAAGTTGGGTAAAGAAGATGAAGATTTTTGGGTTGGGTTTGAACAAGAATACTTTATTCGTTCAGGACACAATAAAAATATTTTAGGGTTTGATAAAGGTGGAATCATAGACCCTCAAGGAACTTACTATTGTGGAGTTGGAGGACAAATGGTCGGAAGAAGTTTAACTGAACAACATTTGGAAATGTGTTTAGATTATAACATTGGTGTTGAAGGAACCAATGCTGAGGTTGCTTTGGGTCAATGGGAATATCAAGTATTTGCCAAAGGTAAAGTGAAAGCGGCTGATGACTTATGGATGTCTCGTTATTTCCTTTATAAACTTGCTGAAAAATATGGATATCAAATTGATTTACATCCAAAACCATTAGTTACTGGTGATTGGAATGGTTCAGGTCTTCACACTAATTTCTCAAACAAAAGAATGAGAGAAGAAGGTGGTGAAGAATATTTCAACTCAATCTTTAAAGTGTTTGAATCAAGAACAAAGATTCATATTGAAAACTACGGTTCAGACAATCATTTAAGATTAACAGGTAAACATGAAACCCAAGCAATTGATAAATTTAGTTGGGGTGTATCGGATAGAGGTGCGTCCATTAGAGTTCCAAAGGTAGTTGGTAATACTTGGAAAGGATATCTTGAAGATAGAAGACCAGCATCAAATGCAAATCCATACTGTATTCTCAATGTTATTTGTGAGTCATTAGAACTTGCAAAAGACCTTGATGAAACACTTCATATGATGTACAACGATGTTGACACCAGTAAATTAAGTGAGAAGTATAGTGCGTTATCTAACGATGAATTATTAAAAGAGTATAGAGAAGAGTAATATGGAAGAATGTGTATGTGGTGGTAATGGACCTTGTCAGTGTCCCACACCAAAAATA
>Ga0209191_1003066_pt1 | contig 10073 bp, 28 predicted proteins | sample S_130626_EF_Meta_FD_187320 | JGI IMG/M metagenome (GOLD analysis project Ga0209191, IMG submission 187320) | Freshwater microbial communities from Lake Simoncouche, Canada to study carbon cycling - S_130626_EF_MetaG (SPAdes) (version 2) | ecosystem: Environmental > Aquatic > Freshwater > Lake ... | reverse complement strand
GGGGGAACTCCTGCTGGAAGTAATGGGTATGTTCAATTCAATTCTTTAGGTTCTTTTGGTGGAGATTCATCTTTATTTTGGAACAATACAAATAAACGTTTAGGATTAGGTACAACACAACCTCAAAATAAATTTGATGTTGTGAGAGGTAGTATAATAGGTGGGATGAATAGAGGAGAATATGAAACTGCATCATTCACAAAAGATGGTGATAATAAAATAGGGATTTATAATGGAGGCTATTATAATAGTGGAGGCTCATCCATTACTTTTGGAAATACTAAAAATAAAAATTCAGCAGGATATTATCCAGGATTTGAGTTTCAAAATGGTAACGATTCAGCAAGTCCTGAAAATTCATTCATGAAATATAATTATATTCAAAGAAATAATTTAGGACAAGTAGCAAATGCTACAATTGATTTAATGAATATTTATGCAGATGGAAAAGTTAAAATAAATGGATATAATTTTTATACTGATATTGATGTTAATCCAAGATTAATAATAGGCGGTGATGAAACAGGTTATGCTAATCTTGATGTTTCAGGTAATGCTTATGTAGGAAGTGGATTAATAAGTGAATCAGATGCAACAATTAATGGACCATTATATACAAATAGTAGAAGAGTAAAACATATTACATCTTTTAGAGATGATGATTTAGTTGATGGTAATTATTATGTTCAACCAAATGACCATATACTAATAATTTATTTTGCAAATAATAATGTAAATATTCATTTACCATTTAATCCTCCAGATGGTACAGAAATAATTATAAAAGCATGGGGTTATGTAGGAGATTATTTTACATCAATATATGCATCAGAAGATAATGATATAGTTGTAGGAAATACTTATTATGATAGTGGTCAACCAGTAGATATATTACATGATAAAGAACCAAATTCAGTAACTTTAATATATAGTAATAGTGGAGATGGTGTTTGGTTTATATTAAACGGGCAAGTTCAATAAAAATAAAATATAAAAAAATGACAAAAATACAACCAGTAGTATTTCCAATTAAGGGTACTGCAACAAATTTAGAATTAAAAGTTTTAGGATTTTCAATGGATGCTAAAACTGCTGACTTTCATTATCGTTTAACTTCTGATGGAGATTTGCATTTATTAAAAGCAGGTAAAGTTATTGATGAAGGAAACTTGACAATGACTAAAGAGGAATTTGCACAATGGGGTGAAGATAATAATTATTGCATTCAATGGGCAGCTAACAAACTTGGTTTAACTTTAGTATAAAATAAGTATATTTACAAATAAATACGAATAAAAAATGAATCATACCCCAGAAACAGGAAACTTTTACTTATCCATGATAAGTGCTTTTTTTGCAGCTATGTCTTTTGCTACAATACAACCAGCAATGCAATTTTTAGCTACATTAATAGCTATTTTTTCGGGAATATATTCTATGCATCTTAATCATAAAAAATCAAAACGTAAGAAAAATGAAAAGTTATAAAACAACTTTAATTGGAGCTGGTCTTGCTGTATTAATGGCTTTGCAGCCTATCATGGAGGGAACTGGCTATCACTTGGATAAGGAGACTATTGGTAAAATATTATTTGCAGGTCTATTAGCTGCATTTGGTTATTTAGTAAAAGACCATGATGTTTCTGGTAAGCCATAAAAAGAAAAGAGCTTGTAGAAACAAGCTCCGAATGTTATCCAATGTTTATGAAAAAACCGTAATGCAAACATACAAAACATTATGGATATGCCAAAATTATTTTCAATTTTATTTTTGTTTTTTCTGGTAGGATGCTATTCCCCAAAGAAAGCCGAAAAGCAAATTAATAAAGCACAGCTAAACTTCCCTGAAGTATTAGCTAAAAAGTCATCTGAATTATATCCTTGCAAGCCTAAGAAAGCTGGCTCTGATTCTACTAGATATAAGACTGTAATTAAAAAGATAAGGGAAATAGATACAGCCTATTTTTATGCTATAGATACAGTATGTAGGTTAGATACAGTTCTTATTGAAAAGAATTGTACAAAGGTTTTATATAAGTATAGGGAGATTCTAAAAGACCTTCCTGCTGTTCATGATACAGTTACCATTAGTGATGAGGCTGGTATGATTTCCCTTCAATACCAATTAACACAAGCTACTAAAAATTTAGATTATTTTAAGGGAAAATATCTCAAAACTTTATGGTTTTCTATATGGTTGCTAATAGCAATTGCAGCCCTAATATTGGTCATTAAATTCAAGAAATAATGTTTAGCTATCCGAATGTATGGGTGATGATATTAGGGGTTTTCACTAGACTTGCATTGATAATTTGTGGAGTTTATTACATGAATAAGATTCTTGTACAAAGTACTCAGGATATACTTGTAAAATTTATTCTTTTAATATTCACTGCACTTGTAGGAGTTTGGGTAGTAGATAAAGTGATAGCTTTTAAAATTTCATTATTAAATGACGAGCAAAATAATCAACTATTTGAACTTATAAAAACATTAGTTGTAAGTATTTTCTCTTATTATTTTGGTAGCCAAAAAGCAAATAAAAATGAAGACGGGAACTAAAGGCATAGCCTTAATTAAAAAATGGGAAGGTTGTAAACTTGATAGTTACAAATGTGAAGCTGGGAAAGATACAATTGGATTTGGGAACACTTTCTATGAGGATGGCTCTAAAGTCAAGCCAGGGGATAAGATAACTAAAGAAAGGGCAGACAAGTTACTTCTTGATGTCTTACCTAAGTTTGAGGCTATTGTAAATAAAAAGGTAACAGTTCCCTTAACGCAAAATCAATTTGATGCTCTTATATCACACACATGGAATAGTGGAGGAAGCAATACCTTATTTAATTTAATTAGCATCAGTGCTCCTAAAGAAAAGATAAAAGAGTGGTTTGAAACTAAGTACATTACAGCAGGAGGAAAAGTATATAAAGGGCTTGTTGACAGGAGGAAGGAAGAGTCTGATTTGTTTTTTACACCTTAAAAATAAATGATGAGTAAATCAGAATTGGCTAGAAGTTATAGGAAGAAATTCCCTGACTTCCCTACCCTAAAATTAGCCAGAATAATGTACAAAGAAAACAATCTTTTATTTGTTAATGTTGAAGATGCGAGAACATTTTTAAGATATATTGAAGGGAAGACAGGAAAGAAAAATAAAACCAAAGGAATAAAAGAAAGCGAATTATATAAAGAAGAAGCAAGACCTAAGAATCCTTACAATTTACCGCAATCAGAAGAAACCGATTACACTCCATTTATTATAAAAGGATATAAGAAAGTAGGGATACTTTCTGACATACATCTTCCCTACCATAACATAGAAAGCCTAACAATAGCTATATCTTATTTAAAGAAAGAAAAGGTAGATGCCTTGTTACTCAATGGGGATACAATAGATTGCTACAAACTAAGTAGATTCAGCAAAGACCCAAGCAAGAGAGATTTTAAATACGAATTGGATACACTTAAGTCCTTTATGGATGTAATTAAAAAAGAACTTGACTGTAAAGTTTTTTTTAAGATAGGTAATCATGAAAAAAGATTTGAAAATTTTTTATTAGAGAAAGCACATGAATTAAAAGGAATTGAAGAGTTTGAATTTGAAAATATAATAAAAGCTAGAGCAAATGGAATTGATATCATAGAGTCAAACAGATACATGAAATTAAATTCATTGAATGGTATACATGGTCATGAATATTTTGGGGGAATAACTCCTCCCGTAAACATTGCAAGAGGATTATATATGAAAGGGAAAGTTTCTGCGTTTCAGGGACACAACCATTCAAGCAGTGAACATTCGGAAAGAGATATGAATGGTAAAATAACTACTACTTTTTCTATTGGATGCTTGTGCGAGCTTGCCCCTGCTTATATGCCATTGAATCGTTGGAATCATGGTTGTGCAATGGTAGAATTAGATTCTAATGGAGAGGACTTTCAGTTCCATAACAAGAGAATATATAAGGGGAAAATGTTGTAATAAAGAAAGCCCTATAGAAATAGGGCTCGATTTATCAAAATTAACTAACTATGTCAGTGCAAATATAACCAACAAATCATGAAAGACAAAATAGAATTTTTACTGCAAGAACTTCCCATCTCAGAAAAAATAAGTATATTAGAATCATTATGCAAGAAATATAGAAGAGAAAATAGCATGAGAATAAATGCAAGGCAAATGGGTAGGAGAATAGATGAAGATAGACCAGACCTTCAAACCTTAAAGTCAAAATGAAGAAAAGAAAAAAGATTAGGTTAGCTACATACAACTGCAATTTAATTATCATAATTACTGATACATTAACAGCAGAAGTAAATAGCATTTATAAGAAACTTAATCATAAGGAATCTTTTCAAGGGGAAGCTGAAGGAGTTTTACTTACCATAGATATAGACAATTACTATTTAATATATGACGTAAACTATTTAAGTCATAATACTATTGCCCATGAGATATACCATGCAGTAGTAAAGGTTACCGAAGATAGAGATATAGTAGAAGAAGAACCTCAAGCGTGGCTTTGTGGCTATTTAGCGGATGAAGTTTATAAGTACATTCAAAAAAATAATTTTAAGATAGTCAAGGGGAAATAAAGAGGGCTATCGTAGAAACGACAGCCCATTAACAAACCTACACTAAAAACATTTATTTTATTTGCGATTATATTTCTTATAAATATCATTTATTTCACTGCTCATTCTTAGTGCATTATCTATACCATAAATATTTCTAAGTCGCAGGAGTTTCTTTATTTTCTTCAGCATGGATTTCTTTTATTATTAGTGTTATATCTTTTCCGTTTTCCATTATTATTACTTCATTTGACAATTCAGAAAATATTGCATTTTCTAAAGTGCTTGGGTACTCAGACATTTTCCCCTTGCAATAACTTGCAACTTCATCTAAGGTGTAAATAACTTTATCTTCATTGTGCATAGCTATTAAATCAAATATACTATTGTTTAATATGCCTTTTCTTTTAATCACTGGCTGTAATTCTGTTTTCATGTTTATATTTTTTAGATTATAAAATAAATTAATGATGCAATAAATAAAATAGCTATTGCTAATTCAAGTCGTTGTTCTTTTTTATTCAGTCGTTTCAATTCCTGTTTGTTTTAATGGTTCTGGTAATATTGTTACTCCTTCAAAGATTCCCATTTTTTTTGCAGATTCTATAATACTTTTACCTTGATTAAAGAAACTGTCATCTGATTGACAGGCGTGAATAAGCTCTCCAATAAATACAATCTTTTCAAAGTGCCCTAATTTGTCGTAATTTTTACAAAGCATAATTTTAATGTTTTAAAGTTTATGTAATTCATCTAGTACTTCATTGTAAAATTCCTTTAGATGTTCCCTATCTTCATTTACCATGTAGTTACTTATTTCTTCTAGAATTTCTTCTACACATACTATGGCGCATAAAACTGATTCTGCTCTTCTTTGTGTGTATTGAAAAAATGTATTAGATAATTCTTTTGCTTTTTCCTTTCCTGTCATTAGTATAGTTTTTTATGTGTTATTAATTTTATTTAGTGTTATATTACTTCAAGATTATCGTATCCTATTTGTTTTAATTCATTTAGCAAGGGGAAATAATACTCTGGCTCTACTTCCCTTGATTCATTAATATATTCATCTGAACATAAAGAGTGTTGCCCTATTCTTGAATAACAGCTTTTGAACTTACCAAATATACTTTTAACTATTTCAGTAGGAAATACAGCGAATAAATCTTCGTTTTCTTGGTTGTAAAGAAATTTAACTTTCATTATATAAGGTTTTTAGTGTTTAATAAATAGATAGTGAATTTAAAATAGTTTGATATTGCTTATCATCTAACATAGGTAAGATATCAATTCCCGTTCCTGCAATTACTATTTCTACATGATTAATATCTGTTACTTCATTCCCTTTAAAGTCTTGCCCTGTATGATATGTTACTATTAATTCTATTCCGTCTTGGTCTATTATTGTTTCGTATCTGCGTTCCATGTCTTAGTTGTTATGTTGTTAATAATTTTAGTGTCATTTTCAATATACCTTGCAAGTGCATTGTATATTTTCATTCTATCTATTGTATTCATGCTTGCGCTATCAATCGCATTCATTAATTCCGTAAACTCATTTGTAGTTTCTTTTTGTGCTGTTTCCATGTTATTATATTTTATTGTGCTAAATAGTTTTGCCATGCTGTGTTTTTATTCTGGATGACAATTTCTTTTTTGAGGTTTTTAATTTTGTTTTTTACTGCATACGGGTTTGTTGTTTTCCTCTTGCTTAATTTAGTAGTAAGTACTTTAATTTGATTAGTTTTTTTTAGTGTATTCATGTTGTTTATTTTTTAATCAATTAATCTTATTAGGTCTGGAGTTATCCATTCATCATCAAAATTTTCGTGTTCATCATATCCTATCATGATATAAGGGGGCAATTCGCAACAACTATTTAATAAGTCCTGTAAGGTTATGGTAAACTCTCCATTATCTTTTAAATTAGTTATTGCCCTATTGCCTATTTCCATAATGTCATCTGAATCTTGGAAATACCAGCTTAAAAATCTTGATTTTTTTAGTCCGAATTTTTGAATTTTTAGTGTGTTCATGGTGTTTTGTTTTAGTGTGTTATTGTTTAATTTTAATAAAGTGTACGTTATCTATTTTAATTAGTTCCCAATTTGTGTTTTTCCCTTCGGCAATTAGCTTATAAATATAACCTACGTTTACTCCTGTTCCGTTTCTTTTGCTTGGGTATTGGTTAGCAAAGTTTTTAACTGTCATTAATGTTTCTTTTTCTTTAACTTTCATTTTCGTATTGTTTTAGTTGGTTGAATAATTTACTCACGGTGCGGGAAATTCTTGTATAGGTTTTATTTTCAAGCGTTTCAAATAGACTGCAATAAGCGTGGTAGTTGTTACTTATAAGTTCCCCTTGCTTATTAAACATTATAACACTTGCATTTTCATCACATTCTCTGTAATTAACAAAGTAGTTAAATTCTGGAGTCTCAAGGGCGTTGTAATAAGTGCCTAAAATAGTTTTAAATTGTAGTTCCATGTTAGTTTGTTTTAGTGTGTTGCAAATGTAAATACCTTTACCTTATTATCCAAAAATATTTTTAAAATTATTTATTGTTGATAATAATTTTTCGGGGTTGGTATAGAATAAATCAACGGCTTTTATCATTAATATTGCTACATTTTCATCTTCCTTTACTTCATCTATATGCCAATAACAAATATGTATTGGGTCTTTATCTTCTCCATTATCAATATAGATATTTAAACTTTCATTGTCAATAGATATTTTTAAATTTTCTTTCATTTTTATGTGTTTTATAGTTTTTAAAATTTAGTTTTTCCCCTTGTTAATAATCATTTTCGGCGTATAGCTTTACGGCTTTAATATCTTCATAATATTCTAGTGTCTTATCATATCCTTTTATATTTTCGTATGCCTTATTAAGTTGCCTATTTAGATAACTTTGAAAACTGCATAAATTCCAGCAAGTTTTATTATATTGGTCGCAAAGTTTTTTGTATATGTTATGTTGTTTTTTTGTTAGTGTGTACATGGTATTTAGTTTTATAGTGTTTAAATTGATTTTAATGGCTATTAAGCAAGGGGAAATTATTGTTTAAGGTATTCCCCTTGCCGTAAAATTATCGGGCTTTATTTCGCCTTATTTTCAGTCAAGTAAGCCCTGTTCGTCTATTAGTACATAATAGTTATCTAATTTAACTGCGTGGTTTTCTTCCAATTCTCTAACAATAGGATAGAATTGATTCACTTTAAATTCAGTACTTAAAATAAATTCCATTGCCTGTTCAATGTCTTTAAAGGTTTTAATGTTCATGGTTTGTAGTTTTTTAGTGTTTAGAATTTAGTTATTTTTTTTATATTATATTTCATCTGTAAATTTTATGTATTCAATCGGTCTATCTAGAAAGTTAATTTGTCTTTGAGTTGGCTTGGTTTTTATTGTACCGTTGTACGTGGTAGTTACTCCGCCAAAAGAATTAAATTGTACTTTTTTAAATACTTTATTTTCCAAGTGGTTAATATTATCTTCTGAATATCTTTGTGTTGTGTTTAAGTCTTTTTTGTTTTTCCAAGGGCTATAGTAATAATCGTTAGCTAATTTTCTAGCGTTGTCGCTATCGGTTGCGTTCACTAGTATTGCTTTGTCTTTTCCGTTGGATACTAGCCATAAATTTTTTTTTGTGTTCATGCGTTTTGTTTTTTAGTGTTTATTAATATTTATCAAAGGTAATTACTATTACTTTAATATCCAAAATTATTTTGTTAAAATTTTCTTAATACTATTTTATTTTCCCGTTCCTTACCTTAATAATGTATTAATATATTCCAATTCAATAGTGTATTTAAACATTATTTCACTAGGCAATTTTATTTCATTGTTAAATTCATGTATCAATTTACTTTTACAGGTTTTTAGCTGTTCAGGGGTTAAATTGCCGTAAAATTTTACTAGTCTTTCCCCTATGTAATGCGTAATTTTATCAATAGTCATGGTATTAATTTTTAAGTGTGGTTAATATTTATTTTCTTTTTTATCAAGTATTCTGCAAATTGTGTTTATTTGCTTTTGTACTGTTTCTACTATTTCGCTTTTTTCGCTTATTACATGCCTATAATCATATAATTTAGCCTTAATGCTTACCATACAGTCTAAAATTTCTTCTAACTCGTATGTGCTTTTTTTCTTTAATTCTAATACATTGCTCATGATGTTAATTTTAAAATGTGGTTATTTAATTAAGTTTAAAAATGTATCTAAATTGCTTGATTTTGTTATCCTTATATCCTCCTTAATATATCCGCTCTTTAGTATCTCAAAGCTTTCATAATTATATTATTTTTTAAGGGGTTAAATATTAAAAATAAACAAGGGGAAAGGGTTAATTTTCCCCTTGATACATTAAATTAATTCAATTATATGTTTAATTAACCACTCTTTTGCATTTTTGTCTATATCGTAAAATGAAAAAATAACATAGTGCAAAAAAGTTTTTTTATCTTTTTTAGATAGTATTCTTATTTGTTCGTGTGCCTGTGAAAATTGCTCATTTATATATCCATCGTATACCATATAAAAATAATCAATATCATATTTAAAATTATATTCTTTTATTAGTGTTTTTAAGTTTGCCATGTTATAAAGTTTTAAGGTTAAAAAAGTGTAAACAAGGGAAAAAAGTGTTATTTGTTCCCCTTGCTAATTAGTTGTATTAATTAAAATATAAACGGCTTACCCTACGGCTCAAATGTTTTTTTATTGCTTTGCGTATGTCGTGCCCTGTTTCGTATTTATTTGTATTTTCTGGGGTTTTAGCGTTCATAAATTCGCGCCAAATAATTGATTTTATTACTCTATTTGCTGCGGGGCGGTATTCGGTTGGATAGTATTGCCCCGTAATATATTGCAATTTATTATTCTCAAAGGTTAGGCGGTCGCTTGAGCTTGTCAAGTGTTGTTCTATTTTATCATTAAGGTTTTCAACTTGCCAACGTGCAAGATTCAACAATTCATAAAAATCGGCTCTATCTTTTGTAATTTCTCTACTTTCCGCCCTATATATTTTTATATCGCCGTAATCATTAAAGTCCAGGCAAGGGCGTGAATTTACAAACTTGCACAATAAGTCAATAAAATTAACTTCGTTAATTGTTTGCGGTGTTGTGGTTGTTGTGTTCATGTGTTTAAGGTTTTAAAGTGTTTAAAATAATTAATGAAAGATAAAATAAATTAGGTTATTAAGGGCAATAATTGAAGCCGTTAAAATAGCTACAACAATAAACAGGGCTAAATAAAATGATAATTTTTTCATGGTTGTTTGTTTAGTGGATTAATTAATATAGTGTAAAGATAAGGGTAAATACTTTTACTTCAATCATCTTCCCCTTGTTTTAACATAACTTTAACATTTCCCTAATATACTTAGCAATACTAAAAATATTAGTTCTTCCCCTTGTTAATAATCAAGTAAAGGGAAAACAAATGAACAGCCAAAAAACCCCAAAATTCCATGCTAAAAACCTT
>Ga0209191_1003061_pt1 | contig 10081 bp, 4 predicted proteins | sample S_130626_EF_Meta_FD_187320 | JGI IMG/M metagenome (GOLD analysis project Ga0209191, IMG submission 187320) | Freshwater microbial communities from Lake Simoncouche, Canada to study carbon cycling - S_130626_EF_MetaG (SPAdes) (version 2) | ecosystem: Environmental > Aquatic > Freshwater > Lake ... | reverse complement strand
AATTTGTCGCTGATAACGTTGTTTGAATTCCAGTTGTTGCAACATCAGAATCAGCAACTAAAGTTCCGCCTTGATCAGCCCAGCCATTAAAAATAAACCCAGATCTAGTTGGTGTGGAATTCAACGTAATTACTTGTCCGTCTAGGCAAAGTCCCGCAGTAACGCATTCGGCATCGGTCACTAGGTCATTGGCGGCAAGTGAGCCACCGTTAACGTTATATCGAACATCAAATAGACGAAGCCATTGTGCAGTAACGGTTATAGCCGCTTCAGAGTTAACTCGGTAAGTGTCCCCCGCTTTATATGTGACTCCATTAATCGCCCAACCAGCAAATAGGTAATTAGTGGATGAAACTGTTGTTGAAGCATCAACACCGGTGCTTAAAGTTAGATTTGCACCATATGCCACGGTTGTTGGACTTGGGAATGCTGTTGTTGTTGTCGCTATTCCCTTGTCGTAGGTAACGGCAATTGATTTAGGTGTCCAAATCGCATAGACAGTTACGTTGTCTGTTGGTGAATATGCAGACCCACTAACAGTTGTTCCTGCAACATTCTTCCAACCATTGAATTGGTAGCCAACTCGTGACAACGATGCACCATTATTTAAAGTCACACCAGAAGTTCCAGTCGTGTACGTTGCATCTGCAACAGATCCGGTTCCACCGTTAACGTTGTACGAAATTGAATATGAAATACCGGCCCAAATTGCATACAGGGTGCGAGTTTGTGTCGGTGAATATGGGTTTACTACCACTGCACCAGATGTTGTTTCAGACCAACCAACAAATGTATAACCTGCATAATTCATTCCTGTTTTGTCTGGAAGTGAGATTGGAGTACTTCCAAAAGTGAATGAATCTGTGGCACGACTTGGAGATCCAGTGGCTCCATTTGCGTTATATGTAATCGCATAAACCTGTGGTGTCCACTTTGCGTACACGGTCAAATTCAAAGCTGCCGAATACGTTGCGGCTGAACTAGCTATCGAATCTGTTGCATGTGCGTACAAAGTTCCAGTTCCATTTGATGCTGTCGTCCATCCAGCAAAGTTGTAACCAGATTTTGTCATAGTGCCTTTAGCTGCTATCGAATATGAGTTTCCATAAGTGAAGCTACCCGTAGCTGCAACTGTTCCAGCGTCTGAACCATTTCCGTTGTACGTAATGGTGTAAGTAGCAGGTGACCACTGTGCAGTGAGTGTTATCGTCGAAGGCGGTGAATAGTTTGATCCATCTAATCCAACTGAAGCATTGGAAGGATTATTCCAACCAGTAAAGGTATTTCCAGTCTTGGTCGGAAGTGGCAAAATTAACGGTGTGCCAAGGGTGTAATTGGCTGTTGTTGGCGTTGTCAGTGTTCCACCATTTAGTGAATAAGTAACAACATATGGTGCAGGAGTTGCTGTAACTGTGCTTGCTGCGCCTGTTGCAGATCCTGTTGCATTGGTCGCAGTGGCCTTAAATTTATATGTTGTTCCATTGGTAAGTCCAGTAATCACGCAACTAAGCGGTGATGCGCTTGCCAAGACTGTACAAGTTTTACCGTTAATCGCAGTTGTCCCCGTGCTATCAAATGCTTGCACAGTAAATGATGCGGCTGGACCAACCGTTGTTCCACTTGCAGCCACCGGTGTGACTGTTGCAGTAGCTGTTGTATTACCTGCAGTTGCTGCAGAAACTGTAGGAGCACCCGGAATTGCTGGTGTCCATAAAGCATAAAGAGTTACATCTGAATAATAAGTTTGCGAAGTAGCACCAGCAAAACTGCTTCCGGAACCATCAGCTGCAGTATTCCAACCAGTTAATGTGTAACCAGTTTTGGTTCCAGCGGAAGTAGCAAGAGTGACGGGAGTGCCCGCTGTAATGGAAACACTTGAACTAGTTGATCCACCATTCCCGTTATAGGACAAGGTATAGGTGTTTGCAGTCCACTTTGCATACAATGTTATTGATGCGGTTGGTGAGTAGGTTTTTGTAGTCGTTCCCACAACAGTGTCATTTGGATTTGAGTAAATAGTCCCTGAGGCAACTGCTGTAGTACTCCACCCTGCAAATGTGTACCCAGTGCGAGCTAGTGTTCCAATAGCAGAAGGTACGAGTGCTGTCCCACCAAAAGTAAAGTTTTGTGAAGATGTTGCAGGAGCACCGTTACCCCCATTTGCGTTATAAGTTACAACGTAAACATTCGGTGTCCACTGTGGAAATAAAATAATTCGGGTTGATGGGGTATATGAACCCGTAAGAACAGTTCCTGCATTTTGTGTTTCGCCCCAACCTGTAAAGCTGTAACCTGTCTTGTACAGCGTGTTTGCGCCAGGGAGGGTTATTGAAGCCCCTGAAGATGCTTGGGTTAAGGATGCTGGGCCCGCACCCCCCGTGCAATATTGTCCAAGCGGACCACAGTCCCAAAAATCAACTCGTGCAACGGAGTTAATTACAAAATCGCTTGTTGTTGCCGTATTTGTATTGCCAGCAGCATCCCCAGCAACACCTTCAGTAATTCGAAGAAGCAACTTGCCTGCAGTATTTACAACCACCCCAGAATTTGTTGCAGTAAATGTGTAAGAAACACCAGATCCGGTAAGAGTTGATCCAACCGTCCAGCCAGTAGACGCAGCATCTTTGGTGATCTCACTTATTAGCAGACCACTAACACTTTCAGAAAAAGTTGCCTTAATTGTGTAGGTATTTATTGCTGTGTTGAGGGCAATTGTGTCGTTCGCACCGTTTGGGACGTTTGTTCCAGCGCCGACAGTCGCAGATAGAGTAACTGTTGGCCTTGTTGCATCTATTACTACCCCAGCCAAAGCAGTTGAAGCTGCTGAGGTAGCACCGTTATATGTTTGGGTAGCGGTAATGGAATAGGTGCCATCGGCCATTGTTGGAAATGTACAACTTCCAGTAGTTGAAGCAGCAGTAAAGGTACAAGTAACTGCAGTTCCGGACGCCGGAGTTGCGGTAAGTGTTACAACAGAGCCATTTACTAAAGTGCCGATATTTATAGTTGGTGTGTTATCGGAAGTTATTTTATCTGTGGAAGATGTTCCAAGATCTGAAGCTGAATCTAAGGTTGGCGTTCCTGTTGGTAGTGTCCATTGTGCATATAAAGTTAGTGAACCAGTTGATGCATATGTGGTTAAACCTGCTGCATATCGCGTGCCGGTTCCGTTTGCGGCGGTATTCCATCCGCTAAAAAGTGAACCGGTTTTTAACAAAGTTCCCTGTGCTGCAAGAACTGTATTTGCGCCAGATCCTTTTGCAGTCGTTGCTGCGGGAACCGTACTTAAGGCTGATGTTTGTCCATTTCCATTATAAGTAATTATTGAATTCCATTGTGCATAAAGCGTTATGTCACCTGGAGACGAATAAGTGGTTAACCCTGCGGCGTAGTTAGTACCGCTGCCATTCGCTGCGGTGTTCCAGCCGGCGAATGTGTAACCAGTTTTAACTAAATTTCCACTGTTATTGGCTAAACTCGTAACTGCGGTGGATGAAACTGCGGTGGTTGAATTTGGAACAGATCCACCAGAATTTGTATTTCCATCATAAGTAATCGTTGAGAGCCATTTTGCATATAGAACTAAGTTGTCTGTGGGGGTAATGCTCGCACCAGCTGCATAATCAGTGCCTAGTCCATTTGCTTGAGTATTCCAGCCGCTAAGGCGAAAGCCGGACCTTGTGCCCGTATAAGTAGAAATTGTGATCGCTGCATTCGGTCCACTTTGCTGTTGAGTTGCAGGGGCCGTTCCACCACCACTGTTTACATTGTAGGTAACTGTAAATTTGGTAAAAGGTGCACACCGTGGTGCTAAACCATCCAACCAAGCACCAGACCAAACGCGCCAACCAACCATGATGTCGCCAGCGTTACAACGCATCACGCCTCCACCGAAATAAGCTTGGCCAGCTGGTTTATCAATGAGTTTTGGAGAATTGTTGGCGCTTACATATTGTGTTTCAACTTCTGTATCACTCAAGCCTGGTGGTGTATTACAAATCAAACCTGCTCGTATTCCATTTGAATTAATAAAAGCCATTCCAACGGCAACCATTCCGTCTGGGCAATAAGCATAGTTCGCTGTTTTTGAAGCTATTGGTGAGATTGTTAGATCACTATTCAATGCGTTGCATTTAAATGCGACTGCCATTGGATTCCAGCCCATATTCAAACCAACAACAACTTGGTCAGCAGCACAATTCGCTTCACCATAAGAAGAGCCACCAGATACTTTTGGTGTGACGTTATAGATGGTTCCATAAATTGCAGCGTTCGCTGGTGGAGCAACGGAAGTTTGTCCGACAATGGAAACTAGGGCTCCAATAAAAACCGGGAGTGCCAACTTTAAGAAATATTTTGGGCGCAAGTACGTGCCTTGAATACGCACCAAACGTAAGTTCACTTTTACCTCTTTATTAGAGTAAATAGGAGAGTGAACAAGCGTAAAAGCGGGGTGAGGTGAGCACTAGCCAAAAAAGGGGAAAGGGGTGATATTCACCCGTAAAGATCACCCAAAAAAGGGTGAGGTTCAGAGTTTTCTGAGCGTAAACAAGCGGTGTGCAGAAAGAAGAAAAGCCCCCGGTGTGAAAGGCACCGAGAGCTTAACTTGTGCGCGCGAAGGGATTCGAACCCCTAACCTTCTGATCCGTAGTCAGATGCTCTATCCGTTGAGCTACGCACGCTTATTTAGTTATGAAGTGCAATAGTACCTGCTTTTTAGGTATCGCCCAAATGCTTTAAAACCCTTATAAATCAAGGGTTTTGGTTGTCAATCTAAGTCTAGATAAAACAAAGGGCGCCCGAATTAACGGACGCCCTTTGAGTGATTACTTAACTATTAACCAACCTTCTTAACACGCCCATCGAGCGCAGGAAGTTGAGTTACTTTTCCAGCTGCCATATCGGCCTTTAGTGCATCTACAAATACATCTAGTAGCGCTCCGTAGACCTTTGCTTTTGCTGGTGAGAACACATCAACATATCCATCTCCACCATAAATGATGTAGTCAAGAGTTGTTAGTGTGTACTCGGTTGCATCCTTAGCAATTGCAGTTCCATCCAACTTAGTTACAGAAACAATTCTGCTTCCAAGTGGCTTCGATGAATCGAATGAGAACTTGAATCCAGAAATCTGTGGGAAGCGACCATCGGCTGGATAGTTACCACCAACGCCGTTTTCTAGCGCCTTCCAAAGATTTGCTCCTGTAACAACTGTTGTTGCAACCTGGTTACCGAATGGGTACACAGTGAGTGCATCTCCAAGTGTTACATCTAGTGGACCAGTACCTGTGCGAACAAGTGCTGTGTTAGCTGGGATGTAAGTCTTTGCAGGGAATGTGTCGCGGATACCGCCACCATTTGAGATTGCAAAGTCTGTCTTGTACTTAGCGCGTAGAAGATCAGCAATGTAAATACCCATTGGATTTTCACCTGAACGCTCAACCGCTGGTGATCCTCCACGTGGGAATACGCCAGATACTTGACCGATCTTCACATCAAGCTTGCCTGTTAGTTGATCCTTGTACTTCTTAACGAGTGCAGCACCTGCTGCATCTTGTGTTGTTACAGTGCTAACAACACCAGTATTAATTGTTGGTGCTGCAGCCTTAAGAACATGCTGCAATGATGTTCCAACAACTTTTCCGTTACGAAGACACACTTGTGAACGTGTGTACTCGACGCCTGCGTTGCGAACTTCACCAAGAAGCACTGGTGAAGATGTGCGAGTTGACCCCTTGATCAGAGTTGAGAATGTCTGGTGGCTGTGGCCGCCGTAAATTACATCCGCGCCCTTGATGCTTGCAGCAAGGCTGTTATATAGACCTTTTGCAATGCCATCTGAGTTTTCGGTCCAGCCTTGGTGAATGAGAACCACAACAACTTCTGCGCCTGCAGCGCGTGCATCGGCAACAGCTTTGTTGATTCCAACTACACCTGGCTGAATATCGATGGTCTTCTTTGCTCCAGATGCATCTGTGTAATCAAGGTTTCCTGGGAATACCTGCTCGATTGTCTCTGGTGTATTTGCACCAACAACACCAACCTTTACGCCTCCGCGCTCAATGATTGTGTATGTCTTTGCTGCCTTTGAACCGGATTTCAGAGCAGCCAATGACTCGTCACCATAGTTAGCGGTGACCCATTGGAAATCTGATGCTCCAATCACTTTTTGAACGTGAGCCAAGTTGCGATCGTGCTCATGGTTACCAAAAGCAGAAACGTCAAGCTTAATCAAGTTAAGAGATTCAATTGTTGGCATTTCCTCAAACTCAGTTGAGATTGGAGGCGCTGCACCAATGTTGTCACCTGATGAAAGAGAAATTGTTGCTGCTGAAGCTGTGCGATCTGCTGCCCAGTTACTTGCCAATAGCGCTGTACCAAATGATGATCCAACTTCAATTGCACCGTGCAAATCGCTGAGCTGTAATAGTTGAACGTTCTTGTTTGCAGGTGATGCAACTGTTCCAAGTTCTGCAGCTGTGTAACTCTTCTTAGATGCAGTTGGTTTTGAGAAACCATACGCGTTAACAGCTTGCACAACTGGTGTACCTGCAGGCTGGCCAATAACAACTGGCATTGTTACAACGTTGTTGTTTCTTGCAGGAACAAAGATTGGGCATGAGCCTGGGCCGGCAGAAACAACATAACCTGTGATGCCAGGTTCAACAGTTTCGCCAGGTATCCAGCGAACAACGACTCCCTTAGCGCCCAAATAAGAGGTGACACTTGTCGGTGCGTTAGGAAGTGAATAAGTCACTGCCTGCGCGGTAGGAGCTAGTAATGAAACTAGTAGCGATGTAGCAAGGGCTATTGTGCCCAGGCTAAAGAATTTGCGTGATGAGAGGGTTTTGTTCATAGTTGAATCTAATCAGAGGGAATATTTAATCCTCTGTCTAAATGGTTACGACATGGTTTCGAGAAGGTAAAGAGTTACAGTCCTGCGTGCTTTAGAAGCGCTTCACCCCACACTCTTAACCCAAGGTTTACCCTTTGCTTGACTATCTGCGACATAATCCTTCCATGATGCGTTGGCGTGGGGCGATGCTAGATGTTTCTCGCCACTTCTTTGATGCCGAGTTTATTAAAAAGACGATTAGCGCTTTAGCCGTTTTTGATTACAACACCCTTCACCTGCACCTAACCGATGATCAAGGGTGGCGCCTTGAGAGCAAAGAGTTTCCGCTGCTTCATACCGTCGGATCTATCCGCAAGCAGAGCCAGAACAACCATGGGCTACTTGAACCAACCTACGATGGCATAGAACATTCTGGATACCTCACCCATCAAGATGTGCGGGAAATTATTAGCCACGCACACTCACTTGGGATACGGGTAATACCTGAGATAAATATTCCGGGCCACACCGGTGCACTTCTAGCCGCCTATCCGCAATTTGGAATTAACCAGAACCCTGTCGAAGTAAGCGGACGCTGGGGAATTTCTAATCACCTACTACGACCATTTCCTGAAACCTTTGAATTTCTTACTAAGGTGTTCCAAGAAGTTGCCGCGCTCTTTCCATCTGAATACATCCATGTTGGCGGCGATGAATCATTAATTAATAACTGGTTGCTCGATCCTGAGGTTGTGACCTGGATGAAATCGCAAGGTCTTGTCACCGCCAAAGAAGTCTTCCTCTACTTCATGCAAGAAGTGGAGAAAATTATTAATGGGTTGGGCAAGAAGATGGTGACCTGGGATGACGCATTCGCATTTGATCCTGACCAAGCCACTCAAGCAACAGTCATGTCATGGCGAGGAGCTGCAATTGCCCAGATTGCACTAGATCATGGCCGTGAAGTTATTCAAGGACCAGTCTTGCCAACCTACTTTGATTACTCACAGGAAGTGTCTGCTACTGAACCACTTGCTATTGGCGGTCCTATAACTCTAGATGATGTGCTGGCTTTTAATCCACTGCCAGCTGCAACTGGTGTGCAATTCCAACTATGGAGCGAATACATTCAATCGCCAACACATGCCGAATACATGATGTGGCCGCGTGCTGCAGCACTTGCATTTCGTTGTTGGGGAGATGGCAAAGATTTTGAAACTTACTTCGACCAGCGCCGCGCACAGTTAGAAGAGCTCGGTGTCATGATCCGTGAGATTGATCCAGGACAACGAGTAAATATTGCGCACTTGGGGATCGGTGAGTACCACAGAGGTTTTGACACCACACAAATAATGCAGTTCCTAGAAGACTCAGCGATTGCCGGTGAGGTCGCCGAATTTAATTAGCTCTGTAAAAGAGTAAGTAGCCGCGCAACTTCAGCTGCGACCGAATCTCGCCCAGACCCAATGTATTTGCGGGGATCAACTAACTTTGGATCAGTTTCAAGAGCTTGGCGAATTTCGTGGGTGAAAACATTATTTAGATGTGTTGCAATATTGATCTTGCTCATCCCTGCCTTGACCGCCCTTTGCAGATCCAGATCACTCACACCAGATGAACCGTGCAAGACCAGCGGAACTCCAACAGTTTTTGCAATTTCTTGTATGAGATCAAAATCTAAAGCCGCATCGCGGGTAGTCATCGCATGAGAAGAGCCAACGGCAACTGCAAGTAAATCAGTACCTGTGGCCTCTGCAAAGGCTTTTGCCTCGAGCGGGTTAGTGCGCACACCAGGTGCGTGCACGCCATCCTTGCCACCAACCTCGCCAATCTCAACTTCAAGGGTTGCACCATAGCTCGCACACAACGCCGCCATACGTGCACTTGCTGCAACATTGTCGGCATAAGAAAGTTTTGAGCCATCGAACATGACTGAGTCATAACCAAGATCAAGCGCTTGTTTAACAAGTTCTTCGCTCTCAGCATGATCTAGGTGAACTGAAACAGGGACAGATGAGGATTCTGCAATTGCAATTGTTGCAACGGAGATTGGCTTTAAAGCTTTGTGGTAATTAACGCAATTTTCACTGATCTGCAGAATAACTGGCAACTGTGCCAACTCCGCACCCGCAACAAGTGCTTCTGCATGTTCCAGCAAAATGACATTGAAAGCACCGATGGCAGATCCCGTGCTCTTGGCACCGATTACTAACTGTCCAGCTTGTGTTCGTGACATGGGGCTCCTTAGACAATGACAATACCTTCATTGGGTGCGGTTGGACAAACGCTCTTGCGCATGAAGTGGCTCTTAAGACACGCGCATCTTCACAATTCTGGGCTGAGGTATATCCAGCACTCGATTACCGCCATGGGCCACTGGCAATTTCTCATCCAGAGCTCGCTGTGTGGGCGTTTGGTGCGGATTGGATGCTGATAACCCACGAGGTCTATCCCGCTCCATAATTCTCGATAAGTAATTACAATCATCACTGTGAACTATGTAGTCGCAGTCGATGTTGGTGGAACAGAAATCAAGAGCGCACGCGTCGAGGCAGCTTCATCAACGCTTGCAATAAGCAAACCCTATGAACTCTCCAGTGGAAAAACTTTATTAAAGCCAATTCAGGATTATTTTGATTTCTCGCTCACCTTCCAACGAAAGCCACGACTTGAGATCGCACATTACAAATCACAGGCTGGAACAATTGGTTGTGCGATGTTGGCATTTGATCTAGTTAAGGGTGGTAAATAATGCATGTGCACGGAGCATCGGCGGTAGTCGATGGTGCACTTCGAGAACAAACCTGCGTTAAAGCTGTTAGCGGTCTCATTACAACTATTTCTTTTAACTGCGCTGAAACCCCTGATTCATTCCACGCTGGAACATTGATTCCAGGTTTTGTTGATATCCATTCACATGGCGGTGGCGGTTACTACTTCTCGGATCTCTCTCCTGAAAATGTTGTTGTTGCGCGCAATGCCCATCTTTCACATGGCACAACAACGCATATTGCCTCCCTTGTTACTGAACCCATTGGTGTCCTTGAAGAGCAAATTCTTCGTCTCCTGCCTTTGGTAAATGCGGGTATTTTTGAGGGTATCCATCTAGAAGGTCCCTACCTTTCCCATGCTCGGTGCGGTGCACATGAACCATCTCTCTTGCGTTCACCAACAATTGAGGAGCTATCAGCACTTATCGACGCTGGCCAAGGTTCAATTTCTATGGTGACCCTTGCACCAGAGCTA
>Ga0209191_1003060_pt1 | contig 10094 bp, 21 predicted proteins | sample S_130626_EF_Meta_FD_187320 | JGI IMG/M metagenome (GOLD analysis project Ga0209191, IMG submission 187320) | Freshwater microbial communities from Lake Simoncouche, Canada to study carbon cycling - S_130626_EF_MetaG (SPAdes) (version 2) | ecosystem: Environmental > Aquatic > Freshwater > Lake ... | reverse complement strand
GTGTTCTTGCGCTATCAAAAAACCGCCCACCCTTCGCATAATTACATCGTTTACAACTTGCAACTAAATTATCATCACTATCTAATCCACCTAACCTGCGTGGAATGACATGATCTACTGTATCTGCTTCTTGGGAACAATACTGGCATATGAACAGATCTCGCCTGAGTATGCGGCTGCGTATGCTTCGCCATTGTCTGGTTGATCCACTCGGTCTTAAAGCTGATTTACTCAATACCATCCCTTAATCTTATGATGAGCGAGCGCATTACATGGATTACTGTATCGCTTCTCAATGTACTTTAATTGCCAATCAATCTGTTTATATCCATCAACCTTACTTAACCATTTAGATCTACCTTGAGGAATACCATAATGACTACCATTCTTTGCTTTAGGGTTCCATCTACTTTCTTTGTAATTCAACTCATCTAAACAATAGAATTGATCTAAGTCATTAAGCTGTATAAAAGCCCATTGTCTGTAATGATTAGTAGTTTCTTGAGCAACGGAATCATTCTTTTGAAAGGCTATTGTCATGACTAAAGACAGAGATATCACCAAACCAAACCTTGCGATCTTTCTGCTTCGCAGATCGCCCTTTCGCTCTGAAAGCGAATTTGCGTTTAAGGGTAGCATACGACTCCAAATCCATTAACATAACAGCAGGTCAGACGGCAAGTCATTTACTATTGACCAATGAACATGTGTGACAAGGATGATCTACAAACTGCCATGAGCCACATTCATTACATCTAATAACAGGCTCTTGAGTGTCAGTAGCTTCTGCTAGATTCTTTGTTCCAATAGCACAACACTTAAGACATTGATAGACCCTAAAGCCATCAGCTGTGTCATAGCCATCCATCCAGACAAACTCTGAATTGGCAGAACAAAAGTTGCATCTAAACTTAACCATCTTTACAAGCCCAACCTGTTCCCTTAAAGATTGACGGAACTGCGGTATAGACACGCGTTAGTTCAAAGCCACATACTTGACAAAGAGGGATTTCGTGCTGCATCGGAAGATCCAATACAATACTCGTTCCCTCCCTATCACATATATAATCGTAATTAGGCATTATAAGGAATTCGGTTTATAGCGTGGCAGGAATAGCATCGAAGCAGATCGCCCTCATGAAGTAATCTGTCATCGTTGCAGTTATCGCACACAACTGTTGATGGTTCTACCTTAACTCCGTTATCTGTAAAAGTAGCAGTTAGACCAGAACCATCAATTATCTGTAATTCACCCATTTATTCACCTCCTTCAAAATACCATTTTCCATTAGCTGTAATCTTTGCCCACTTAGGTTCGCATTGTTTTGTTTTGCATACATAACCATAATATGGCTTACCTCCTTTAGATATACCTTGTTTCAAGATATGACCATGTTCGCAAGCAGGTGGTTCGTTAGGTGTTGCAGATGCAATTTGATCTACAACTTCGCTAACTGTCCATTGCGCAGGATCATTCTCTTTATTCTCAATTGCAAAACTTGCTCTAAGAGCATCTTCCACAGCTGCTGATTTAGTTCCTGGTGGTGAGTATCTGCGCTCTGCTAGTTTCTTCTCATATTGATTTGGCTCAGCATTATTTACCTTAGCCATTTCTTCTCTTGAAGCGCGTTTACCTTTAGCTGCGAAACCAGCATTTGCGAGCGCACGACCGATCGCTGAAGTTTCACAATTCTCCAATGCAGAAGTGCTATTAACACCTTTCTCTGTAATCGTTTCAAAAGCAAGACCAGTTGCACACGGCTTGGGATCTGCCTCCGTTTTGAATAGTTTACAAAATACAATGAATCGAGTGTTTGATGCCTCGATAAGTTCTGTTTCCACTCTGGAATCTGGGTATTGTCCATGCCATTTCTCCAATCTTGTTTCAACGGTTTCATAATCTTGTAAGTTAAACATTAGTCCTCCCAGTTTTCATCTTGGACTGCATCAAGCACAGTTTTATAGACAGATCCATAGGCAATGAAGTCTTTGATACTGTCGTAATGATTTGGGGTTTCACTAAGCCTAGAAACCTTGACCAACGCCATACATAATGCAGCTTGGTGTGGTGTGATTGGGAAATCAAGATAAGCAGACCATAAGCCTGCAATTCTTTTGTGGTTATAGTATGGATGTCCATAGACACTTCCGCGCTGTTGGATCGTAGTAATGACCTCATCAAACAGGGTTTCAGTTTTTGTCATAATCAAATACTTGATCTCGCTTGGCATCTGTAATCCTGCGGTGCATGTCATAGCCGTCTTTACGACCTTTCCAATATCCTGATTGGAATGCATTGTCTTTGATTGTTGAGTAAATACCCCAAGCTATAAAATAACCTAGCGTGCAATAAAGCACGATCCAAGGTGTTGTAGTTTCTATCATGTCGCTCCCTTACATATCCACAGCATCTCTGTGAATACATAAAGTATGACTTAAAGCAATGACCTTTGGTTAATTACTTTCGGCGTGTTTTATAACGATTAGATAACGCCAATATCCTCAAATTCATCGATATGGTCATCAATCGAACGATCCCTATAATCGGTCTCAAGCCCCATACGACTTTCCAAGAGCTGTGAAACTGCCATCTTTGTTAATGGGAATAAGAGTTGGGCTCATGTTTTTGCCATCCCAGTCCAAAATGACTACGCCCATCTGCCAGTTAGCGATCCCTTTTATGTAAGAGGCTTTGGCTTTGTTCATTAAGTTACCAGTTTCTATGCCGTAAATCGTCCTGTATTGCCCTCCTAAGCCCTCAGAAAAAGACGATAGGCCCAATTTATGGGTATGCCCACAAACTACGCTCTTACCCACCTTCTTGGCAAGATTTAGGGCAGTCAAGCCTGCGTTAGGGTTTGCATTACTTTCATCCCCATGCGCTAATATCCAATTTTTTTCGAACTCATAAAATGATTTGTGGAAGGTAATGCCTAAACTATCAAAGTCCATAAACTTGGCGTATTGCAACTCAGGAAGCGAAAGCATTCCCGGAACTTTTAAGAGAGTGTTATAAAGGCGATCAGTATGATTGCTGCGGACAATATGAGCCTCTTTAGCATTTTCAGTTAATGCCCAAAGGATCTCTTGAGTAGCTGTGCGATCTTCATCAAGGGTTTGCTGATAAGCCAAAGGTGTTTTCTCAGCCCATCGAGAAATGGTTTGAAAGTCAATCTCATCGCCAACACATAGAACGCTGTCAAACTTCTCACGGCGTGCAAGTTTAATAACATTCTTGACTGCTGCCTCATGATGGTATGGAATTTGAAGATCGCTGATAACTAAATATCGCTTAATCGTCATCCTCATCGTCAGTTGGATCTATGGAAGGAATAATTCCCCCATCACCTACGACCCAATCAGGAAAAGTCTTATGCTCTGTCATTAACCAGAATGCGTGCTCTGGTGTAAATCCTGCTTTACGAGCTGCTTTGTAACATTCGTGCAACGCAATGTAATGTGCATCAATCTTTGTTGGATCAGGAGTGTGGCGAACTACGCGCCTATTGATCTTTGTCCGTTTAGTGGTTTTGCGTGTGTTCGCCATAGGAAAATTATTGCTTACTAATTAGAACGAACAGATCATCAACACGCTTTTCAAGTCGAGAACTTTGTAATTCCAATCTGCAAACTGTGTCCTTAATTGATGAGCCACCATTGGGCTTAAGTTCTTGCAGGTAGGATTTAATAACCCAGCGTAGAACCAACAATATACTGCTTGCGATAGCGCATGCGCCAACGGCTAATCCAACCCATTCGTTCGGTGTCATTTCGCATTAACGCCGTAATCAGCTTCTTTGCCTGAACTTGGATCAATTGCTTTTGCAAGAGGTGCAATTAACGCACCTGCAAGGATTGCAAGTTCTGGTCGAATGTCTGCAACGATTGCTAATAGGACAGTAATACCAGAGGCTGCAACAGCTCTTAGATATGACTTGATTGCTGCTTTGTGTTTGTTAGTTAGTTTCATTTGTCTCCTCATCTGGGATGTCGATTTCCTCGACAATGTTGTTGTTTGGTTTTAGTTGGTCATAGCCGCCTAAGCCGTAAGTGATTAGTTTTGCCATTATGCAACCCTCACAAAAGTGAGAAACATTGTTGCGTTTGCACTGACTGTTCCAGCGTTAGCAAAGGCAGTTGTAGCGGTATATGTTTCTTGAAATCCTGCAATACCACTTGTAATAGGAGTAGTGGATAATGCACCACCAAATAAATTAATATTATTGTTGTTGTTGTTTCCAACACCATAGTAAGTATTTGTGCCTGCAGCAGTTATTGTATTATTGGCAAACCAATAAACACCAGCCGCTAATGTTTGGTTTATTGTTATTGAATAAGCCGTTGAAAGAGCGCTAGGTGCAACTGTTCCAGCGTCAAGGATTAAGGCTCCAGGCTTTCCATTTGTGTTAGCAAAAATACCTAAACGCACAGAGGCTGTTCCTGAAAAATTGCTTCCAGTAGCAATTGCAATTCTATCTAAGGTTACTGATTTAGAAAATTGAATTGCTGTATAATAAGTCCTATTTGCGGTTGAAGCACCAGTAAGAATTGTATTATTTGTGGGAGTTCTATAATACGACCCTGAAATTGGGTCAAGTAAAGCGTGTTGTGAATTAGCAAAATCATAAGCAGTTTTAACTGAGTTAGGCGTTGCAGCCGTTGTAGTGCTAGTGCTAGATACTGAATCGGTTAATTGCAATACTCCAACAGCATCAGTTGTGCCAGTAGATACTGATAAGTTTGCAGCTGATGAAGTGCCAGCATTTGTAATCGGGGCGTTGACTGTTACAACACCTGATGATCCAGTAGCACCAGTAGCACCAGTTGCGCCAGTTGCACCCGTAGCCCCTGATGGACCCTGCGTGCCTACTCCTGATACATTAACTGTGTTATTTACAGGCGTAACTGTTACGGAATTAACTACCTCAGTAACTGTTAAAGTATTGCTCATCTAGTTACCTCAGCAGAAACAATGACAGATCCTTGGATCAAGCGAGTAACAACATTTGAAGCTGATGTGATTTCTAAGTCATAAACATAGACTGCCGGAGTTAATGCAGCAGTTTGAGTTGATGTAATAGTAACTGTCAATAATCCTGTCGCAGCGGTGATGACAATTCCAGCACTAGATGTCAAACTTAAAACTGTGCTTGTGCTTTCATAACTGCTTCTGATTTGCATGGCAGCTGTGTAACCAGTTAGGTTAATTGCTGCTCCTGCGCTGTCTTTATATGTTAAGGCTAAACTATAAGTTGCGCCCTGATCTATTGAGATTTTATAGTTATCAGCCATTTGTTCCTCCTAGTAGTGGGATGTTAAAGAACTCGCCTGTTTGATTTGGTTTGAATGAAATATGGATATGTCGGTGATGTTGATTTATTCCACGATACTTGATGAACTTCCAAAATGATTTAGCACTAGCAATTTTGCCAGCGTGAATTATGTAAGAAATACGCTTATCTTTTTTTGCTGCCAATCGAATTTGATCTGCCAAAGCATGACTAATTCCTTGTTCGTTAGATAAGCCAGCGTCAATGTCGATTGCGCATACTTCACCTGATGGCAAGGGGTTATGATCGGATTTTCTATGTTGATGCTTACGATCACCGATCCAGCCATCGCTGAGCCTAGACCTGTCCAAGAAAGCATCATCCGTTTGCTCTCTTAACTGAATAGCAGCTTTAGATAACCAAGCCTTCATTAGCCAAGTAACAATGTAAGTTCATCGGCAGTTAAACCAAGACGATCTGCAATTGCTTGTTTGGCTGCTTGTTTTGTTTGGGCTTCGGCTTGTCTTGCTGCAACCTCTTTAGCAAATGCTTCCCGTTGTTTTTTCTCAGCAGCAGTTTCATCACGCTCAGTAATTGTTTCCTCACCAGTTATTGCGTTAAATTCTTTTTCTGTTATTTTCATGATTACTCCTTATGCGCTTGTGTAAACATAGACAGTTCCACCATTAAAACTATTTGCTGCTGTAATTGAAATTGAAGAGATAGTGCTTGAACCTGAATAAAAACCACCAGTAATAAAAGGCTCTTGCGCATTGCCCCCAGCTGGACTTGCAGAACCAGCACTTTGAAAAATCTTCACTCCAGAAGCATTGCATCCTTCCAAATAAACATAAGCACCAACAACAGAACTAGCATTATTTGAAGTTGCTGCTAATGCAATTGAAGTTGATGTTAAACTAGAAATTTCTCTACTGTCATTTGCTGAAGAATAAGTGCTGCCAGAATAAGCAGTATAACCAAATTGATTGTAATTCGCTCCTGTATCTGTATTTAATCTTAAATTAACATATTGGTTAGCACTTGCAGAACTTGCGCCATCTACAACAACTAAAATTTTATCTTTACCAGATATTCCTGAAACTGTAACTGTTGCTGAACCTGACAAAGCTGTCCCACCTGAGTTTAGCAATGTAAAATTAGCGTTACTTGCTACTGATCCCCAACTTGGCACACCACCTGCAACAATTAAAACTTGACCAGTTGTTCCAATTCCAAGTCTTGTGTTTGTATTTGCAGTCGATGAACGATATTCAATATCGCCCAAAGTTGTTGATGGGTTTAATGCTTTGGTTGTTGTATCAACAGATGAACCAAGTGTGCGAATAGCAGCTGCGCCATCTTTGACCAGCGCGGTGTCGTCTGGTGTAGTCCAGCCATAGTTAGTAGTGGTTGCCATATTGTCCTTTATCTCAGGCTACGATTGTAGCGTATTCCCATGTCAATGTTGGGCTTAAAGTGTTCCAAGCCTCTGTAATTGGTGTGGTATTCCAACGCATCGCCACTTGGCTAAATGCCACAGGCGACAAGTTAATCGTCAGGAATAATTCATTAAATCTAGTGCTCCATGACCAACCTTCAACATAGCCTTCAAACTCACCTAGTGAAATTTGTGCAGGTAGGTTTTGGATGTTTAGAGGTTGCCCCATAAATACGCCAAGCAGATTATCCCGATCACTATTGTCAATCTCTGGATTTGTAATTGGGAAAGTAATGCTTTGAAATGCTGGTTGTGGAAAGGCTCTTTGGGCAATATATCGATCTGCTACAGCTTGAGCATCTACAGCTGAGTGAAGGACTGATTGAATGCTTTCGGCTTTATAGCCATAAGTTGCAATTGATGTTGCAGATGTTGCTGTTTCCTGCGAGCCAAAATTGTTGCCATAATTGATATACACATCATTGCGAATATCACCTGATCGAGTGATTGTGCTAAGTCCTTGACCTAAAGCATGGTTTGCATCAAGATCAACATAGCCATTGGCTAAGAGATAAGTTTGTCTGTGGTCTGCATCGGCATATCCAATATTGCCTTCATTGTCTTCATACAAATATCCAAATGCTGAGTTTGCTATTAGTTGTGCGATGTTAAAAATTGTATCTACATCTGCTGCTCTGTTTTCCATTGTGTAGAGTCCAGGAGTATCAATCTCACCAAGTCCTAGATTTAATGCATTAGCCCATGTTTCAGTTGCATTATATCCTGACCAAGTTGTAGCTGCTGGAACATCATTCCAAGAGCCGAGCAATACGCTGGACAATAGATTATAGATTTGGTTACCATCTTCATCTTGTGAAATAGTTCCTGCATATAATTCTTTTGTTAATTTAACGAGTGATCCCATTGCAAGGACTGAATACTGCACAACAGTTGAAATTGCTCCAGTAATCTGAACTCCAACAGTTATATCTGTAATATCCCCACCAAATAAATTAACATAATTTCCTGCTGTGTTCTTGACTTGCAGACTTAAACTGTCGTTAATATCAAATGGTAATGTTTGACCAGATAAAGCCACCAAATTGATTTGCATGTAAGAAGGATTTGGTTGCTGGTAAATATCTGTTCGACCAGCTTGATGCTGAATATCGCTTATTGCAATGTCTGTGTAATCAACACCTGCAACTGTAAGTTTCCAATCGGGCGACCAAGCAGTCATTATCTACCTACTGTCGTGCCGACTAACAATCCTTGTGATCTTGCTGCGCTTTGATTCAACACATTTGCCACAGCTCTTGCAGCACCTTCGCCATCAATAGCATTGACAGTAATGTTAGTTACTCCGCCACCTGTTGTGTAACCGCCATTAGGTAATGATGAACGCTTTGTTTGTCCTAACATTGTGCCAGTCAATGATGGATTTGGAATGAAACCAACATCAGCTCCGGGCTTAACTAAATTAATAAGCCTGATTGCTTGATTTGCAAACTCAACTAGTAAGCCAATTGCTTCTCTAACAAATGTAATAAATCCAGCAATAATGCCAGCAACAGCAGCAATTGCTTTACCAAAACTTTCAGCACCTCTTTGGCTTTCTGTCAATGCCGCACTCAATCCTTCATCGCCTGTCAATCCTGCAATGAATGCGTTTAATGTTGGAACACCAACATCGTTTAAAAATGTAATGAACTTTTCAACTTGTGGCAATAATGCAGTTCCTAGACTTTCTTTAGCCTCATCAAATCCAACTTTTAGGCGATCAATCTTGCCTTGAAATGTTTCTGCGTTTGTAGCTGCTGCGCCACCATAAAGATCAGATAATTTAGTTTGAATTTCTGTAAAAGATAATGTTGAAAGTTCGGCTTTAGATAATCCAAGTCCTAATCTACCAAGTGCTGCGGTATTGCCATCCTGAGCGCGACCTAACGCATTTGCAACTGTTTCTAATTCAATGCCTTTACCTTTTGAGATATCTAGTGCAAGGCTTAATAATCTTTGTGCTTCACCAGTATCTTTTGTCGAAACCGCCAATCTCTGCATGGCTGGACGAAGGGAATCATCTGCAACGCCTGTGGCTAAAGATGTTTGAAGAATAAAATCCTCAGTAGCCTTTATTTGACCTTCAGTTGCCCCTGTAGCAGTCCTTAAAGCATTGGCTAATCTAAGTTGCGCAGCCTCATCCTCTATTGCAGCCTTGACCCCATCAACGGCTAATTTAGTGCCATAGGCAACGGCAGCGGCAGCAGCAACTGCAAAAGCAGCAGCAGCCTTCTTTCCAAATGCTGAAATCTTTTCGCTGTTAGTTTCAACAGCATTATCAGCTTGATTTAATTTATTCTTAAGATCATCAATATCCGCAAGGATCTTAAGCGATAGGGTTCTGGTATCTCTTGCCACTTATGCCCACTTATCTAGAATGCGATTGTATGAGGCTTCCCACTTGCTAATCAATTCAGGCTGAATTCTGCGAAGCGTTGGATAGATAAACCATCCACGCGAACCTCTGCCTTGTCGTCCTGAATATGCAGGAAACTGCTTGAACTTATTAGATCCAAACTCAACAGCACCCCATAAGGTTTGCGTGTTAGCCCCACCTGAAAACTTCTGTCGTGCGAAACCATATTTGAACTCACCGATTTTGCTGGACTTGGAAATGCTAACGCCATCCGCAACTCTTTGCGCAACCTTGCCTGATTTTGTTCTGCCTCTAGCTGCTGTTTTAATTTCCTCAGCTGCGTATGTCGCCAAAGCAGCAGATTGAATTCTTGCTTCCTCAGTCGCTTGATCATCCATAACTTTGAAAGCCTTGAGAATATCGCGTATGTCATTGCGACTGTAAGCAATGGTTTCACTTGCCATACCTCGCCTCCAATATCTCTATCGCTGTCAATATGTCGTCTGCATCAACCCATTCGCTCATTGGTATTTGTGTGGCAATTGCCAACTCAACCAATAATCTGTTTAGGCTTCCTGCTGGGTGACTTTTGGGTCTGCATCACCGACTATTACATCGGCAATAGTTTCCATCCAAGCATCAAATGGTTTAACTGGTTTTCCAGCAGCTTCACGCTTATGAGCGTTATATGCTAAAAACATCAAATCCCACATTCCAAGTTTTTGTTTTGCTTGACTTATGGTGTGACCAGTTGATTTTTCCCATTTAGCCCACTCAGGCGGTTGAGCAATATAAGTTGCTTGCTCGCCTGAGTTATATTCAATTGTAATTGGTAACTTCATTTGTTTGCTCCCGTTTTTTTCTTATAGTGATTCTGTTACTGCGCCCTTAGATACTTTGAAAGTATATGTTGCAGTTTGTGCATCTGGTGCTGTTCCGCCAACTGGTTGTGGATATGCTGGTAAGCAGT
>Ga0209191_1003059_pt1 | contig 10095 bp, 11 predicted proteins | sample S_130626_EF_Meta_FD_187320 | JGI IMG/M metagenome (GOLD analysis project Ga0209191, IMG submission 187320) | Freshwater microbial communities from Lake Simoncouche, Canada to study carbon cycling - S_130626_EF_MetaG (SPAdes) (version 2) | ecosystem: Environmental > Aquatic > Freshwater > Lake ... | reverse complement strand
CTCCAATATATTTGATTTGATGGCAGGCTTTGTTTATACCCAAGTTCTGCTTGCGTGTACTCAAGTCAAGCTTTTTGATATCTTGGCTAATGGCGCACTGAGCTTTAGCGATCTTCAAAAACAAATTTCTTTAAAGCCTGCCGGTTTAAGGCGTTTATTAGATGCTGCGGTAGCCATCAAGTTACTAGTCAAGCGTAGCGAGGATCGTTATGCACTCAGCATGATGAGTGCTCCATTAGTTGGCAATGTCGCTATTTCAGATATGGTCAAGCATCATGCTGATTTTTATCGCGACTTGTCTGATCCAATTGCTTTGTTACAGGGCGATACCAGTTCCGTCGCTCTGAATGAGTACTGGTCCTACATCACCCCGGAACAGGGCGCTGCACCTGAAAATTTGTCCGCTGAAAAGGTTGCCGACTACTCTAAATTAATGGCTCATACCCAATCATTGGTAACAGACGAGATTATCGACGCCTATCCAATGGGTAAGCACCATATTGTTTTAGATATCGGTGGAGGCCAAGGTGCTTTTATTAAAAGATTGGCTGGCCGTTACCCCCACCTTACTTTTAAATTGTTTGATATTCCTGGGGTAGCTGAGCTCTCAAATGCGCACTTCAATGAGATTGGTTTATCGGGCCGAGCACAGGCAATAGGAGGTAATTTTTTCCAAGACCCCCTTCCTAAAGGCTGTGATTTGGCAACCCTGGTACGGGTGATTTTTGACCATGATGATGTTCGGGTAAAGCAGCTGCTTGCCAATGTGTTTGATGCTCTCAATCCGGGCGGTACTTTATTGCTCGCAGAGCCCATGGCTGAGACCAAAGGATTTGAGGCGATGGGACATGCTTATTTTGGCTTTTATCTGCTTGCGATGGGTAGAGGCAGGCCCAGAACTGAAGCAGAAATCAGTGGCCTATTAAGTCAAGCGGGCTTTACAGGTATTAGGTTATTGAATTCTTATATGCCACTCAATGCCCAAATATTGCAGTGCAATAAACCTGGCAATATTAGCTAATCAAAGTGTTTAAAAGACCTATCCGGATAGGTTTTTTCGGGTTAATTGAATTAGTAGAGAAAACCCCTAGATGACAAGTGGGCAAATACAGGTTAAAAACAAAGTGTAAATATTTTTTTACATATTTAATCGAAAAAACAAGAATACTTAGTGAGAAATGACTAATCAATATCAAACAAGAGCGATCGTTCTGGAAAGACCAGAAAGTGTCGCACTTACCGATCTTGAATTAACCCCCATGACCCCCATTGATGTCTTGGTTGATATGGAGTGGAGTGGAATAAGTACTGGTACAGAAAAATTATTGTGGACTGGAAAAATGCCCAACTTTCCTGGCATGGGTTATCCATTGGTACCCGGTTACGAGTCTGTTGGCAGAGTAGTGAAAGCAGGTGCAGATTCCACTTTACAGATAGGCCAAAGAGTATTTGTTCCCGGCGCTAAGTGCTACGGAGAGATTAAGGGCTTGTTTGGTGGTGCAGCATCGCGGGTAGTGGTGGATAGTAATCGCGTAGTTGCAATCCAAGATCATTTAGGTGAAGAGGCAATTCTATTTGCCTTGGCTGCAACGGGTTATCACGTTACCTCTGGTCCTGGTCAAGAGCAGCCAGATTTGATTGTTGGACATGGAGTACTAGGTCGCTTGATCGCGCGCATTGCAGTTGCTAAGGGTAAGCGCCCAGTTGTCTGGGAGACCAATGCAGGGCGCCGAGAAGGCGCTGTCGGCTATGACGCCATTGATCCAAAAGATGATCAACTGAAGAAATACAAAACGATTGTGGATGTGAGTGGTGATGCGCGATTAGTTGACACACTGATTAGCTGCCTTGCACCTGGCGGTGAAATTGTATTGGCTGGTTTTTATGACACGATTTCTTTCTCGTTCCCTCAGGCCTTTATGCGCGAAGCACGCATTCGCATTGCGGCGCAGTGGGCACCTGGAGATTTAGTGGCAATAAAAGATTTAGTCGAGTCCGGTAAATTAAGTTTGGATGGTTTGATTACGCATCGCTCCTCACCGAATGATGCAAATGCGGCCTATCACACGGCTTTCAACAATATCGATTGTTTAAAAATGGTTCTAGATTGGAGAAATCTGCAATGAGTACAGCAAGCATCCCAGCAACGGCAACAATTCAGTTTATGGACTTAAAAAAAGAAGCTGCTATCGAACCAGATCCAGTTTCCACCGGTCCAGTGACTAAAGAAACTCAAATCATTGCAATCTATGGCAAAGGCGGTATTGGTAAGAGCTTTACGCTTGCCAACCTGTCTTACATGATGGCCCAACAGGGCAAGAAAGTATTGTTGATTGGTTGTGATCCAAAAAGTGACACTACTTCACTCTTGTTCGGCGGTAAAGCTTGCCCAACCATCATTGAAACTTCATCGAAGAAGAAGTTGGCCGGTGAGTCAGTATCGATTGGTGATGTTTGCTTTATTCGTGATGGTGTTTTTGCGATGGAGCTTGGTGGCCCAGAAGTCGGTAGAGGTTGCGGCGGGCGCGGCATTATTCATGGCTTTGAAACATTAGAAAAACTAGGCTTCCACGATTGGGGCTTTGATTATGTATTGCTCGACTTCTTGGGAGACGTAGTCTGCGGCGGCTTTGGTTTACCAATCGCGCGAGATATGTGCCAAAAGGTAATCGTGGTCGCTAGTAATGATTTGCAGTCTCTTTATGTTGCTAATAACGTTTGTTCAGCTGTGGAGTATTTCCGTAAATTAGGCGGCAACGTTGGCGTTGCAGGCATGGTGATTAATAAAGATGACCTCACTGGCGAAGCACAAGCTTTTGCTGAAAAGGCAGGTATCCCTGTCTTGGCGGCTATCCCTGCGAACGAAGATATTCGTCGTAAGAGCGCCAGTTATGAAATTATTGGTCAGCCTGGTACACAGTGGGCGCCTCTGTTCGAAGAACTTGCTACGAATGTTTCAGAAGCTCCCCCAGTGCGTCCTAAGCCTTTAACTCAGGATGAGTTATTAGGTTTGTTCTCTTCAGAAATTACTGGTCGTGATGTTGTTTTGAAACCCGCTACCGTTAAGGACATGATGGGCAAAGACGTAGTGATCAAGAAGACACTTGAAGTTATTTACGATCAAGCCTAAAGAGATAGAGAGCTATACGCTGTTATGAATAAAACAATTATTCCCATTACCCCAGAGGAAAAGCTAAAGACTGATCCTGCTTTAGGAGATGGCTTAGGTTGTCATTCTGGCGAAGCAGAGATGCTTGCAGCTGCAAAAGCTGCAGGTAAGTCAGAAACATTGCAGCAGTATGCAAAAGACTATCCTAAGGGTCCGCATGATCAGCCACAAAGTATGTGCCCTGCGTTTGGAGCTTTGCGGGTAGGTTTGCGCATGCGTAGAACCGCTACGATTCTTTCTGGCTCCGCATGCTGCGTTTATGGCCTCACTTTTACCTCACATTTTTATGGCGCCCGCCGCAGTGTTGGGTATGTACCGTTTAATTCAGAGACACTAGTAACTGGTAAGTTATTTGAAGATATTCGTGATGCGGTCTATCAAGAAGCGGATCCAGAAAAGTATGACGCTATCGTCATCATCAATTTATGCGTGCCAACAGCCAGTGGCGTACCACTGCAGTTGTTGCCAAAAGAGATTAATGGTGTTCGCATCATCGGTATTGATGTACCAGGGTTTGGGGTACCAACCCATGCAGAAGCAAAGGATGTGTTAGCGGGGGCAATGCTAAATTATGCTCGTAATGAAGCAATGTCTGGCCCAGTCCAAGCGCCACGTGCTGGCCGCTCAAGCAAGCCAACGATTACTTTATTAGGTGAGATTTTCCCAGCTGATCCGGTTGGTATTGGCATGATGATTGAGCCGATGGGCTTGGCAGTCGGTGCTTCAGTACCAACACGTGAGTGGCGTGAAATGTATCAAGCGCTTGATTGTGTAACGGTTGCCGCATTGCATCCTTTTTACACCTCATGTATTCGTGAATTTCAAGCAGCAGGACGCTCCATTGTTGGCTCAGCTCCAGTGGGTTACGAAGGAACGGCTCGTTGGTTAGAAGCCATCGGTAAATCAACTAATACCCCGCAAGATTTAATTGCAGCCGCGCAAAATCGTATTCTCCCGGCGATTAAGGGCGTGCTTGCTGCTGCACCTATTAAGGGTCGTATTACTTTGAGCGGCTACGAAGGTTCAGAACTCATCGTTGCACGTTTACTAATTGAGAGCGGCGCTGATGTTCGTTATGTGGGCTCTGCATGTCCGCGCACTCCATGGAGCGATGAAGATCGGGAATGGTTAGAGGCCAAAGGAGTCCATGTTCAATTCCGCGCCTCCTTAGAGCAAGACTTAGCAGCCATGAAAGAGTTCAAGCCAGGCTTGGCAATTGGAACTACTCCAGTAGTGCAAGCTGCTAAACAAGCTTCGATCCCGTCGCTGTACTTTACGAATCTGATTTCAGCAAGACCCTTGATGGGACCGGCAGGTGCTGGTTCTCTAGCGCAAGTGATTAATGCTGCGATTGGTAATCAAGCCCGCTTTGATGAGATGAAGGCATTCTTTGGTGATGTTGGATCTGGCTTCAAGTCTGGTATTTGGGAAGATGTTCCTCAAGACCATCCAGAATTTAAGGCTGAAGTACGTCGCAAGTTAGAGAAAAAATTGAAGAAGCGTAAAGCTGAGGAGATGATGTAATGTTTGTCATCGATCACGATCGCGCTGGTGGATATTGGGGTGCAGTGTATGTATTTACTGCTATTAAAGGCCTCCAAGTTGTTATTGACGGTCCAGTAGGCTGTGAAAATTTACCTGTCACTTCAGTTCTGCATTACACCGACGCATTACCTCCACACGAGTTACCGATTGTGGTGACTGGTTTAGAGGAAGAGCAGCTGGGTCGCGAAGGTACTGAGGGCGCAATGAAACGTGCCCACGCAACTTTGGACCCTGATCTACCAGCGGTAGTAGTGACTGGTTCAATTGCAGAAATGATTGGTGGTGGCGTTACTCCAGAAGGCATGAATATTGCCCGCTTCTTACCAAGAACAATTGATGAAGATCAGTGGCAATGTGCTAACCGTGCTATGTATTGGTTATGGAGTGAATACGGCACTCGAAAGATTCCAGAGCGCAAACCAAGAGCCGAAGGTGAAAAGCCACGCGTGAATATTATTGGGCCATGCTACGGTACCTTTAATATGCCTAGCGATCTTGCAGAGATTCGTCGCTTAGCTGAAGGTATTGGCGCTGAAATTAATATGGTCTTCCCGCTCGGATCTCATTTGGCTGATGTTGAGAACTTAGTGAATGCCGATGTGAATATCTGTATGTACCGTGAGTTTGGTCGAATGCTTTGTGAAGCCTTGGAGCGTCCATATTTACAAGCACCTTTAGGTTTGCATAGCACTACTCAATTCTTGCGCAAACTCGGTGAATTACTCGGCTTAGATCCAGAACCATTTATTGAACGTGAAAAACATACCACCATTAAGCCAATCTGGGACTTATGGCGTTCAGTGACTCAAGATTTTTTCAGTACAGCAAGTTATGCAGTGGTTGCTAACGAAACCTACACCCGAGGCATCCGTCATTTCTTATCAGACGAAATGGGTCTACCTTGCAGCTTTGCCGTCCCAAGAAAGCCTGGAGAAAAGACTAATAATCAAGATGTGCGCAAGCTCACCAAAGAGAAGCCTCCACTTGTGATGTTTGGAAGCTATAACGAAAGAATGTATTTGGCGGAAACTGGAAGTAAGGCTTCTTATATTCCTTCGTCATTTCCAGGTGCGATTATTCGTCGTCATACTGGTACACCATTTATGGGTTATGCCGGCGCAACATACATCATTCAAGAATTCTGTAATGGCTTATTTGATGCGCTCTTTTATATCCTGCCATTGGGCACCGATATGGATAAAGTCGATGCCTCATTAACACGCACTTATCGCTCAAACTCTTTGCCTTGGGATCAAGATGCTCAGAAATTGGTTGCCGACTACATTAAAACTAGACCAGTGTTGATTCAGATTTCCGCTGCTAAAGAGATGCGTGATCGTGTAGAGCAAGATGCAGAAAAGGCTGGAGAAGAAAGAATTACCGCTGCCAGAGTGAAGTCTTCTTGCAAAGAAATTATTGAAGAGGTCGAAGCATGATTACTTTATTAGTAAAAGTCAATTACAGCAAATCAGTTGATTTGTTGAAAACGGAATGTGGCATGCCGTACGCTACAGCCCATGTCGCGCGGGTTAAGCGCGGTAACGGCCGCAAGGCTATTCTTGAAGGAGGTATTTGGTTATGAGCGACCACAGAACAGGTTCAATATCCGGCCTTACTGATGACGAAGCCAAGGAGTTTCACCAGCTGTACATCCAAGGTTTAGTTGGTTTTAGTTCAATTGCTGTAGTAGCCCATATTTTGGTTTGGGCTTGGCGTCCTTGGTTCCACTGAAATCGGAATAAATCTTAGGGGAATGATATGAAAATCGATCACGTTATGAGCAAAGAACAAAATATGATTAGAGAGGACTCAATTACTTTCAATCTAATTTTTATTTTGTGTTTTTTAGTGTGCTTTGTTATTTCTTTATTCACCCAGATTTTGCCAGCTAAGTGGGATTCTTGGCTTCCAGGGGCTGAAGAAAAATCACTTATCGATGGTACGAGGTCGGCAGTTTATAGCTTTATGTCTTATTTAAATTAGGAGAAGATTATGTGGAGAATTTGGAAACTGTATGATCCTTTGCGATCAATGGTTGTTCAAGGTGTTTTTCTGTTTGGTCTTGCAGCAATGATTCACTTGATTTTGCTGAGCAGTGTTCGTTTCAACTGGTTGGATGGTTTAAGCCAAGCCCAGTTCAAAGCGATGGATGCAAAAACAGGATCTGCAACACCGCCATCAGTTCCGGCAGCAAAGTAATTCGTATAAAAAATGGTGAATAGGGTTAGGTTAAATAAGCTTTTAGCTCAACCCTATTTATCCATTCATTGGAGAGCATAAAAAATGGCCATGCTTAGTTTTGAAAGGAAGTATCGCGTCCGAGGCGGTACATTAGTCGGTGGGGACTTATTCGATTTTTGGGTGGGGCCGTTTTATGTGGGATTTTTTGGTGTCACTACCGTTTTCTTTGCTTTTTTAGGCACCGCACTGATTCTCTGGGGTGCTTCACAGGGACCTACATGGAACCCTTGGCAGATCAATATTGCGCCACCGGATATTAGTTATGGATTAGGCTTTGCCCCCTTATTGAAAGGCGGGCTTTGGCAGCTAATTACAGTTTGTGCTTTAGGAGCATTCCTTTCCTGGGCCTTACGTGAAATTGAAATTTGTCGAAAACTGGGCATGGGGCTTCATGTTCCTTTTGCCTACTTAATGGCGGTCTTCGCTTATTTCACTCTGGTAGTTATTCGCCCTGTATTGATGGGTGCATGGGGTCACGGATTCCCATACGGCATCTTGAGCCACTTGGATTGGGTCTCCAATACCGGGTATCAGTATCTGCATTTCCATTACAACCCAGCGCATATGATCGCTGTGTCCTTATTTTTTGCAACTACCTTTGCATTGGTTTTACATGGTGGCTTAGTCTTGTCGTCTACCAATCCACAAAGGGGTGAGTTTGTTAAAACACCTGAACACGAAGATACCTTTTTTAGGGATGCGATAGGTTATTCGATTGGTACTTTAGGGATCCATCGCCTTGGATTATTTTTAGCTTTAGCAGCTGTTTTCTGGAGCGCTGTTTGTATTGTGATCAGCGGCCCATTCTGGTCTCGTGGTTGGCCTGAGTGGTGGGGTTGGTGGTTGAACTTGCCAATTTGGCGTTAAGAGGAATATATATTATGGAATATCAAAATCTATTTACTCAAGTTCAAGTAGTTGCTCCGCCCCATCATGGGGTTTCTATAGATCCTCGCGATGAAAGAGAGCGTTTTGGCCAGCCAGTCCTGATTCATTTGTTTGGTCGTCTTGGTAATGCGCAGCTTGGGCCAATTTACTTGGGTGGCTTAGGCATCGCCTCCTTATTTTTTGGCATTATTGCAATTCAGATTATGGGTTGGAATATGTTGGCTTCGGTTAATTGGAGCCCAATCGAATTTGTACGCCAATTATTCTGGCTATCTTTAGATCCACCTCTACCTAAGCATGGACTGTCTTTATTCATGCCGCTCAATGAAGGTGGTTGGTGGATGATGGCAGGCTTCTTCCTGACAGTCTCGATCTTATTATGGTGGGCAAGAATGTATCGTCGGGCTATTGCCTTGGGTATGGGTACTCATATTGCCTGGGGCTTCTTAGCAGCAATCTGGTTATATCTTGTATTAGGATTTATTCGTCCCATCATGATGGGTAGCTGGAGTGAAGCCGTTCCATTTGGAATCTTTTCACACCTAGATTGGACTGCCGCCTTCTCATTGCGTTATGGAAATTTATTCTATAACCCCTTCCATATGCTCTCGATTGCCTTCCTATATGGATCGGCACTCTTATTTGCAATGCATGGCGCAACCATTTTGGCAGTCAGTCGCTTTGGTGGTGAGCGTGAAATTGAACAAATTGTTGATCGCGGTACCGCCTCAGAAAGAGCTGCTTTATTCTGGAGATGGACCATGGGCTTTAATGCCACCATGGAATCGATTCACCGGTGGGCCTGGTGGTTTGCAGTACTAACACCCTTAGTTGGTGGCATTGGCATTTTGCTTACCGGCACCGTAGTGGATAACTGGTATTTATGGGCAGTGAAACACGATGTTGCACCTGCTTATCCCTATGTTTTTGGTACCCCAATACCTGACCCAGCTACTTCAGGATTTATACCACCAGCAGCACCAGCTGCACCTGTTATTACAGGAGTTAAGCCATGAAGCAATTGAGAAAATTTCTGATATTGCCGGCTCTACTGGCAAGTGTTCTGGTGCTATCAGGCTGTGAGAGACCGCCAATAGAAGCGGTTCAGCATGGCTTCCGTGGAACGGGTATGGATTTAATTTACAACCCGCGTACATTGGCTGAGCAAGCTGAAAAAAATACGGTCCCCGTGTCATATGGACTAGCCCCAGCAGATGGACCAAAAGCAGGGGCTGTATATCAAAACGTGAAGGTACTCAATAATTTGAGCGTAGCTCAATTTACTTCATTCATGGTCACCATGACGAGTTGGGTTGCTCCAGAGCAAGGCTGTAGTTATTGCCATAACGCGGCAAACTTTGCGGATGACTCGCTGTATACAAAGCAAGTTGCGCGTAATATGATTTTGATGACACAACGAGTTAATACTCAATGGCAAGACCACGTCGCTCAGACTGGTGTAACTTGCTACACCTGTCATCGCGGTAAAAATATTCCTGAGCAAGTTTGGTTCAAAGAGCCAAAACAACAAACAGGCAATGGTCTTCTGGGTAATAAGGACGGACAAAATAGTCCGGTTAGCGCTTCCGGCTATTCATCTCTACCAAATGCGTATTTCGATCAATACCTCTCAAAATCTAGCAATATCAGAGTGGCGGGAGATACAGCATTACCAACTGGCAATAAGCACAGCATTAATGAGACTGAATCGACTTATGGTTTGATGATGCATTTCTCAAAATCATTGGGCGTTAATTGTACGTACTGTCACAATAGCCGCAATTTCTCTTCTTGGGAGGAGAGCCCTCCACAAAGAGCTAAGGCTTGGTATGCGATTCGGATGGCACAAGATATCAACAATAACTATATGGAGCCTATTCAGAAGTTATTTCCACCGCATCGTTTAGGGCCAACGGGCGATGTTGCTAAAGCCAATTGTGGAACCTGTCACCAAGGTGCTTATAAGCCGCTTTATGGTGTATCGATGTTGTCGGACTATCCTTTTTTAACTGGACCCGCTAAGGCGACTCAGAAATCAAAAGATTCTGCTCCTCCGGCGAAATCAGTGGCAATGAAGTAATCTATAGATTGATCTAACCAATAGCGTCATAGGGTAAATATGACGCTATTTTTTTGTTGAAAAGTTGGTTTGAGGAAATGCTAAAAAAAGCTGACTTTAAGGAAGATGAAACATCTACTGCCATTGTGATTGGTAGCGGATTTGGCGGGTTAGCAGCCGCCATTCGTTTATC
>Ga0209191_1003057_pt1 | contig 10097 bp, 15 predicted proteins | sample S_130626_EF_Meta_FD_187320 | JGI IMG/M metagenome (GOLD analysis project Ga0209191, IMG submission 187320) | Freshwater microbial communities from Lake Simoncouche, Canada to study carbon cycling - S_130626_EF_MetaG (SPAdes) (version 2) | ecosystem: Environmental > Aquatic > Freshwater > Lake ... | reverse complement strand
GAACTAACTTGGGATAAAGAAACTTGTATCGGATTGTACGATGGCATCGCTGACCAAGCTAATGAATCGTTCCCTGCATTTATGGAACGTGCATTTCATGCACCTCGCAAGAATGGTGAGATTATTAAAGCTGGTCGTGAACTGATCGGTGATCGTAGTATCTTTATCACTAAGAAGCGTTATGCTATTAACATCTTTGACAAAGAGGGCAAGCGTAAAGATAAAGACGGTGCTCTTGGTGATATCAAAGCTATGGGTCTTGACTTGAAACGTGCTGATACACCTAAGTATGTACAAGAATTCTTAATGGATGTGCTTGAGATGGTTCTTCAACGAGGTAAAAATCGTGAGGATGTAATTGAACGTGTTAAGGAATTTAAACGTGTTATGGTAGCACAGGACAGTTGGACAAAAGGTTCACCTAAGTCAGTTAATAACTTGACTAAACATACACAAATATTTGATAAAACAGGTAAGTGTGGTGTTGGTCACGCACGTGCCGCAATCAATTGGAACTATCTACGCAGAATGAATGGAGACAACTACAGTCAACAAATTGTTGATGGTATGAAAATTATTGTATGTAAACTTAAATCTAACCCATTAGGCTTTAATAGTATTGCTTACCCAGTTGATGAATTACGATTACCTACATGGTTCAAGGAATTGCCATTTGATGACGGCGCAATGGAATCAACACTAGTTGATGAAAAAATTGACAACTTACTTGGTGTATTGAATTGGGACATTAAGAGTAACATTGATGTTAAATCTACATTTGATGACTTATTCAGTTTCGGTTAAATTGCTCATTGACATTCGCAATAAATGCCATTATAATACACAACATAACTACCTAAATAGTACTATACATAAAGGAAAAACATGAAAGACTATCTTAAAGACTTAATCGACCATACACATGGTCTTGGTATCGATCTGATTAAAATCACCGGTACTGACACAGAGACACAATTCAATGCTATTGCAGAAGATAAGTCTCTTATCCTTAGTGGATCATTTAAAAACCCAATTCACGACTTCATTGGTGTGTTTGGTATGCCCAACTTAAGTAAACTCAAAACAATTGTTGGCTTTGATGAGTATGATGAACATGCTAAAATCAATGTGTCTAAAACACAACGTGATGGTGAAGATGTTCCGGGTGCAATTCACTTTGAAACAAAAACAGGTGACTTTATTAATGACTATCGTTTGATGTACAAAACAGTTGTTGAAGAAAAGATTAAATCTGTTGGCTTTAAAACTCCACCTTGGAATGTTAGCTTTGAGCCTACCATTGCTGGTATTCAGCGACTAAAGAAGCAAGCAAGTGCTAATAGCGAAGAAGAACATTTCGTGGCTAAGACAGATGGAGATGACTTGAAATATTATTTTGGTGACCCATCAACTCACTCGGGTAGCTTTGTGTTTCACCCTCAAGTAGGTGGCACATTGACTAAGAGCTGGTACTGGCCCGTTAAACAAGTTATTGGCATCATGGACCTAGTCGGTGATAAGATTGTTCGCATTAGTGATGCTGGTGCAACAGAAATTATTGTTGATAGTGGTTTAGCTACATATTGCTATAGACTCCCAGCACAAGCAAAATGATAGACCACGTATACGGAGGTGAGTTCCTAGCTGTTATTAGTAATAAGGGTTCAACTCCTTTTATTAACAATAGTAACCCTATTACAGGTACTGTAGCATACGACTCTAATAGCCAGACGTTGAAAGTCTATGATGGAAATAGTTTTATAACATTAGGTGGTGGTGTTGCTAATATTCATTTGACACAAAATGCTATCAATATCTTAAAGTGGGCTGAACAGAAAATGCTAGAAGAAGCCGAGCGCAACACATTAGCAGAAATAACCCCCGCTATTAAAAACTTGATGGATCAAATTAAAGAAAAAGAAGAACAGATAAAAATGGTCATGACTTTAATTAAAAGTCCAGGTAATGAACCAATAGAATTAATGGGAAGTTAATGGAACAAGATAATCTATCACAAAAACAAAACCCTGAATGGGCATTGTTCTTACCCGCAGTCAGTAGTTTTTATATTGCCGGCTTAGGTAAACAACGTAAAGGTGAAAAGTACTTTGATAAAGCACGAATCCCTGCACAATTCAATGGTGATGTTGAGAAATTAAATTTCTTAAACAGCAAAGAAGGTCTCTATTATTACAAATGGGGATTGTACAGTGCTGGTCACGCTAACTTAGATACCACTAAAGACGATCCCAATGAATCAATCATTAGGGAACGTGAGGAAGGTACATTTATGTTGGGTGACAGCGGTGGATTTCAGATTCTAAAAGGTCAATGGCCTGCTGACTGGAAGGATCCTAACTGCCCACGTGCTATGATTAAACGCAAAGCTGTATTGAACTGGATGGATACATACATGGACTATGGTATGTGTTTAGATATCCCAAGTCAATCATTAACAACGTTTGGCATGAAAGATAAGAATGGTAATAGTTTGCATGGTATCAGTACTATTGAAGAAGCTATTACTGCTACTCACATTAACAATGAATACTTTATTAAAAATCGTAATGGTAAATGTAAGTTCTTAAATGTATTGCAAGGTCGTAATCATGGTCAGTCGGAAGATTGGTACAATGAGATGAAGAAGTACTGCGATCCAAATATCTATCCAGACAATCACTTTAATGGTTGGGCGTTCGGTGGTCAGAACAAAATTGATGTACACTTAATGCTAACACGCATGGTTGATATTATCCATGATGGATTGTTAGTAGAGGGTAAACATGACTTGATTCACTGTTTGGGTACAAGTATCTTAGAGTATGCGGTATTGTTTACTGATATTCAGAAAGCTATTCGCAAGTATCACAACCCTAAATTACAGATTACATTTGACTGTGCAAGCCCATTCTATAGTGCGGCTAAAGGTTTAGCATATTTTAATACTAATATTGAGCATAACAAGAAATGGTCATACAGTATGGAAAAAACCGCTGAGAAGAAATCTTATGCTACTGATACACGTAAGTTTAAGGACGCAGTATTAGCCGAGAGTATCCATAAAATCTTTACAGACAGTCCAGTTACTGATAAACTAGTACTTAAGGACATGTGTTACAGGGGTCATGGATTCTTAGGACAACATGGTAAAGAAACTAAAACTAGTTGGGATACATTGAGTTACACATTGATTCAAAGTCATAATGTTTGGATGCACATGAATGCAGTTCAAGAGGCTAATCGTCAATATGAAACAGGTATTACTCCTAAAATGCTTATTCATAAATTTGAAGGTAGTAAGTTCTTTGGTGAAATAGTTGATGAAATTTTTTCAAAGAAAATCAAACAAGAAGCTATTGACTTGATTGATTATCATACTAGTTACTGGAAACAATTTCAATCAGGTAGCCAAGGCATTAGTGGTAAACGTACAGTTAATGCCATGACAATGTTTGACCAATTATTTGAAGTAAATACAGATGAACCGGAAGTAGATGAAGTCATTGAAGATAGTGATGACGAAATCGCAAAAGTATTAGGAGAATGATATGCCATATAAAAGTCGTATTAAGACACTAGAAGAATCTCATAGAGTAGTTGAAAATCAAATTTTTCAGTTAGAGAAAGCAGGTAACGCTGATCCTGAAAAAATAAAAAAATTAAAAGAAGTTAAGGACAAATATTTTACTGAGCTACGATTGATGAATAGGGCACAGTGGGATTATGACCATGACCGAGTAGATTTAAATGATGATCGTTAATGAAATATAAAAAAATCATAACATGTGGCTGTAGCTTCAGTGACCCATCCACTCCTTATACTTGGGTAAATTTATTAGAACGACGGATTAAAAAAACAAATCCTAATGTGGTATTTGACCACAGGGGATTGAGTAGCCAAGGTAATCAATTAATTCAAAAAAAAGTAACTCATGCTATTTATAAAGCAATACAAGAGGGATATAAACCAGAAGAAATTTGTGTACTGGTAATGTGGTCCGGGCATGATCGGCGTAGTTTTTACATCAATAATAAAGATACTATGGCACGAATATTAGATCATTGGTCCAAAAATAAAGCAATATATCAATTACAATTTGGTAATCTAGAAAATACTGGTGAAAATATTTCATGCTTGGGTGCGTCAGGCACAGACTCACATGTTCTTTATAATAAAGAAGGTGGTTGGTATATGACCGGCGGCTGGCATGATGAGATACCCTTTTTTAAAGAATATTTAATGTTTTGTGATGGCTTGGCAGAATCTATAATACTTTCATTAGAGAATATGATTATGTTACAATCTCTATGTAAGACACATAATATTAAATTGTACGAACAATTTTATCTGGATAATGTATACGGTCTTTTAGAGAAGTACAAGTATCACAAAGAATGTAAACACCTATATTATTTGTTAGAAAAATCTAATTGGATTACTACACAATCTATTCATGGATATTTGAAATCAATTGAAGTAGAAGATAATCAATATTTTAAATCTAAATTAGATCCTCATCCAAATGCACATGGTCATTTGATTTGGTTAGATAATATACTATTACCCCACCTAGAAAAGACAGGATTCTTAGAATAATTTCTAATGAAATATAAAAAAATCATAACTTGTGGTTGCGGGCTAAGTGATCCTATAAGACAACACACCTGGGTAAATTTATTAGAACAACATGTTAAAGAAATAAATTCAAACGTTTCATTTGACCATAGAGGAGTGGGTGGGCAGGGTCAACAACTTATTCAGAAAAAAGTAACTCATGCTATTTGGAAAGCATTAAACGAGGGTTATAAACCTGAAGAAATTTGTGTACTTGTAATGTGGTCTGGGGTCGAAAGACGATGTTGGTATATTACTAATGAAGATACCATTAATACTGTATTAAATCATTGGAAAAAACTTCAGGTTAGATTTAATCTTCAATTTTGTGATTTGGAAAATAAGTATGATGACTTGGCAGAATTAGGTGATTCTGCTTCACCTGGAGTATATGTACAATATAACAAGAACGGTGGATGGCTTATAACCGGTGGATGGCACAAAGAAACTCCCTTCCTTGAAGAATATTTAATGTTTTGTAAGGGTATAGAGGAGTCCATAATACTTTCATTAGAGAATATGATTATGTTACAATCTCTATGTAAGACACATAATATTAAATTGTACGAACAATTTTATCTGGATAATGTATGTGAATACATTGAATTATATAAGGATCACAAAGAGTGCAAACATCTATATGAATTGTTAGACCGATCAAACTACGTTAACGGTAGTCAATCGATACATGGTTATTTAACAGCAAATGATTCATTAGATAGTAAATTCTTTACGAGCAAGCGCAATTTTTATCCAAACGCATACGGACATAGTGTTTGGGTTAAAGATATTTTATTACCACACTTAGAAAGTACAGGATTTTAAATGGAACAAAACATTCAAGCAATGACAGAAAAACGTATACGCATTAAGCAACATGCCAAGCGTATGATTTTTGTAACATTTCAAAAAGAGGGTATTCATATGTACCCGGCAGCGGCAACAGATTCAACACTTGCAACGGGTGATGAATATGATGTTAGCTTTTTAGGAACTCCACATCGTCACATCTTTCACTTCAATGTGGCGATTGAAGTATTTCACAATGACAGGGATATTGAATTCATTCAATTTAAACGCTGGTTAGAAAATCTCTATAAAGGCGGAACACTTGAATTGAATTACAAGTCGTGTGAAATGATTAGTGATGATCTCTATGAGCAAATCTCTACTCGCTATCCAGATCGTAATATTGAAATCACAGTCTCAGAAGATGGTGAAAACGGCGCTACGATTTATTACAATACAACTCAACCTTATCAACAACTAGCTATTTAAAGGATTATTAAAATGGCAAAACCTACATTTCAATCTAACCCACGTGTTCAACAAATTTTTGAAGACTTGGAAAAATATCTTGAATTCTGTCAAGATTATGGTTATAAGTATAACGAGGCAGACCTCTACGATCAACGTAGTTATGTGTTCCGTCAATTTGCAAAATGCATGTCAGGTAAGCCTGCAAAAAATCAATGGGTGGAACACGCACGTCCATGAAAATAGTAGTAGTCACTGGTGGATTTGATCCACTACATAGCGGTCATATCGAATACTTTCGTGCCGCTAAACAACTAGGAGACTTATTAATCGTAGGTTTAAACAGTGATGCATGGTTGGCTCGTAAGAAGGGCCAACCTTTTATGCCTATCACTGAGCGAAAGTCAATCATTGAAAATTTAAAAATGGTAGATAGTTGCGTTATATACAATGATAATGACGGATCTAGTATTGAAGCTATTCGTAATGTAAAAATGATGCACCCTGATGCACATATTATCTTTGCGAACGGTGGTGATAGAACTAGCGATAACATTCCAGAAATGGTCTTTGATGATGTAGAATTTGTTTTTGGTGTAGGTGGCGAAAATAAAATGAATAGTAGTAGTTGGATACTACGTGAATGGAAACAGCCGAAAACATTGCGTCAATGGGGATATTATCGTATACTACATGATGTAGAAGGTTGCAAAGTAAAAGAATTAACTATTGATCCAGGAAAATCATTGAGTATGCAAAAACATTTTAATAGAAGCGAATATTGGTTAGTGAGTGAAGGTCAGTGTGATGTTCACTCTATGATGCCAAATGGTTACTCATTACCCACACAAACATTAACTAAACATAATTCATATAAAATTCATACAGGTGACTGGCATCAGCTAAGTAATCCATACAGTGAAGTATGTCGTATTGTTGAAATTCAATATGGTTCACTTTGTGTAGAAGAAGATATTGAGAGAAAATAATGAATACATTATATTACATGGGCCTAGAACCGTATAAAGCACGATACACTTTACAACTTCAAGAGTGGAATGAACGTGTTTTTAAACAACGTGGTATTAACTATGTTATTGTTCCCGGTGAAACATTAAGTAACGATCAAGCTATTGTAACTGGTCAAGTATTAGATGCACATGGTCGCACATACTTTGGTATGAGTCAACTAATGAATCTTGTTAAGATGATGAAGCAGGGTAAAGTAGGTGCAGGTGATATTGTATACTTTGAAGACATGTTTCAGCCTGGTATTGAATCATTGCCCTACATCATGAAACAGATTCCAATCACAAGTCGTCCTAAGATTTTTGTTCGCTGTCTAGCACAAAGCATTGATCCCGACGACTTTGTTCACGTATGGGGCATGAGTGAGTTTATGGGTCACTATGAGAAAATGGTAGATAGTTTTGCTGATGGTGTGCTTGCTAGTAATGAAGAAATGGTTATGCACATGAAGATTGCGGGTTGGAAAGCCCCGATATATAATATATCAGGTCTAGCATTTGGTAAAGATGAAGTTCGTGGTCGTATTAATAATAATATTAAACCCTTTGATGAACGTAAAATGCGTATTGCTTTTAGTGCAAGATGGGACCAAGAGAAACAGCCTGACTTCTACATGGATGTGATTGAAGAATTCTTTAATCGGTATGGTGAGAAGGATCGTCATGGTACTTATCGCGGTGTAGAATTTTGTGTGTTCAGTGGTAGTAAATTAAAAAGCAATAACGATAGTTATATGAAACGTACACAAGAATTTAAAAATTGTGGGTTATTAACAGTATACGAAGACCTAGATAAGAACGCATATTATGAGTTGTTAAATGATACCAGAATATTGTTTAATTGTGCATTACAAGATTGGGTAAGTAATACAGTTAGTGAAGCAGATAGTTTGGGTTGTAATGTGTTGTATCCAGCATATCGCAGTTTTCCAGAAACGTTTGCAAATGACTATACAAGAATGTATGCGCCCTGGTCTGTTGAAGATGCGGCAATAAAGTTGTATAATATGTTACATCAGCCCCATATTAATCAAGGAAAAATTAGTGATTGGACTGATGGTACTATTGATAGAATATGTGATATCTTAGAAGGCAATGGGCAACAATGGTTGCGTATGGATAAAGACTATCGCAAACACACTAGAGAAAATAAATACTAAAAGGAGAAAATTATGTTTGAAACAACTTATACAGATAATGTAAATTACCGTTCAGCTAGCGAAATTAACTCAGCAATGGGTCGTGTTTACGGACACATGAGCCTAGCTGTTATTGTATCGATGCTAGTTAGCTACATTGTAGGAACCAGTCCAGAGTTATTGGCATTCTTTTTTACAGGCGTAATGAAATGGATTGTAATCTTTTCACCGCTAGTAGCAATCTTTGGTGTTGCTATGGTACTAGGTAATAATCCTAGTAAGGGTGTAGCACAACTATGCTTACATGGCTTTGCCGCACTAATGGGATTAAGTTTTGCTACAATCTTTGCAGTGTTCACTATGGGCAGTATTGTATCAGCATTTATGGGAGCAGCCATATTGTTTGGCGTTATGAGTGGCTATGGTTATTTCACTAAACAAAGTTTAGATAGTCTTGGTAAATTTATGTTTGTTGGATTGATTGCTATTGTTATTGCCAGCATTGTCAATATCTTTATTGGTAGTACCGTAATGCAAATGGTTATCAGTGCGTTGGCTATTATTATCTTTTTAGGATTGACTGCTTACGACACCCAAAAGATCCGTGAAGAATTAAGTGTAGAGACTAGTGATAGCGCAGAAGTACGCGGAGCATTAACTCTGTACATGGACTTCATCAACTTGTTTATTAACCTCTTACAACTATTTGGTGATAGGAAATAATCATGGCAACATGGACATTAAAAACATTGCACAAAAAGAGTGCTTATGAAAGACAGCATTGGTACAAAGATGGTAAAGAAATCATCCGTGAAGAAGGTTATCGTTGGGGTACATTTTATTGTGAAAGTGATGAAAAACCTGAAATTGATTTAACTAATGAAGACGGTTATGAGATAGGTCAAGATGAATACGAGTGGGAACTTGAAAGTCTTGATGACGGGTGTTGGGCTGATTGGGAATTCCCTGATGACATGAGTGAAGAAGAACAAGAAGAAATTACAGATGCATGGGATGAAAACTATTTTGAAGGATTAGAAGAATTGGGTTGGAGTTGTGATGATACTGATTATGTCTTGCAAGGTCCATTAGAATTATCAGATGAAGATGGTAATGTAGTAGGTTCTGGTGAGGAAGAATAATGGTAACCAGTTTAATTCAAAAAGCAAAAGATATTCACTTTACTCCAAAGGTTGTGAAGGGTACTCACTTGACAGTGACTACACATCCAAATGGTAAAGTAGAATTAGAATGGGATTGGGACGCACTAGTACGAGAGGTTCGTGAAGCCTGTGCTAATGTAGGTAACAAACCAGCTAAAAAGAAGGCAGCTCCTAAAAAGGCTACTGATACTGTTGATGCTAAACCAAAAGCTAAAACTGTAGCAAAAAAGGTTGAAGAACCTAAAACGGTTGAGAAACCAAAAACTAAACGCAAAATAAAGGAAAAGAAATGAGCGCACAAAACGATATTGAAACTAGTTTGGCAGCATATAATGCTGAGAATGATAAGTTTAACAAGGGCAATGCAGCCGCAGGTACACGTGCCCGCAAAGCATTAGCAGAGTTAGCTAAAGCAGTTAAGGCTCGCCGTAATGAAATTACAGCAGAAAAAGCCGCACGTGCTGAAGCAAAAGTAAAGGCTTAATATGACTTGCAGAGGATATGACAGCAGGGCAGTTAAAGTCCCCAAAGAAGTAAAACGCAGAGCGGCTACTATTTTAGATAATCATCAACGTGGTGATTTTATTCGTAGTTGGGCTGAAGTGTACAAAGAGGGTTTACGTAATAAGACCTCTGGTAGAAAATCTAAGGATTAATCATGTCTAATGTCTACTGTATTAAACCACTGGAAAAGAAAAGTATTAGCTGGCGGGTAGAAATGTTCCGTGAAAATGTTGACGGATCTATCAGTTGGTTTAATATGGAAGAACTATATCGTTGGGGTCAGGGTTTTATTGAAGAAGACCTTGATTGCAACCTACCCTGGAAAGGTGACAACTTGGCATATTGTAAAACAGATGCAGGTTGGGGTTGTGAGTTTGAAGATTCTATCAAC
>Ga0209191_1003053_pt1 | contig 10103 bp, 10 predicted proteins | sample S_130626_EF_Meta_FD_187320 | JGI IMG/M metagenome (GOLD analysis project Ga0209191, IMG submission 187320) | Freshwater microbial communities from Lake Simoncouche, Canada to study carbon cycling - S_130626_EF_MetaG (SPAdes) (version 2) | ecosystem: Environmental > Aquatic > Freshwater > Lake ... | reverse complement strand
CTCAATTTAGCGGTCTCTTTGGAGGAACCAGCGGGAACTGGCGAGAACCAGTTTGCATTACCGCTGGTAGATGCCTATTTGCCGAGATTGGAAACGACCGGCATTGGCGTTTTGTCTTATGGGCCTCTTGTTGTTTTGTGGGCTAAAACGTTTATGGGTTTAGATCTTTTTGAGTGGCAGGCTCACGCGTTGTTCGGTCAACTTGCCCATGACGATAACGGCGATTTGTTGTTCCGTGAATCTTTGGTAAGTACGGCCCGTCAGAACGGTAAGTCGATTGGGTTGCAGGCGTTGATTGGGTGGTGGCTTACTGAGATGCCTAAGTTGCGTGGGAAACCTCAAAGTATTTTGAGTGTGGCTAACCGTTTGGATCGTGCTGAAAGTTTGTTTAATGCGTTGGCTCCGATGCTTGTTGAATTGTTTGGTGCTAAGGCGATGCGGACGTTTGGTCGTAAGAGTGTGGAAATGCCAGACGGGTCTATGTGGGAGGTCCGTTCGTCCAGTCCGAATTTGCATGGAGGGTCGTATGACTTGGTCGCTGCGGACGAGGTTTTCAACATTTCGGATCGGTTCATGGATGCCATCCGTCCCACCATGATTGCGCGCAAATGTCCGTTGTTTAGTTGTTGGAGTACGGCGGGTGATGAGTCAAGTGTGGCCATGATTCAGATGCGCGAGATCGCTATCAGTGAGATTGAGAAAGGTGAGCGTTCACGGCTGTATTTCGCTGAGTGGAGTATCGGTGATCGGGATTGGCGTAATCCTAAAAACTGGATTTATGCAAATCCGTGTTTGGGTAAAACGATCACGATTGAAGCGTTGCAGGCCGTGTCAAAAAAAGACAGTTTCTTACGCGCTCACTTGAATATGTGGGTAAGCAGTAGGGGCAGTTGGTTAGAGGAAGGTGTGTGGAGCAGCTGCAAGGTTGATGGGTCTATGCCGGGTGGCGGTGTCCTGTGTGTCGAAATGAGTATGGATACAAATCGCTATGTGGGGGTTCGTTCGTCAATGGTGGACGGGATCGTGACGTGCTTTGTCGAGTTCATCGTTGATAACGAGGAAGCGATGTGGGCCGAGGTTGAGCGAGTGATGGCCGACAAACTTGTTGCCCTGGCTATTACACCGACTTTGGAGATCCACGCTCCTTTGAACTTGCGTCGCAGGATGACCATTGTTGGTCAAGCGGAACTAATTAAGTTCACGGGCCTCGCTCAAAAAATGATTATTGAAAAGCGGGTCAAGCATTTAGGGCAACTCACACTTTCGGAACATATGTCCAGAGCGGTCTTAATTAAAACGGGTATGGGAGTCACTTTGAGCCACAAGTCGTCACCCGGTCCGATTGAGTTGGCGAAGTGTGCCGTGTGGGGTATCGCGTTGTCTAGCAAATATCAGAATCGGGCTAAACCCATGATGGTAGTCGGGTGAACTATTGTGATGATGTGGTGGGCAGGTGTCGGGCTTGCCCATCACACTTAAAGATCGGATGACCCGTGGGCATATTTTCTAAACCAGTAACGAAAGCAGCAGTGTCGCCGATCACGGAATCTCATAAGGCTGCAGCTGCAGGATCGTACGGTACTTATACGTCGAATCAGGGCGCGAGTTTTGTTGGTCAGTACTACGCGTATTACGAGGGCGATCTACGAAATAGGGCTAACAGTATTCCTACTTTGAGTCGTGCCCGCGACCTTCTCGCATCGGTTATTTCTTCTACTGAGTTGGAAATGTATAACGAGGTTTGGAATGACGTTGACAAGGAGATGGAGTGTGTGCCGATTGCTCCGCGTTCATGGTTGCGTCAACCCGACCCTACGGTTCCGTATGCCACTTTGATGGCTTGGACGTTGGATGACCTTCTGTATTTTGGGCGCGCATTTTGGTTTATTACCAGTCGTACAGCCGACGGTTTTCCTGCCTCATTTACGCGTATTCCTGCAGGCTCTGTCAATACTCAAGATCAGTCGGGACCAGTGTGGTATGCACCTTCTAAGGAAGTGTATTTTCAGGGCGGAATGCTTGATCCGAACGATCTTGTGCAGTTCATTAGCCCGGTACAAGGAATCATCTATCAGTCGCAGACCGCTATTGAGACAGCGTTGCGTGTAGAGGCTTCGCGTTACCGCAACGCCGAAAGCCTTTTGCCATCGGGTGTTTTGATGCAGACGGGTGGTGAACCCCTGTCGGGTCAAGAATTGGCCGACCTTGCGACCGCGTTTAACTCTGCTCGGGTTAATAATCAGACTGCAGCTCTTAACGAGTTTCTTAAATATGAGGAAACTAAAGCACTCCCTGACAATATGTTGATGATTGAGTCAGCAGATTTCAGCGGAAAAGAAATGTGCAGGCTTGGCAATATCCCGTTTTATCTTGCAGGATTTGACATTGGTAGTTACCAATACACCACGTCGGCGGGCGCTCGTGAGGACCTCTACCTGTTTGGGGCGCGCCAATATCTTGACTGTGTGTCGCAGACGTTGAGCATGAACAATGTTTTGCCTCGCGGAACTTATGTCCGCTTTGATATTGACTCCTACCTTGAGTCAATGATGTCCGAAGAAATGCCAACCGAAACACCAACAAATACAGCCCCAATGCAGGAGTCAAACTCATGAAATTAACTTTATCCGCAGGTTTTGCAGTTGATGTTGAAGCAGCAGCTGGTGAAGCACCGACGCGCACTATCTCTGGTATCGCAGCCCCATACAATGTGAGCGCAACCGTGAGCGATGGGACTTCGGTGCAGTTCGCTCCCGGCTCACTTCCCCTTGACGGTAAAGCACCGAAACTGTTTATGTATCACGACTCTTCGCAACCTGTCGGCCTTGTAACTTCACGCACCGAAACCCCCGAGGGAATGCTATTTACCGCCAAGATCGCGGATACTCCAGCAGGCAACGAGGCATTGCAACTCGCCAAAGAGGGTGTGCTGGACAATGTTTCGGTTGGTGTAGATGTTGTTACTTCTTCACGCGCTGAGGACGGGACAATGGTTATCACCTCGGCTATTTGGCGCGAGTTGAGCCTTGTCCCCATACCTGCATTCAGCGGTGCTACTATCACAGATGTGGCTGCTTCCGCGGACACAACTCCCGACGAAATCTTAGTAACAGAACCACAAGTCGAGGAGACCATCGTGTCAGAACACATCGAAGCAGCAGCACCCGAAGCAGCCCCATCAGCACCCACTATTTTCGCTTCGGCTAAGCGTCCAGTACGTTTGCCTTCTGCTGGCGAGTGGATGGCCGCTTACCATCAAGGCGGAGAAACTTTCGCTAAGGTCAACGCATCGGTGACCGAATGGCGTACTGAGAACCAGTCCACCTATGAAGCTGCTGCAGGCGATGTCGCCACCACCTCAACTCCAGGATTGTTACCCGTTCCAGTGTTGGGACCGTTGGTGCAAAATATCAACTTTGTGCGACCTGTGGTCAATCGCTTGGGCGCTCGCGCATATCCTGACGGTGGCGCACAAAAGACTTTCGTTCGTCCGACCATCACGACCCACACGACCGCAGCTGCACAGTCAGCCGAGTTTGATGCAGTGTCCGCAACCACAATGGTGATCGCATCAAATACGATCAGCAAAACCACTGTTGCAGGTCAGGTCAGCCTCTCAATGCAAGACATCGACTTCACGTCACCTGCAGCAATGCAGTTGATCATGGCCGACCTTATGGGCGAACTCATGCTCAAAACTGACGACATTGCAGCCGACGCACTTCTCGCAGCTGCAACCTCATCGGGTGTATGGGACCTCACTGCAGTTGACTTGATGAAGTCCATCTACGACGCTGCAGTTGATGTCAGCAACGGAACCAACTTCTTCCCCGACACAATTTTTGTCAGTCCCGACGTTTGGGGGCAGCTCGGGCAGGTCGTGGACGGCTCAAACAGGCCGTTATTTCCATACGTTTCGCCGGGCGCTGGTCTAGTCGGTCAGAACTCACTCGGTGGCGGAAACGCAACCACATGGGTCGGCTCCAACCCGCTCGGACTTGAGATCGTCGTGGACAGCAACTTCGCTGCCAAAACCATGGTCATTACAAATGCTGGCAAAGCCTTCGAGTATTACGAAAGTATCCGCGGAATCATGTCCGTAGAGCAGCCTGCGACTCTCAGTCGTTTGTTCTCGGTTCATGCTTACGTCAGCACCTTCGCTGCCGTGTCGGGCATGATCCGCAAGATCACACAAGCCTGATCGGAGGCCGTCGTGACGGCAACATACACACTGCAAACCGCGGTCATCGTTCCGGGTTATGTGTGCGTAACAACGCTCACCCCGAACGAGATCGTGGTCGGTGCAACGATCACTGTCGCAGGATGGGACGATCTATACAACGGTGTCAAAACTGTTTACGGGCTACCCCAATATTTGCCGATCAATGTTGACACTGAAGGGCTTATCGAGTACGACACTTCGTATCCTCTTGCCAATGCGGTCATGTGGGCGGAGACTCAAACCCCTGCAGAGTTGCATGCAATCACGGGAACTGTCAGTTTCACGCAGACGTGTACTTGGATCACTGCTGAAGATATTGAAACGTATTTGACTGTCCCGTTATTGGGTGTGTCCGATATGGTTTTCTTGACTCAGTGTGCGTCAGCTGCGAACGCATTCTGTTTTCGTCGCCGTCAGGAGTCGGGTTACATTGACTCGCTTACGACTTCGCCGTCGGGTGACGTCACTTTAGGGACGATCATGTACGGCTCGGCCCTGTTCCGCCAAAAAGGTTCCATAGACCAGTTTGCCTCATTCACTGACATGGGCACAGCGCCCACTGTAGGGCTCTCAGGCATCGTCAAACAGTTGTTAGGTATCAACAGACCACAGGTCGCCTGATGGCTATTTCAACTGCTCCTATCGTCTATGACGACACGATCACCTACAACGAAGCAGGTGTTGTTTATGACCAGTCGGCTTACACAGATTTTCTCAACGATGCTTTTGATGATCTGGTCACTATTCTGCAAGGCATCACGGGCCTGCGCGTGGTTGACGATCCTCGCAATATCGCTCCACCTTGCGCTTTTGTGGATGCTCCATCCATCGAGTCGTTCAATTACAACATTGTCAAAATGAACTTCCCCGTGACATTGATTTCTACGGGCCCCGGCAACCTTGACGCATTACGCCAACTGCTCAATTTGACAGCTGCACTGATCACCAAAAACATTGCGGTCATGTCGGCCCAACCAAAAGTGGTCACGGTCGGCGGTCAAGAGTTCGCGGGTTACGAAGTCATCATCCCATTACAAGCACAGAACGGATAGCAATGGATCGTTACGTTATTACTTCAAGTCGTGTCGGTGAGATCGGGACAGCGTTTGTTGCTCAACCGTCTGATGACATTGAATGGTTGCTCGCTGGAGGGTTTATTCAGCGTTCCGACACTCACCCGTCGAAGGGTGCTAAATTAGCCAAGAAGCCCGACGCGACCGAAGCACAGAAAGATTGATCCGTCATGGCAACAAGTACAGTCCTCTCCAATCCAGTATTCAAAATCGGTGCCGTGGACCTGAGTGATCAGGCGACTTCGGCAAGTTTGTCGCAGAAAATCACGGCTCTGCAAGGAAATGGCTTCGGTAGTGCTTCAATCACCTACACGGCAGGCTTGCAAGACAACACTTTGAGCGTGGACCTGTATTGGTCAACAGTTGCAAGCGAAACCTATGCAACTCTCAAGGCTTTAGTCGGCACTCAAATCGCTTCAATCACCATTCAGGGTTCGTCGGCTGCCACTAGCGCCACCAACCCAATCGGTACTTTGACCAACTCATATCTCGCCGAACTTCCCGTAACGTACGCTCTCGGCGAATTAACGAAATGCACCGTTCAATTTATGGGCGGATCGTTTGCTTGGACTGAAGTTTAAACAACCCCTACAGAAATGAGCCCGACATGAAACTCACTATCCGTTTTGATATCGGATACGGACCCGCCATTATCACGACAACGCTCGCAACATTGGTCGCGTGGGAACGCAAATTCAAAATGAAAACCAGCGACCTCGCCGATAACTTCGGTATGGAAGATATGGCTTTTATGGCTTGGCATTCAGCCAAAGTACAAACCGATCACGGGCAGTCCATCCCGGTGGAGTTTGACTCTTTTGTCAACAAACTGATTGACATTGAGATAGTGAACAGTGAAGAGGGAAAAGTTATCCCGACGGAAGTTTCCGACATTCACTAGCCCAACTTCTTGTCACTACAGGCTGGTATCCGAGTGATGTAGTCTTTGATGTTGACGACCTCCTGACAGTCGCAGAGATCCTGAAGGAGAGGTGACATCGTGAGTTTGGAAGTTCAGGGCCTCGAGTCCACTCTTAAGGCGTTGCAGAAGATACAGCCTGAGGTTAAGAAGCAGTTCTTTAAGGATGCTAAGCAGATCGTGAAGCCTGCAGTGGATGAGGCTAAGAATGCGTATCGTACCGATTACCTCTCTGGTATGTCTCGCGCGTGGAAACCTAAAGACCGTCCGCAAGTGTTCCCGTGGGATCAGTCTGCAGCTTCCAAAGGTGTCGCAGTTTCCACATCTTTGTCTAAAAAGCGTGATGCAGTATTGACGATCATTCAGAAAGATATCGGCGCGTCCATTGTGGACATGGCAGGCAAGAAGTCTGACAAGCGCGGATTTGGCTCTCATTTGACTTCTAAGGCTCTCGCCCCGTCGCGTGTGATGTGGAGATCATATGAGCAACACGCGGGCGATATTGAGGCTCAGATGCAACTATCGGTCAATCAGGTTATGAAGCGTATTTCTGCGATAGAGAAAATGGTGATCCTCTAATGGCTATTCGTATTCCGATTATCACTGATCTTCAGGACGAGGGTTTGAAGCGCGCCAAACTTGCTTTTGGTGATTTCAAAAAGTCTGTCGCTGATGCTCAAGGCGGAATGAATAAGTTTAAGGCGGGAACTAAATCAGTATTTGATTCAGTCAAAGCAAATGCAGGTACTTTTGCTATTGCTGGTGCAGCTGCTTTTGCTACGTTCGCTGCTAAAGGAGTCAAAGCATTTCAGGATTTGGCTTTAGCATCAGGAAAGTTTGCTGATGCCACAGGGTTAGCAGTCGATCAGGCTTCCCGTTGGATAGAAGTTTCGGGCGATATAGGTATCGGTTCTGAGACTGTTCAGGCTGGTATCAACAAGATGAACAAGGCGTTGGGGACATCGCCTCAATTATTCAAAGATCTTGGAATTGAAGTAACAAAGACAAGTACTGGCGCAACCGACGTTAATCAGACTTTTCTTAATGTTATTGACAAACTTAAAGGGATTAAAGATCCAGCGGTACGCGCCAAAGTAGCGACACAGTTACTTGGCAAGGGCTGGATGGATATGGCCGAACTGATCCAAGTTGGTTCGGTTGGTCTCAAAAAGTCTTTAGACGGTGTTTCTAAATCAAAAGTTATTAGTGCTGAGGAACTGAAAAAGGCTAAAGACTTCCGTAAAGTCATGGACGACCTCAAGGATGTGGTAGAGGATTTGTCTTTGTCAATCGGTCAATCTTTGGTTCCTGTTTTGAGTGATCTTGGAAAAGTTATTAAGGCCGGGATGAGCGTCCGCAACGTGTTCAAGAGTATCCCGGGCGCGACTTGGATGGCCGAAAACTTGTCACCACTAGGTTTGACCATAAACGCCTTAGGTGGTGTTAAAGACGCAATCAGCGGAGTTGTCGGATGGTTCAGTAATTCGTCTCCAAAGATTGAAGTCTTTGCTGAGGACATGAAATTGGCTCGTGATGAGGCAGAAATGTTTGCTGGTCTTATTCGCAAACAAACAAACCCGCAACTTGACGCTATGGCCCAAAAGTTAGTCAACGCTAAAACTGCAACAGACAACGCGACTGCAGCATGGGCTAATCTTCTTGGCAAATTCCAGACTCAAGTTGATCTTGACAAATTGGATGCCGACCTCATGAAGTTGCGTGAAACTGCCATTTCTGCCTTTGGTGGTAGCAAGGAAGAACTCGACGCATTTCACGAACAGCAACTTGTAGTTATTCAAGACTTTGAAACAATGAAATCGGCTTTCCCGCCCTCTCTAACAACCACATTGACTATTGAACTCAACAGCATGGATCTTGAACGACTTGAGCGTGCAGCTTCTTTAGTTAAGTTTCTGAAGGCTGGTATCGGTTCCAACGGTAACGATGCTTCTATCTACCGTCGCGTATCTGCACCAATCGTGTCAGGCGCTCGTGCCACTGGTGGACCTGTCATGGCAGGCAAGTCGTATCTAGTCGGAGAGCGAGGACCCGAACTATTCACACCCGGAACCTCAGGGGGTATCACATCAAATAGTGCAATGAATAATGGAACAACAATTAACGTCACTGTCAACGGTGGCGACCCCAACTCAATCGTCAGAGCCCTCCAACAGTATGTTCGGCAGTCAGGCCCTGTGCCCGTAAACACTCGAGCGATGTAATGCCTAAAGTCTCTTGGAAACTGATACAAACATCGTCGCTACTGGATGTCAGTTCGTCCATCCTGTCGCTCAACTATTTTTCGGGTCGCCACAATTATTTGGACAACTATCCCGGTGGCGTACTGAATGTGACCTTAAATAACAACACGAACATTGCGGACAGTTTTGTCCTGAACGATATTTGGGAGTTGACCGCAAGCACCTATACGGGCGCTCAACGCTTTTGGGTTCAAGGTGTCCAGTTGGACGATTACCCTGGTGGCACAGGGCTCTCAACAGTCACTGTGCAACTCGCCGATATGTTGGCTCGTAATGGTCGCATTTTGCGTAATGCGGTGGCAATCAGTCAAACGTCAACTTCTGCTCAGGCGACCATCGTAACAACCACTTATACACCATCGTCAGGGAACGTCTATGTTGTTTCTTCTGGTAGTTCTACAGCATCGGGAACGACCTACACGGGTTCAGTAGGCAACTATCTAAACTACCTTTTTAATACTGAACGCGGAGTTATCGGCTTCTTTCAAGAATCATTATTGTTGAACAGTCGGAGCAACGTCGCTGCTTCGACTTCTACTTATACGTTCAGTCGCAACGACTCCACAGCGACCGCCCTGATGTACAACGACATCACTCGCTACAAAGCCAACCTCAACTTCTTTAACAGCTGCACCGTGTCCTCTGCTGGACTTGCCGACCAGACAGGCACAAACGCCGACTCCATCACCACATATGGCCTCAACGGTATGACGGTGACGACCGTTGACTATTCAGAACCTCAAGCGTTAGGCAACGCCCAATGGGTAGCCAACAGTCAATCCGATCCGCTCTCACAAACTTTCAGTGTCAACATCTTTGATATCCCACAAGTCAAGGCTGCACTACAGGGACTCCTTGTCGCTTTCTTTGGGTTCAACGCAGCGATCAGTAAAGTATGGCGACTTAACTACCGTGTACCCGGTGAGACTTCAGATACGACCGTGGATGTCGTTATTGAGGGTATCGGGATCAATGCGACCCCTCAACAAACCGACTTCCAAGTGTTCATGTCGCCTCTCGCCTTGTACCAATACTTCACTTTAGATAGCAGTCTTTTAGGAGTTTTGGGTGGCGGACCCATTACCTACGATCAAGCGACAATCGTGTATGATCAGACTGATTGGATCTACGACGACACCAATGTTGAACAAGGCTCGAGACTAGGCTGGTAACCCAAAATGGCTATTACATATCCGACAACGCTGGATACTTTCACTAACCCAACGACAACAAGTCTGTTGACTTCACCGTCGCACGCTCAACAGCACTCCGATATTAACGACGCGGTCGAAGCGTTAGAAGCCAAAGTTGCGGTGGGCAACACGGTCCTCGGAACCTATACCTCGTACACGCCAACTTTTGCGAACATTACGGCAGGCAACGGAACCTCTACGGGCGCGTACTGTCGCGTCAATAACTGGGTTCACTATTACGGAACTTTCACTTTGGGCAGTACCTCATCGGTGACTGCTGGTATCACAATCAACCTGCCGATCAACATCAACGCTGATATGGCTATCACCACCATGAATCTAGGCTTAGTTTCTTTCTATGACGCATCAGCGACGACAGTGTATTCGGGTGTCGCACGATATAACGGATCTGTTTCAACTTTGACCGCATCAGTA
>Ga0209191_1003044_pt1 | contig 10116 bp, 9 predicted proteins | sample S_130626_EF_Meta_FD_187320 | JGI IMG/M metagenome (GOLD analysis project Ga0209191, IMG submission 187320) | Freshwater microbial communities from Lake Simoncouche, Canada to study carbon cycling - S_130626_EF_MetaG (SPAdes) (version 2) | ecosystem: Environmental > Aquatic > Freshwater > Lake ... | reverse complement strand
GGTGTAATAGAACAAGAGGCGATTGGACTAATCGACTTATGTATTATGAAAGAGTTTATTTTAAGATTCAAAGATATAACTGATAGTGATAAAAAATGGTTCCTTACACCCGAAATGGCTATCCGTTTCTTTAACAAGTAAAACTAAAAACCCTATTTATTTGGTAAAAATATACCAAATAAAATATACCAAATATACATTCTAACGTTCGATATTTGAATTGTATTTTTGTATAATATATTCAAAACCTATTTTCCACATATTCGTATCATTCCATACATTATTCTGTTCTGTATAGATATTTTTGATTTTATCATTCTCAAATCCTTCTCTTGTAGAATTAACAAAATATAAATTTTCTTTGTTATAAACTCTTTTAAATAATTGTTGGATTTGTAATACATCGCGTGTGCAATGTCTACACAAAACAATAACGGGTTTTGTGTCATTCATAATATTTCGAAAACGTTCAATACGTCTTTTATATTTATCCAATACAAACTCGTGATAGTCTACCCATTTATCAGTAATAACCTTTCCATCTTCTTCACCTATTGAACCTTCGCCAATCCTATCCATTTCTACATTGTTATTATTGAGTGGGTAGTCATGGGGAAACTCGAAACCATAAGAATCTATTAGTTTTTTATGCGTATTATTTAAAACTAAACCAGTATGAAATCTATCAAAATCTGTTTCTAAACACAAACACAAAGCATTTACATTAGAAACAACCCAATCAAAAGGAAGAGCATAATTTCTTAAGCCTAATCCTGTTAATGCAGCTGCTGGAGAACAATCATAACCCAATGTTATATAATTGAAATCTGACATATATATGTTATTTTTATATTTATTTTTATTTTTATACACAAAAAAATGAAAACAATATATAATTTATACTATATATAAATTATACTATGAATACTAACACGTTCCAAGATTTAACACCCGTCAATATTGGTCGCGGCAGCATTAATCGTCCTGTCGTAGTGCCAAAATCAGCCGCAGAACTCGCTCGTGCAAAACAGGCAGGTATTATTACAACTGAGAAGAAATTTGGTGCTGGAAGTAACCAATCTGCTCATACGCCGCTGGCCAGCCCACACACAATTGAAAATACAGAAGACCTAAGACATATGCAAGTCGATGCAACCTTAAGCAAGGTAATTATGCAAGCAAGAATGGCAAAAAAGATGACACAGAAGGATTTAGGTGTCGCCATCAACGAGAAACAGCAAATCGTTGCCGATTACGAGGCTGGGAGAGGAATTCCCAATCCACAGATCATTTCAAAACTTGAACGCGCTCTCAATTGCAGACTGCCAAGACCTCAAAAGCCCAAGAAGATAGCGGAAGAAACGGATATAATTCAAAACACTACTTCTGCCGCGAATAATACCACCAAAATACCCGCAAATGCACTTACTAGAGGCGGACCTCCCCGTATTTGACGAGTTATAAATTATTCTTCAACCTTAAAAAATCTACAAATCCGTCGTTTCATACATCGTATCCGTCGTAGTCTACGAATATGTCCAATATAAATTTTACGATATTTCTTGTTCATAACATGATATTGTTTTAATTCAGTCTCTTTATAAGTATCAACCTCGACCTTTTGTTTTTGATCATTTGCTAACATCCTCTTATAACTAGCATATAAACGCTTCAGTTGTGGGGGTGCATTTTTTTTGCGTGCCTCATTACTTGCAAAGCGAAAGCTAGGATATATATAGTTTTTCTTTGCATATGCCATTTGCTCATCAACATAAGTTAAATAATTAGTAATCACAACTTGATTATTTGAAAGATTCGAGTTATTATATAATTGTGCGTCGATATAACAACATGGACATTGATAAGACTGAAATCGAAACCAATCTATAATACAACCAGTATGAAAATTGTGACCACAATGCAATTTATAATTAGGTTTATCAGTTAAAGATATCTTACACAAAGAACAATCATTATCTTCGCTCGCTTGATCCATTTGGTTGATTTCAAACTAATGTTTAAATTGTTTATTATTTTCAAAATACAATAAAAAAATGATACAAAAACATTATAATTATATCATTATAGAATAATGGAACGTCAGAAGAAAATCCGACAACCTAAAATTAAGAGAAAGGATGTGGCTTTACACCCTATCTATTCTAGGGGGTTAATTTCGAGGGCAATTGTCTTGCCAATGACGGCTATCAACAGCAGATTAAAGGAAACCATTGAACTTGCTGTTTCCAACCAATTTGAAGGCAAGTGTATCATTGAGGGTTATATCAAAAAGGGTTCATCTAGGGTAATCAGCTATTCGAGTGGTCTAATTCAACGTGGTAATATTATTTCGTTTGAGGTTGTTTTTGAGTGTGAAATATGCTTTCCAGTTGAAAATATGATTTTCAATTGTATCGCGAAGAACATAACCAAGGCAGGAATCCGTGCAGAGAGCTCCATTGAGAACCCCACACCGATTGTCGTATTTGTTGCCAAAGATCACCATTACAACGACGAGTATTTCTCAGATGTAAAAGAAGGCGATATTATTCAAGTTCGCGTTATTGGTCAGCGTTTCGAGTTGAATGACAAGTATATTTCAATCATCGGCGAACTCATCAAGCAAAAGTAAAATAAAGAAAATAGACAAGTATATACACTAAACATAACAATAAATATATTTAAGGTATCGTATCTCTAAGTTTCATCCACAAATTACCCAACATATTTTTACCTATAATTTTTATTAGCACTACTCTTCTTTAGGATATGTTTCTACCTTTCTTACTCTTACCAAGACCTTTGTTTATGCGTCGCTTCATTGTCATCTTCTTACTTCTACTATACCTCTTCTTGGGTTTAGAACCACCATAACCTTCATTCATAGCATCATCATTTTTACGTGCATTATAATTATCATCAAAAACATCAGGATTTGTATATACATAATTTAATTCTGTTGGAGGCAAATATCCAAAATTACCCGTCCCCGTATTCTTCACTAGCTCTGCATGGCGTTTATCCACCAACAAATCAATTATACTTTCCAACGTCTCATCTGTAATATCTCCAGAGACTAGTCCAGTATCTTCCAATTCTTTTATATAATCCTCTGGTAAAGCATATTGATGGTATGCATAACCATCATTATCATCATTTATATATCTATTATTAATAGGATCCCAAGTTAATGTATTAATATAATATATAAGTAGATTAAGTTTATTACCCGCATCAGTCAACGCATGATCAACTCCTATTATTTCAGAAAAGAATAGTTCTTTTTCACCACGTGCCTTTTTCATAGCTGGGTCATAATCACGATGTAACTCTAACCATATACGCAATATTTTTGAAAAATCACTATAATATTTATCATAAAACTTATCAACCAGCCTTTCTTTTACTATGGTCCAATCCAATTTTCCTCTATATTTTTTCTCATTGTTTAATTCAATCCATGTCTCTTCCAAAAAATCCCTATTCTTTTTTGCATTTTTTAGTGCGGCAGCATTCTTCTTTTTCTCATTTTTTTTTCCATCACCTATTCTTACAATGTCGTCAATAAGTTTTGCTTTATTTCTATCATTAATATCCATTCCTTCAAAGCAAATCATACATAGAGCATATTTTTTGGGATCTCGACGCTGACTATATACAAAAGAATTAAAACATTTCACATGATACTTATGATGTTGTTCTCCTAAACATTGGATACGTTCATTGCCTACGAGAGAATTTAACATGGTATTTCCAGGCCCAACATAAAATGGTGTACCACTATCTGGAGGATCATTATCTAATCGATCACTACATATTAAACACTCTTCAGAATCATCAATGTCCATAATGTCCATTTATATAGTTGCATAAAAATATATATTTTTGATTAACAACAATAATAATAATATAGAGACTGAGCTCAAGATATTATAATATGGAGACGATTGCAAGTGAAAGGACAAATACACTGATCACGATTCGCGACTTGATTCATGAAATGAACAAATACAATCAAATTGAAGTTCTTCGTATCATGAAGAAATACGATAATATCACTCTGAACGAGAATAGATACGGGATTCATATTAATCTCACTGATCTGAATGAGGAGCAAATTAACGAGCTCACATTGTACATTAATTATGTTTCAATGCAAGAGACAACGTTGAATTACGGCGAACAACAAAAGAATACATTCAAGAATGAGATGTTTTCTATTGAACCTAATTAGATTTACAGATTTTTTACTAGTATAAAATTGATTATTTATTATAATAAATATAATAAGTATAAAAATTTAACTTTGTTAAAATGGACGAAAATTTCTATGAGACCGCAATCAAGGAGATCAATGAACTTTTGTTCACGTGTCCATTCAGTATTATCCATCCAGACGGGCATTTTGAACATGTTCCAGAATTATCGACCGGTGATAAATCGGCTGGTGATAAAGCATATGTATATTATTATGATTCAAGAGATGACGATATTTGGCCTATCGAACACAGACTGGGACAAATTTACGAGGAACGTGTTGACTGGACAGACATTTTGTATTTTACAGATGGCTGGGGTGAAAAACGACTATTGAAGGATTTCGTAAATGTAAAGTATTTTATCAAATTTGTCTACAATAGTAAAGAATGCGGACCATTTACACTTGAAGAAGAGTACGACGATCCGGTATCAATTGACACACCATAGTAAAGTGGCTTAAAGGCATCTGTTTATATTAAATAGACCAACAATGGAAAAACTGCAAGATTACACATTAACCGAGCTTAATATGCAATCTATTATAAAAACCCAGCTCGTAAAACTGCCTACTTGCAAACTGGAACAGCAACAAAAAGAAAAAGAAAAAGAAAAAGAACAAAGAAAGCATGATGCTATAAAAGCAACATCTTTTTTTGAACCCAAAGAAGTAGACTCTCTGTTCTGGATTGCGTTTGTTATTTTGCATGGACAAGACGAGTACAACAATACAAATCACCGAAACATTATCTTGGAAAAGAAACACAAGTTTGATTTTGTTGAGAAGATCCGACAGAATAAAACAATTATCAAATCAAATGGTTTTTCTACGTTGGCTCATTTAGAAGAGATACTTGCATACGGAACAAAAATAGATATTCCGACATTTTTTACATTATGTGCGATTGAAAATAAAAATGCTGTTTATATCAATAAACGCACTTTTTTTGAATTGAAGTCGAACAATACGTCAGAGGTGCATGTAATACACGCACTTGAAAATAAAAAGTTTGCATATGAGTTAAGCAATAATTCTGCAATTGATCTTAAGAAGTCATCATTGTATCAGCTTGAAGCAATTGATAAGCCTATTCGTAATATTTCCTATTACAAACTTCAGGATCTTGTAGATATTTGTTTGAAGCTGGAGATAGAGACAAAAAAGGACAATGATAAAACTAAAACGAAGAATGAGTTATACGAATCTATCGTTCAAAAAATTGAGTTGTAATGTAAAATTATATTTGTATGTATAATATAATGACCGAACAGGGTGAATCAAAATCAATGAAGGATACGCCGGAGGAATTGTTCAAAGAAAAGAACAATGACAAACCCGAGTATACGAATGAGTCAAACTCTCAGAGGTTCAACAATTTAGTCAAAACATATTTCGATTTGAAACCAACTGAAAAAATAAACTATGAGCTTGAAGTGCGTTTTGGAACGATTAATCAGCGAAACAGCGACATCAAACCATTCAATAAAAACGACTATGACAATGTAATTAAGAAATTCAAGGCGTTAGGATTTCGAGCAATTGACGAGTCTGGTGAATATAGCTTACGCGTTCAAACTGAGTTTATCAATAAACACACAGGTAAATATGAGGAATCGAATACTCGTGTCGAGATATATGGTTTAGATCAAATCCAATATTATTGTAAGTCCAATGACGATCTTGCTCGTCTAGAACGGATGTATTCGTGTGTTAAATTCACAAAAAAGAAGCAAGTCTTTGTCGAGAACAAGGGCAAGATAAACCCTGTATTCTTCAATGATTTCAATTTCAAAGTTTCGCTTCAACAAGAAGAGACGCCTAACATGGGACTTCAGCATTTCATTATTCAGAGCTGGAAGGATATCAAGAAGTCTTTCCGTTATTTGAATCGCGTTACGTTTGTACACGACGATTATCCTGTAAAGATTGATGTTAGTATAGTAAAAACCGGCAATCGTGACATGAAGAAGGTGTATTATGTCGCCGACTCGGGTGTATTTACTAATCCAGAGAGATACGAGATTGAAATTGAGGTTGACAACAACAAGATTGGACCTGGTTACCCTACAAACACGCCAGAGTTGCTACTCGAATCTTTGCGAAAGGCGATTAAATTTGTTTTGGGTGGTCTGCAAAAGAGTAATTTCCCAGTGTCGTATTATGAACAAAGTGACGTGGTTAAGGCATATGAGAAGGTTGTTCATACACCTTATTTCATTGGTCCGAGTTCTGTTACGCTGCAAATGGCAAATGTTGCACCTGTAGACTCGAATCTCAACGTGATAAATATTAGAAAGGATTATACGGTAACCGAAAAGGCGGATGGAGAACGCAACTTGCTCTTTGTCGATTCCAAAGGAAAGATATATTTGATTTCAAACAGCATGAACGTATCGTTCACTGGTGCAACAACAGACAATAAAGACTGCTTCAATTCTATACTCGACGGCGAACTCATCACACACAATAAAAATAAGGAGTTCATTAATTTATATGCCGCATTTGATGTGTATTTTGTAGAGAACAAGAATGTACAATCGTTACCATTCATAACGAAAGATGCCAAGAAATCGCGTCTTACTACACTGAAGGATTTTATTCGTGTTCTCAAACCGAAATCTATCATAAAACAGAGTGTAGATAATTTATCAAACAAATCACCTATCACTATCACATCGAAGGAATTTTACCCGTTAGATCACGATTCGGAGTCTATATTCGATGCGTGTAGGCTAATCCTTACCAAAATTAAAGATGGCTTATTTGAGTACAATACTGATGGACTGATATTCACGCCAACTTTGTTAGGTGTTGGATCAGACAAGGTTGGAGCTCCTCGTTCGAAATCAAAAACATGGAAGCATTCATTCAAATGGAAGCCTCCCGAGTACAACACAATTGACTTTCTGGTTACGACCATGAAACAGAAACAGAACAATGATGATATTGTTCAAAATATCATGTATCACGATAGCATTTCCGAATATAAAACGATAAAACTGCGATGTAGTTACAACCCGTCGCAACACGGATATATCAACCCGTGTCAATACATTTTGAATGATGAGACGCCGAAAAGCATCTCGGATGAAAGTAGCAAGAATGTCATACCTGCTCAATTTTATCCGACGTCGCCTTACGATGTTGAGGCTGGTCTCGCGAATATATTACTTCAAAAGGACGCACAAGGTAACAATCAGATGATTACAACGGAAGGCGATGTATTTACTGACAATACAATTGTTGAGTTTAGCTACAACAAGACTGGTGAAAAAGGGTGGTGCTGGATCCCACTCCGTGTTCGCTATGATAAGACGACAGAAATGCTGAATGGAAAACGTAATTTTGGTAACGCATACCATGTTGCAAATGATAACTGGAAGTCGATTCATTATCCTATCACTGAGGAAATGATAAGTAGTGGCGAAAACATACCTGACAATGACGTGACAGAAGATAAATATTATAACAACACATCTCGTGAGTTCAAGACGGACAATCTGAAGCTGTTTCACAATTTGTTCGTGAAGAAGAAGCTGATTAAATCTGTGAGTAGTCCTAATGATACACTTATCGATTATGCTTGTGGAAAAGCTGGTGATCTGTCAAAGTGGGTAAATTCAGAACTTTCATTCGTGTTTGGTGTCGATATTCACAAGGATAATTTGGAGAACAACAAGAATGGTGCATGTGTGCGTGTTCTCGAGTCGCGTATGACAAACAAAAGCACGCCATCTGCTCTCTTTGTCAATGGAAACAGCTCACACAATATCAAGGATGGAACAGCGATGATGGATGACAAGGCGATTCTTATAACGCGTGCTGTATTTGGTCTCATCAAGAAAGACGAAAATAAGATGGACAAGGCATTGCTTCGTTTGTATGGTAAGGGCGAGGAAGGATTCAATGTTTCGTCGTGTCAATTTGCTCTTCACTACTTCTTCGAAACGCCAGACTCGTTGAAGGGATTCATGCGAAATGTTTCCGAGTGCACGAAGACAGGTGGTTTCTTCATCGGAACTGCATATGATGGTAAGTTAATGTTCAATAAGCTCGATAAATACAAAAAGGGCGAAAGTGTACAAATTGTTCAGGATGGAGTAAAGGTTTGGGAGGTAACCAAACAATACGATGAGACCTATTTCAATGACGATTCGAGCTCGATTGGTTACAAGATCGACGTTTATCAGGATTCGATTAATAAGACATTTTCAGAGTACCTGGTCAATTTTGACTACATGACTCGTGTGTTAGAGATGTATGGTTTTATTATGTTACCTAGAGATGAGGCCATTAAATTGGGACTCCCTAGTGGGTCAGGTTCATTTGAGGAATTATTTCATAATATGAATAAAGAAACAAAGAACAAACCATCAAAGTTGAAAGATTACGGGACATCGCATCTCATGCGAGATTATGAAAAGGAAATTTCATTCCTCAATCGTTTCTTCGTTTATAAGAAGATACGCAACGTTGACACTGAAAGAGTAGAATTAGATTTGGAAGAGTATAGACATAAACAACTTAATATGGGTGGATTAGAGAAAGAGAAAGACTCTGTACGCAAGAAGAACTCTAATGTCAAGCGTTTAGGTTCCAAATTGATACTTAAGCGAGCTAAGGATGTTGATGTAACTGAAAAAGAAAAAGAAAAAGAAAAAGAAAAAGAGCAAGAAATGGACCTTGAACTTATACCCGACGTCGGTGTAAAGAAATTAATTGACTTGGAAAAGGCTGTTGTAGAACCCGTGTTAGAAAATACAGATACTGCCGTAAATACAGATGCATTAAATGTTATTTCAAATGCTGTTGATGCCCTTCCCATACCGATTAAAAAGAAGCGTCTTACATTAAAAAAACGCCTAGGTAATTAATAAACTAGAACTAATTAGTTTGAAAAGGTTTAAACGTTAAATCATCATATATGTAACTATGGCAAGTAATACTTATATTATACCTAAAATAAATTCAAAAATGTTAATTACTCCAATATGCAGTAGTGATTCACAATCACCTATAATTTCCACATCGCTATATAATTGTTTTTTAACCACACAAAGCCTTATTTCACATATTAGTTTACATGATCTAGAAATTACATATACAGACATTTTGAGATATATAATTCCAAATTATCTACTTGTATCAGGTATACCAGGTAAAAACACATTTATCAATAAACTTGTATTTAAATCTGTTGTTTATTTTGATCTAGTTGAGATATACAACACACATCATATAATAGATAATAAAGTCGCAATAAATTCTTTACATGTTGGAACAAACGCAGAAGAATCAAAAGAAAGTTTATTTTCAAAACACACCATCAGATATGATGGAGAAAATCATATTTGTTTGGCTCAACTAAATAATGTCACATATAAGCAAATTCGAATATTAAAATATAATACTATTTTTTATGAGATAGAAGACGTATCCAATGTAAATACATATGTAATTCAGTTAATTCAGGTCCTTATGTTAATTATAAATAATCAATCTGAAAATGGAAACTGCATTATAAAAATAAATTATACATTTCACAAACCTGTAATTGATATCTTGTTTATCCTAAGTTCTATGTATGGTAAAGTATATATTACGAAACCAACATCGAGCAATATAGTGACATATGAAAAATACATAGTTTGTTGTGGGTTTGAAGAGGAAACACGCGAGTCAAATAAATTAAATTATACTACATTGTTTCATTTTCTTAGAAAATACTCAAAGGAGTATAATATCACACGATTGCTCGAGTATGACCTGCCATGTAGTTTTATGAACAAAATAGATGATATAAATTTAATTTATGGTCAACAACAGCTGGAGTTCATGAACACTATCATTTCAATAAT
>Ga0209191_1003041_pt1 | contig 10126 bp, 15 predicted proteins | sample S_130626_EF_Meta_FD_187320 | JGI IMG/M metagenome (GOLD analysis project Ga0209191, IMG submission 187320) | Freshwater microbial communities from Lake Simoncouche, Canada to study carbon cycling - S_130626_EF_MetaG (SPAdes) (version 2) | ecosystem: Environmental > Aquatic > Freshwater > Lake ... | reverse complement strand
ATTGTAAAGTTGCATATGTATTGGTAGACCTCAATTTTGTGTGATAAGGATTACTACTTATACCAACTAAATCAATGAAAGAAGTATCTAATTGAAATTGAGCAGAACTTAAATCATAATCACCAGGCATCAATAAAACAACAACTCTGTTTGTTGCTGATTTAGTACCAACATCTAAATTTTTAGCTAAAGTATAAGCATTAAATAGGTTATCTCCATTTGTTATAGCATCTGTACTAGGATTATTAGTATTTACAGTTTCACAAATAACATAATTATATCCAGAAGTTTTAAAGTAAGAACTTGTTGGGCCACTATTTCCACCCGAAGCAGTTCCCCAGGCAAATTCACCACCATTTCCATATGTTAAAATCTGACCTTCTGAACCAGTAGAACCACTAATTAATATGTTGCCGTATAAGTCAATTTCATCTATCCTCATACACTATATATAAAAATTATATTACACGCAAATACATAGGAGTATTGAAATATTCTGTTTCAATAGACAGTGCGTATCTCATGATTTTTGTCATAATTTTATTACCCGTCTTAACATCAATAGAATAAACTTTCATAATCGAATAAATAACTTGTAGTGATTGATACCTTGATATACCAGCATTAATATTTCCATTAGTATCAGTTCCATTCTTTGATACTTTTACTATACTCAATAATCCATTAAGTGTGGGATTAGAATTTGATAACTTTATAATGTCATCTGATATATCCCTAATTTTGTCTTGTAGGGCTTGATTTGGATCTTTTTGTTTACTTAAATTAGATTTAATTTCAGCATAGGTTTTTATATTTATACCACCCATACTTCTAATTTTCCCTTTCAATACACTACTAATATTTCTAACAATATAGTTAAGTGATATTTTTCCGTGTTTAGAACTTGAACCATCAACTTCACCATCAATATTTACAGATTTAGATGTATCAGAAGAATCAAAGTTAATAACTCTATCTTTTTCAGTAAATTTTTTACCCATATATTTCCACTCTGATTGTGTGTGTATTTTAGAACCTATACCCATAGAATCAGCATTTATTCTAAACTTAACTATTTCAAACTCTGGTAAGTTTGCACCTCTACCACCATTTGTAATAATACTAAATTCACCACCTTGTTTTACTTTCTTTAAGGAAATTGGAATAAATTGTTTAGGAATAAAAAATCTTTCAACTACATTAACAAGATCATAAATATTAGTAACTTTTGATATTTCAATGTTAATATTAGGTTCTTCTTCTTTTTGACCTGATGAAGTGATTAATTTTTTATCAACAAGATAAATATCAGCAGGACACCATTTAGAATAATCAATGTTAGTAAATATACCTTTTTTAATTCCACCATTTCCTGATTTTGCTAACTCTTTATATTTTTTTAACAAGTTAACATATGGTGAATCCGCTCCTTTATATCCTGTATGATAAGTTATGTATTTTATATCTGGGTCAATATATTTTTTTACATCATCACCTTTAATCCATAATCTATTTGGAATTTCACAAAAAGTACTAACCCAATGTTTATCAGATAAATACTTTTCTAAAGTGTTATAGTCTATCTGAATGTTAGGACTCAATTTAACATCTTCAAGTCCACCATCATCAATAAACTTCTTATATGAATATTTGATATTCCCATCTGATTTTTTTAAGAAATCACTTGGGTCATAAATCTTTTTTTCATCCGAAGGTCTTAAAACAGTAGTTGGATCATCAACTTTTATTGCTACAAAAATAGCTTGAATAGATTCAAAATTTATTGTATCACCACCAGGACCTCTTGAACCAAAATCTTTAGATTTAAATATCTGGTCTAACTTAAACTCAAAATCATCTTTATCTTTAAATACAGGTCTGTATTTATTCTTATACTTGAAATATTTATCAGCTTTATTTGGATCATAAGCTCCACTTGGTTGGATTATTTGTGAAACTCCTTCTTCTGGTTCTACCCAACTAGCCGAAACACCAGTTGGAGTATCTATAAACTGAGCCATTTTATCAACTACTACTTTTTTTGTACCTACTTGTAATTCTTCACCATCTTTTAATTTTTTAACAAGTATATTTCCCCTTGGTGGCATACCACGCTTTGGGTCTTTTAATTCAGGAAGGTCAATATTTGCTTCAAGGAACTTTTTAAAAGTATAAATATTCATACTCTTTATATATTATTTTCAATAGAGCACTTTTTTTAGTCTATAATCTCTTAATTCATCTTTAAAAAAATCACTATCTTCATACTTACATTTGAAATCATAATCAGTTGGAATACTTTCAAAAACTGAAACACCAATTTTACCACTTAATACAAAATGTAATCCACTAATGATATAAATATTGACTTGTAATAAAACTCTATCTTCACCTTTATAATTAATAATATAATTATTTTGGATTGGTTTAAAAGTTATATAAGAATCTAAATCCCAATCTTTTGGGAAATCATAAACCATTTCAAAACCAATTGATTCTAAAAACTCTTTTATAATCTCAATTTTATCTAAGATTTCTTGGTGTTGCATTTTTTTACTTTTTCTTCAAACTTCTTAACCATATCACTTTTTTGACACCAGTGATTAAGGTTTAATTCTTTCTTGCAATAAATACAAATACGTTTTTCAATTTTTTCAGACATAATAAATATATATCATTTATAAGTCGATTAGGGCAACAAAGTTTTACAGGTTTTTCAATAAAAAAAACATCACCTAACCTCCTATTTTTAGGGTCATAGTCTTCAGTTCTAACTTTATAAAGTTTAACTTTAGACCTTCTACAATATGGACACAAACCAGACAAAATCAAATCTATACTATCAAATATATGTTTCAAGGGAATATCTTCCATCAAAAATTACTACCATAGAATCATGCATACCAGCTTTATCACTAACCCATTCACCCTTGGTATTCTTTCCAGAGAACTTAACCCTACCTTTAATAAATCTAATATCCTTTTGATTTGGTAGGATCCACTCATGAAATAACTTTGTAGATGTAGATACAGGAAGTAACATAACACAAAGTTTACCTTTTTTAGATTCTTCAATAGCCTTGATAACAAAAGATTCTTTCAATTTTCTTGAATAAGGTGGATTTATAAAGTTCCTTTCTTTCCATTCTATTTTTAATCCATCCCATTTTTCCAAATCATGTTCAAAAGGACAAGGATCAAAGTTAAAGTTGAACTCTTTATCTAAGTCATTATAAAAGTAAGCAGGTGTTGCCCAATCATCTTTGTTGTCTAAATTCCTATTTTTCATTAATCTTTATATCTAAACATTCTCCTAAAGTTAAAATATATAATTCAAAAACCGACCAAATGGTTGGTTTTTTTTAAAACCATTTTCTCATTTTTTAATATAAATGATATGCAAATTTCAAGATTAAAAGCTGTTCGTCTTCATTATGAAGCAAAAGCAGCAGAAGCGGAAGAAACCATTAAGGTTTATCTAACAAACGCAGTTGGTATAGGAGAACATCCACAAGTTATGGAAGAACTCAGAGGACAAATTGAAATCCTAACGGAAGCCAAAGATACTATTCTAATAGTAGATGAACTAATAGAAAAGTTCACAGAGTTCTCAAATGGAAAAGGTGTCAATTAAGACACCTTTTTTTATACCCTATATAAAAAGTGAAAACCAAGAGTAGCGAGTTCTTGGTTTTCTTATAGCCGAAACTATAACCGGTCCTAAATTGTGACACTCAAGTCACCGGTACAAACTTATATATTATTCTTCAAATCCCTTATCTCTTTCGAGGTTGATAGCATAAGCTCTCAATCCTTCTTCATTAGGATCCATATCGTTAATCAAATATCTTGGTCCCCTTTCAATACCCATTATAAGTTTATCATAGGGAACATCTGCCTCAATTAATTCTTTAATAGTGTGAGTTAGCATATATTGGGGTCTAGCAGTTGTTAAAACAATCATATGACCTAAAGAAGATTGTTCTTTTAAATATTCTAATGTTGAGGGGATTACTTCTGGTTTAGTTTGTGTATAAGTTTCAAATTTTCTATACTTAAATATAGTTCCATCTTATCACAGAATATAGTATTTTTCTTTTCCATATAACTCTTTTAATGATTTTCTTTAAAAAAGTTTTTAACTTGTTCAAAATCATCAGCTACATAAAGCTTGACTAAACCTTGTTCCCTTTGAACTCTTTCTGGGGGGTTATTGTCTGTACTAAATCTTATTAAATAAAATGGTTCATCATCTTTGGGTGTAAAATACACAACATATAAATGTTTGGTGTTTGGTCTTCTGCCGTGCATCTGAATAGATCCACCTTCTCTCGTTGGTAAGTATCTTTCAGCACGATCAATAGCAACAATTTCTCTACACAGGTAAGGAGGTATTGGAGAGTTTTTGATTATTTCTCCATATTGATCTTTTTCTGTTATTTGTAATTCATTCCATTGTTCACTTGTGATTTCTATCGGCATTCCACCACCAAAAAGGGACTCAAATTTTTTAAGATGTTTCATTCTGGTATATATTAATTATTCACCTTGAATATATAGTGAAAAAGAAAAACAAAAAATGTTAAAAAAACTCAACCCTTCAATAATCATTTCATCTTTATCAATTATAGCATTTACAATAATAAAAACCTTAGTCCTGATTGAATTTTGTCAATCCACAAGGGAAACTAGAGCTGCTGAGTTCATCTTATTACTAATTTTTGGTACTTTTTATGTTAGATCCATAAGAAACTTGATAAGCAAGAAAACTGAAAAATTAGCAAGTGATATGGGTGAAATGGAAAAATTCATAGATGCCGCTAGTATCGTATCAAAAGCTGATAAGAATGGAAATATAACTTATGTAAATGATAAGTTTACTAAAGTTTCTGGTTATTCTTTGGAAGAAGTTATTGGTAAAAATCATAGTATAGTTAATTCTGGTCATCATGAAAAAGAATTTTGGAAAGGGATGTATAAAGTAACTATAAAAGAAAGAGGTATATGGAATGGTATAGTTACAAATAAAAATAAAAGTGGTGAATTATATTATGTGGACACTTTTATAAAAGCAAACTTTGAAGATGATAAATTGGCTGGATTTACTTCAATACGACAAGATGTAACTGAATTAAAGAAGAAAGAAATAGAAATCAGAAATAGGATGAATGCCATAAACAGATCTAATGTTGTAATTGAGTTTGATATGGGTGGGAATGTTATGTATGCTAATAATCTTTTTTGTGACATAATGAAATATAAACAAGAAGATATAGTAGGTAAACACCACTCTATGTTCGTGGAACCAGAATATAAAAAATCTCAAGAGTATATTGAGTTCTGGGGAAAATTAAGAGAGGGTAATTTTGTGACTGGTGAATGCACTAGGGTAAAATCAGATGGTAGTATTGTTTGGTTACAATCTTCTTATAACCCTATTATTGGATTTGATGGTAAACCATATAAAATAATGAAGATTTGTCAAGATGTAACAGAAAAAGTATTACAATCTAAAGAAATAGAAAAGAAAAACACCTACCTTGAACACGCAGCTAAAATCTTAAGACACGATATGCATTCAGGTATTAACACTTATATTCCAAGGGGTATGTCTTCATTGGATAGAAGGTTAAGTGATGAAGAAGTACATAATTTAAAAATAGAAGCACCTTTGAGAATGATTAGAGAAGGTCTTAAACATGCACAGAAAGTTTATAAGGGTGTTTATGAGTTTACTAACTTGGTTAAGAAAGATGTATTATTAAGTAAGGCTGAATGTGATATAAAAGGAATATTAAATGATTATTTATCAAGCACTTCTTATAAGTCACAAGTTCTTTTAGATGATAACTTACCAACGATTGAGGTTAATGAAGCACTATTCTGTACTTCATTAGATAATTTAATAAGAAATGGATTAAAATATAATGATAGTGATTCTAAATATGTAAAGATTTATTCGGAAGTTATTGATAGTAATAATTATATTGTTGTTGAGGACAATGGTAGGGGGATAGACCAAAAAGATTTTGAACATTTATCTAAACCTTATGTTAGAAAGGAAGGACAAAAAGAAACAGGCACTGGTTTAGGACTAAATATATGTAAAGCTATCTTGGATGAACATAAGTTTCAAATAACTGCTGAGAAACTTGAAAAGGGTGGTACAAAATTAAAAATTAAATATGGGTAAATTAATAATTCAAAAGATTAATATATATGTAGAGAGTTAAAAATAAAAATAAGATAATAAAATGATTGATTCCATGTTATTAATTGATGATGAAGACCTTTTTCACTTGGTTTTCGAAGATGCATGTTCCTTATTGGACATAACCCTTTCCTTAAATAGTTTAACAACTACTGATGAGTGTGAGGTATTATTTAAAAAATGGCAGAAAGATTCTAGTGGTAAACCAGAGTGTGTATTTGTTGATTTAAACATTATTGGTTCATCTGTTGATGGGATTGAACTGATTAGAAAGATTAACTTTGATTATGGTAATAATGTTGTTATAGGTATTATTTCATCTTCAAATGAACCAGAAGAACAAACTAGGGCAATGCAGGCTGGTGCACAGTTTTGGATTATTAAATCTGATGATATCGAACCAAGACTTGAAGATTTCAAAAAGGATTATGATAGTTATAAATCGAGAACAGCTCCTTTTAAAGTTTATAAATAAGTTATGATAGTATTTGATTCTAAATCTAAGAAACAATTGATAGACCTTTTTGAACAAAAAAAATTGGGTATTGAAGGTAACATCTTAAAACTTATTGATGTTGAAGGTGATGCAAAATTTGCTGAATATATCCAAAATTCTGTTGAAAAGGATAAAGAAAATAGGAAAAAAAGGTTAGAAATAACTAAGCAAGTTCAAATACAAAATAAAGAGCTTGAGGGATCTCAAAAAAGTTTACAAGAATCTTTAGAAAAAATTAAAGCTTCTATGGAAGAAGCTCAAATTTCCAAAGAACAGGCTGAACAAATGAGATTAGAAGCTGAAAAGGCCAAAGAGGAAGCTGAATTAGCCAAAGAAGAAGCTGAAAAAGCTAGGGTAGAGGCTGAATTAGCTAGAGAAGAATCTGAAACAGCTAAGTCAAAGGTTGAAAGTGATTTGGATATACTTCAAAGGAGAACTCAAAACGAACTAATTGGGACTATTGTAAAGGTTGCCCTTATGGTAATAGTTGGTGTTGGTTTTGTAACTACTGGTGTTTATCTTTTAGCTTTGTTTACAGATAAAAACACAGAAGTTATTGCTTCTACTTGGGCTAACATTGTTGGTATATTATTAACAAATGCATTTAGTATTGTTGGTACTATAATGGGTGTTAAATATGCTTCGGAGAAGTAGAATCATGTAACATCATGATATATATTATACTAACTCTTCTGTTTTTGGTTCTTCTTTGATTTGATGTATCTCTGCTTGTAGAATTCTAGTTATAATACCAAAGAAACAAGCAAAACCAGCTGCTGATGCCTCTTGGACTGCTGATTCTGAGAACTTCAAACCCACAATAATAAATAGGATTGCAAAAATTATTGCAAAGAACATCATTGTTTTTAAAAAATACTTCATATTAATTCATTTAATTTTTTAGATCTCTTATGAGATTTACTTTTTTCTGATATTTGTTCACAGATTGATTCACATTCCTCAGTTACAAATTCCATATCTTTATAAACTCTATTATCACCATAGATGTCTTGGTCGGTATAGAATGGTTGAAGATCATCATAATGTGCACAATCGAATCCAATAACCCAGTTAGGTCCTTGATTTGAAGCATATGTTAAACCACCATGGCAATTCACTGGAATATCATCATATTCCAAACCAAAGAAATCATTATCAGTCGTTAGTGTTACATAACCACAAAGATGTCCACTGTGTTGGACTCTTCTAACAAAGCATTCAAACTCTAATCCATTTTCACAGGTATAAAGCCATTTCTTATAGTTACCTTCTAATTTTATTAATTCTAATATATCTTTCATTAGTGTCTATAAAGTTTATTTGGTGTTGGATAGTTTATGTAGTCTGACACAAGTTTCTTTTATGATTAAGTTTATCAATATCTAAATTAAATCTACCTGAGTATTTATATTTTTCATACTCAATTCTATCTGGATCCATCCATTCAACCGATTCTAAATACATATTATCTCTATCAGTTTTACCAATATCTGGGTGAATGTGTTCAAATATAACATTATCGAAATAAAAAAGAGTTTGTAAAGAGTTCCCTAAATCCATCCAAAAGTTGTCAGCGTACATATGAATCAAGTTTTCTGGTACCATATATCCTAAAGATTCTATGATATTACTTGATAAACAAATAGCGGTTGGAAGATATTGTCCTTTGAATAAATCATTTCCATAACAAACCGCATATCCATTTGTTTCATTATGTTTTTCTAAAAATTTTGATTCCCAATTCGTTCTTATAAAATGATCATCACCTAAAAAAGCTATCATTTCATAATCATTTTTATATTTATTTGCTACTAAATTAAGTGTTGGAATCATTCTGATTCTAGGATTGATGTCATACAAAACACCTTCATGTCTTGGATAAAACTGCTCATCATCATCATCTAATGCAATAATTAAATCTGAAAGTCCTTCAGTATTATTTTTCCAACCTTGAATAAATCTATTGACATTTTTTTCTCTTCCATTTCCAGCGGATCTCGATGGGACGATTATTAGAATTTTATTTTTCATATTGATTTATAATAACAAATGTAATAAAAGTTATTTACCTTTTAAGTAAATTTTTAAAAAGTCAGTCGCTCTTTACTGTTCTGGGTCAACAGGACTGACTTAAAGTGGGTCTTATATCATATATTAATATACCCAAAAATGTATCTTCAATTTATCACCCAAGAGCTAGTGAGTTCAGTAACCATCTATTGAAGAGATATTTCAGGACTGTCAAATTATAAAACCATAGTTACTTAGTATCTTGCTGACCGACAACAGCAACCGTTATAAGTATGTCCAACTCCTATAACTCGCATTTTTATTTTTTATACTCCTTAAATCTGCAACATTGGAGGGTTATTATATATTAAAGAAATCTTTTTTGTTCACATTGATTGATTTTAATATATAATAAAAACTATTTAATAAATTGTCTAATAAGATTTTTCAAATTGTACCTAATACTATTCCTAGATTGGTACAAGTTGTAGATAATCAATTTTATGATGGAGATGGAAACTTACTAGCAGATATAACTGGTTTAGCTGGTGGTGGAGGTGCTCAAGGACCAGAAGGATCCCAGGGTCCACAAGGTTTAACTGGTCCACAAGGATCTACAGGTGTTCAAGGAAGAACAGGTCCTCAGGGATTTACAGGTGTTCAAGGAAGTACTGGACCACAAGGAAACACTGGTGCTCAGGGTCCTTTGGGTGGTGGTACTGGAAACCAAGGAAATACTGGGCCTCAAGGGTTTCAAGGTACACAGGGTTCCTCAGGGGGTGGTACTGGTGAACAAGGAGTTCAGGGTCCACAAGGAAACACTGGCGCTCAGGGTCCTTTGGGTGGTTCTACTGGACCACAAGGTCCACAAGGTTTAGAAGGGTCACAGGGTCTAGAAGGACCTCAGGGTTTAGAAGGGTCACAGGGTTTAGAAGGTCCACAAGGTCTAGAAGGGTCACAGGGTTTAGAGGGTCCACAGGGTCTAGAAGGTCCACAGGGTCTAGAAGGTCCACAAGGTCTAGAAGGTCCTCAGGGATTCGATGGTCCACAAGGTCTAGAAGGACCTCTGGGTTTAGAAGGTCCACAAGGTCTAGAAGGACCTCTGGGTTTAGAAGGTCCACAAGGTCTAGAAGGTCCTCAGGGATTCGATGGTCCACAGGGTTCAGAAGGTCCACAAGGATTTCAAGGACCAAGTGGTTCAAATGGAACTATTGGTGTTAATGGTTCAACTGGTTCTCAAGGACCACAGGGTATATCTGGATCTGCTGGAACACAAGGTGTTGCTGGGCCATCAACAAATCTTTTTAATTATTACAATTTTTACTAAAAAAATAAATATATAAAATATGAAATATCCAGCACCAGACGGAACAATTATGGAGTCTTCTCCTTTAGGTCCAGTAACTTAT
>Ga0209191_1003040_pt1 | contig 10128 bp, 12 predicted proteins | sample S_130626_EF_Meta_FD_187320 | JGI IMG/M metagenome (GOLD analysis project Ga0209191, IMG submission 187320) | Freshwater microbial communities from Lake Simoncouche, Canada to study carbon cycling - S_130626_EF_MetaG (SPAdes) (version 2) | ecosystem: Environmental > Aquatic > Freshwater > Lake ... | reverse complement strand
ATTTTGCTAGTGGTGGAATAGGGGTGTGTTATTAAATTAGAGGTAATGAGTTATTATAATATTTGAAAACATTATATAAGTTGATTGCTAATGAAAATAAAAACACTTTTTTTGCTAGGGCTATTTATTTTATCTTTTTCTTCTCATCTCCTCTCTTACCCAAGAAATGACATTCCAATAAATGAAGCATTTGTTGATTTTTCAAACATAAAAGATGGTGACAAAGTATCAAGTCCTTTTAAAGTCATATTTAAAGTTAGCGGTATGACTGTTTCTCCGGCTGGAGAATTTAAGGATAATTCAGGACATCATCATTTGTTAATTAATCAAACTTTCATTGAGAAAGGGAACACAATTCCTGCTGATCAAAATCATTTGCATTTTGGAAAAGGGCAGACAGAGACTGAGCTTAATTTAAGTCCTGGTATCTATAACCTGACACTTCAATTTGCAGATGGTTATCATCGTTCATATGGCAAGGCTTTGAGTAAAACTATACAGATTGAAGTTAAGTAGAATTTATAACTAAGCGCATGCTTCGGAATAAACATGGCTAATTTTTAATGAAATATTTATCTTTTAAAAATTCAGTTCTCTTTCTGCTTCTTCTTCCAAGTATATCTTTTGCAAAAGATTGGAATTTCGATGTCCTTATGGACGACAAATTAATTGGAGAGCACACTTTTCAACTCAAGGAAGAAAGTAAGTTTAATCAGCTTACTAGTCATGCTGAATTCAAAGTAACGCTTTTATCTATCCCGGTCTATAAATATAAACATATATCACAAGAGTTATGGAATAAAGATTGTTTGCATACAGTTGAATCTTCAACGCAAGATGGGGGAGATGATTATAAGGTGTTAGGTAAAACAGAAAACAATGCTTTTAAATTAATTGAGCCTACAAAAGCAGCATTTGTAGATGATTGCCCAATGACCTTTAGTTATTGGAACCCTCTTATGCTAAAACAAAAAAAACTTTTAAATGTTCAGACGGGAGAATATACCGAGGTATCGATTAAATATTTAGGTAAAAAGGCTGTCAAAGTTAAAAATGAAAATATAGAAGCAGATTCATATCAGATTTTAGCCCCTAAAATTAATATACAGCTTTGGTATAAAGAGAACAAAGAGTGGGTTAGGTTAGATTCAATTACGCCTGATAATCATCATATCGTTTATATGCTTAAGTAAATATAGGGGTGCGCTGCAAAACATCCGGAATCCGGAGATTTTAGATGTTGGATCATACGGTAGGGAATGTTAAACTAAACTCATGTTTAAGCGTCTTTATAGTATTTTATGTTTGATTTTCCTGTTTGCTTTTAGTCAGCAAGCAGCGATTGCGCACGAAATTTCTCATATCCAGGATTACACCCAAAAAACCCAATCAGATAAGTCTGATTTACATTCTTGTAGTCAATGTATTAGTTTCGCAAAACTCCAACATATCAATGAAGGTGAATTTGTTTTTAATGTTGAGGAGTTAAGCCATTACACAGCTTTCGTAGTTCAATCTCATTCTTATCAATCTCTCACAGCAATTTACTTTGCTGCTCGTGCCCCACCTCAAAGCCTTACATAAAAAGAAATAAAACTTCCTTTTTGACTAAAGGATTGTTATCAATTTTTATTAAGGATTTGAATGTTATTCAAGAAACTAAGTTTTTCTTTATTACTGTTGTTCGCTCAGCTAGCTCTTGCTCAAGATAAAGCTGATCTTGTATTGCCATCGACAAATGTGAATGGAAATCTGGTTGGTATCTCATCCGATCCAATGGTTGATCCAAGCAACATCATGAATGGTCGAGAGCTTTCTATTAAAAGAGAATCGTCTATTGGCGAGACGTTGACTAATATGCCTGGCGTTTCAAATAGCTCATATGGACCATCAGTAGGTCGTCCAGTGGTTCGAGGAATGGATGGCGACCATATTCAGATATTACAAAATGGTTTAGGCAATTTAGACGTCTCTAGTTTGAGTGCCGATCACGGTGTATCTATTGATCCTTTAATTATTGAACAGATTGAACTCATTAGAGGGCCTGCCTCTTTGCTTTATGGAAATGGTGCGAGTGGTGGTGTTATCAATACTGTGGATCACCGCATACCTAAAGAAGCATTAACTGGTATTACAGGCCGAGCTGAGTCTAGATATGAATCGGTAAATCGCGGTAAAAGTAATGCCGCTGTTGTTGACTTGGGGAATTCTTCATTTGTCATACATATGGATGCTTACAATCGAAATACAGAAAACTTAAGCATTCCCAGTGAAGCGGTGTCTAAGTATTCAAATGAAACCTCGCGCGGTAAAGGCACTTTATTAAACAGCAGTTCAAATACTTATGGTGGAGCTATGGGCGCTTCAATGATCTTTGATAATGGCTACGCAGGATTATCTTTTTCAAATCACAATTCTAATTATGGAAGCCCTAAGGAATCTGCGGTGCGTTTAGATATGGAAAGTAATCGCTGGGATTTTAGTTCTGAATTAAAAGAACTTCCAAGTTTCTTTAATCGCATTAAAGTTCGTATGTCTAATACAGATTACCAACACTCAGAAATAAATGATGGTGTTATTGAAACAACTTTCAAAAATAAAGGCACAGGCGGTTCATTTGAAATGGGACATAAAGAGTTATATGGATTAAGTGGCTTAATAGGATTTGCTTTTGATAACAGTCAATTCAAATCGATTGGAGATGAATCCTTTGCTCCAAATTCGCAAACCATTTCTCAATCAATTTATATGCTGGAAGAATATAAATTCAATCAACATAAAATTAGCTTTGCTCTTAGACGAGCAGAACATCAAATAGATTCGATTGAAAATAAATCTTTCTCAACAAACAATGCCTCTATAGGTAACGAATATGTATTGAATGATGTGTGGACTGTTAAAACCAATATTAATCACTTAGAAAGAGCGCCAAGCTATTTTGAGTTATTTGCGGACGGTGTTCATGCAGCCACAGGACAATACATTGTGGGAAATTCTTCTATTAAAAATGAAGTGTCTAATGGCATTGACTTTAATATCAAAAGAAAAGATGTCTCCAATACAACTTCTATATCGGCTTATTACAACTACTTTAATAACTATATTGGCTCATTTAATACAGGAACTCAAAGAGATGGAATGGATGAAGCGATATTCAAATCAGTTAAAGCTAGCTTCAAAGGTGTTGAATTAGAAAGCAAACAATTGGTAGCTGACAATCTAACAGCGAACATTAGAGCTGAATATGTCATCGCGAAAAATGAAGATACGGGTAGTTATCTTCCACGCATAGCTCCATTAAAAATGGGTATTGGATCTACTTACCAAAAAGAAAGATATAGTTTGAATATCAATCTTCTTCACGCTTTTGCTCAAAACAAGCTATCAGTTAATGAATTAAAAACTGATGCTTATACAAATCTCTCTTTATTGGCGACTTATCAAATACCCGTTAAATATAATATTGAGCTGTTTACCAGGGCTAATAACTTATTGAATGAAGATATAAGGGACGCCACTTCTTATATCAAAGATATAGCGCCTCAAGGTGGGCGATCAATCATGTTTGGAGTTAGGGGAGATTTTTAACCGTCAAAACATTTGACGCTTGATTTGCTATGTTAAGAAACATCCGGAATCCGGATTTTTGTATAAGCTTATATTTTTTTATTAGAATCATATTGGCAAGCATACTGCTAATATTCAATGTTAAGAACCACTAAAGGAATTTGATTATGACTATACGTATAGGCGACGAAGCACCAAATTTTAAAGCAAACACTACCGAAGGTAGTATTGATTTTTATGAATGGATTGGGACTAGCTGGGCTATTCTTTTTTCTCACCCAAAAGATTTCACTCCTGTATGTACCACTGAATTAGGCTATGTTGCTAAATTAAAGCCAGAATTTGATAAGCGGAATACTAAAGCTATTGGATTGAGTATTGACCCTGTGAGTGATCACGAAAGATGGGTTGGTGATATCACTGAAACTCAAGGTTATGCTGTAAATTATCCATTAATTGGAGATGATGACTTAGTGGTAGCAAAACTCTACGACATGATTCACCCTAATGCGAGTGGAGGCTCAAGAACAGCGCAAGATAATGCAACCGTTAGATCAGTCTTTATTATTGGACCAGATAAAAAGATTAAAGCTATTCTTATCTATCCAATGAGTGCAGGAAGAAATTTTGATGAAATCTTAAGGTTACTTGACGCAATACAACTCAATGCTAAACATCAAGTTGCAACACCTGTGAATTGGAAAAATGGTGATGATGTGATTATTCCGCCAACTGTTTCCAACGAAGATGCAGCGAAGAAATATCCTGATGGATTTAAAACGATTAAGCCTTACTTAAGAACCGTTCAACAGCCAAAGTAATTTTAATGAATAAAAAAGCCCACTATGATTGTGGGCTTTTTATATTCGCCCTATAAAACATTAAAAATTTCAATTCTAATGATTTTTTGCTTGACAATAGCCACTTGAAAAATACATGCTGGTACTATTATTTTAATTATAAGAAAATGGATTTATGAGTTTTAGAAAAAGATTCGCTCGTGTTACATTTTTGTTAGCAGTAATTTCACTAGCATGGTTAATTTTAGGGATTTTAGAATTAGCCCCCTTAATATTCCATATACCTGGTGAAACAAGTCTAAGAACCCACGCCTCTGCAACTGTTTTATTCTTGCTTTTTGCTTCATGGGCTTTTTGGAATGAAAAATAGTAATAATTTAATAATGATAAGGAGAAGCTATGCTTAAAATGTCTGATATATGTATTTTGTTGTCTGTCTTCGTGGCTTTTATTACCACAGCTTATTTATGGTTTAATGGCCAGCAGCAGGAAGGCTTATTTACTGCTACATGGATTCCTTCTATTTTATCTTTTGCAATATATTTTAAAGTTATTTCCAGAAAGGGATAAATATGAGTAATTCAATATTGTTTAGTACAGGTTTATTCTGTTTTCTACTTGCAATTGCTGGTGTTGTCTTAACAATTCAAGAATTTAAAAATATGGAATTAAAAGAAAAATTAAAAAACAAAAGTAAATAATTAGATTTTAAATCGTAGGACACTTAAGATATAAAAAACTTGAAATTTTAATTAGGGCCATTTAAGATTTATATGCATCACCTTTAAAAACTTTACAAAGGAGTTTTTGATGTTTAAAGAAAATAATCTCAACGCAATAATCTTGGCAATCTTTGGTTTCAGTCTTCAGTTTGGTGGTTTTGGATTAACACCAGAATTTAACCCATGGACATGGGTCATGTGGACTGTTTGGGCTGTCGCTGCCAATAGGCTAGTTAGACACTTTTCAAAAGGCAAGTAAAGTTTGAGTTTAAAAAGCCGCTTTTAAAGCGGCTTTTTTATTAAGACTAAAGCTTTTTATTTTCGAATATAGCTATTAAATCTCGATAACCACCACCAAAGGGCGTAGGCCTGCCTAATAGCTTCTCTAATTGAATATTCTCTTGGCTTGTGTGATCAAATTTTCTCTCTCCAAATAGCCTAGGAGTTCTTATAGTTCCATCATTAAGGACGATTAAATCTTTATGAAATTTACTCGTGGTATCTAAAGTTACTGTGTGATCATGAGAACTTAGTTCTGATTTGCCGTAGCATAAGCAATAATGAACACCTGATGAGTCTAATCTTGCGTAAATACCAGTTCCCCGAATTGAAATCGTCGTATTGCTGATTTTCATTTGCCGAGTTCTCCCCGGCACGAATGCGGCAAGAACAGAACCTGTAACTAAATTTGAAACCGATTCTTTTTTAACTTCGGAAGGAAGAATAAATGTAGTATTTTCTCTTAACTGATAGACCTCATCCGCATACAAAATTACAACTCGACTATTTTTTGCTGTTGAAATTTCATCGCCCGATTTAATCTTCTCTCCTTGAAAAGCTTTTGTTTTATTGACAGTAATATCACCCACTAGTGACTGAATAATATTCGACTCTGTACTAAAAGATTCTTTTGAAAAAAATAGAAGCGCTATAAATAAATATAAATTTATTTTTATAAAATATCTCAAAGCAGCAATTATTTTTTTCAGATATTTGAAAGCGTTAACTGATTAAGGGTGATAACACACAATCTTGGAAACGGTGTAGTTACTTCCCCAACTACCAATGGGGTAATTATAGTTTGTTGTCCAACCTGCATTTTGAAGGTTAGTCACCCCGGTAGAATTGATAAATTGAACGGCCCTGCCTATATTTGAATCAAGCCACGCGACATAGCCTGCAGGCGCAGTTTCTGCGAATGTAGGGAGCCTCCAGCCGCTACCTATAGTCGCACATTTAGAAGAAGCCGTGGTTTGCCCTGCTGAAGTTAGCGCCACACTTTGGGCAAAGTACGCCCATTGTGGGAATGTATTAGTCGGGGTTCCTGAAGTAGGCGTTCCAGGAGGCGGTGGAGGTGTGACCGCAATTGTTTTTGAGATTGACTTCGAATCAAAACCTGCGCTGGCAGCTTTTGTGACTGTAAAAGTACAGTCCCCAGACCCTATTGGCGTGATTGTTGCATTTGATATCGAGCAAATACTTTGGCTACCTGAATCTATAGTAATAGTTACAGCCCCAGTGCCGCCCCCACTGGTTGTTAAATAAGTAGTTAGATCTAAGCTCGACCCATTTAGAGTTGTTGGAAGTGTATTTGATATAGTTATCGTAGCCGAACCGTTTGTTTTCATTGAGTTCGCAGAGCCTACCGTTGTTTTTTTTACAGCATGCGCATTAAATACAACTACAAAACTAAATAATATAAATGTAAAAATTTTTTTCATATGTACCTCAATGTGGTCATAAAAAATTATGGACAGGAAACAGGGCCGCTCCAAGATTGAACTATAGGGCAGGCAGAATCTATACCTGAAGTAGTTGAGCATCCTCCAGTTTCCTCGCAACTACAGACTGTAAATGATGCATCTACTAGAACTTTTTCGCAGGCGTCTGAGCAAGATACTAAATATTGACCAGCGGCAAATTTTATTTGATTATCATTTCCCGGGGTTTGCTTATGGGCGTTTAGATAGACAGGTGCTGAACTTGAAGTGTTGTATGCATTTTTTGCATTTTTATTATTTTGATCAATCAAATCATCAATAAAAGCACTGCAATTTGCGTAAGTTTTATTATCTATACCGGATAGATTTGTCATAATTTGGGTTTGAATTAGAGAGCCTAAATTTATTCTATTAGTATCCACTACTTTAATTTTTGTTTGAGCAATATAGTTGCCGTAACCAACGGTTCCGAGAGCCGCTAGAATGCCAATAATAGCGACTACAACAAGTAATTCAATTAGTGAAAAAGCTGGTTTTAACAATTTAACTTACTTTAACTGTCCTTAATATTAATTATTAAAAATTATTTAAGTTAATTCTATAACAAATTTAAATTAGCCACTATAAAAAGGATAATCTGTATAACCTTTTTCAGTTCCACCGTAAAAAGTTTTTTGGTCTGGTGTATTGAGTGGATAGTTATTTTCTAAGCGTTTTACTAAATCTGGATTTGCAAGAAATGGCACACCAAAAGCCACAAGATCAGCTTGATGATTCTCAATTGCACTTTCAGCCATAGTCTTGTTATAACCATTGTTGGTCATAATGTTCATGCCGCCATGTGATTTAAATAATTTTTTCAGTTCAGCAAAATTAACTTTTGGATTAGCATCACGTGGCCCACCTGTTTGACCTTCGATAATATGTAAGTAAGCAAGCTTGCGTTTGCCTAATTCAGAAACGACATAGCTATATAAGCTTTGTGGATCTGAATCGTCAATGTCATTAAAAGTAGATGCAGGTGAAATGCGACAGCCTATTAAATTCGATGGATATATCTTAATCATTTCATCAATGACTTCTAATAAAAAACGTGCACGATTCTCAATTGAGCCGCCATATTGATCAGTTCGGTGATTCGTTTTATCCCTTAAAAATTGATCAATAAGATAACCATTGGCTGCATGAACTTCCACCATATCAAATCCAGCTTTTTGCGCATTTAAAGCTGCTTGGGCATATTGCTTGGTGAGTGATTTAATTTCATCAATCTCTAATGCTTTAGGCTCAGATACATCTGCTAAACCTTTGCTAGTAAATGTTTTTGCATTAGCTCTAATGGCGGAAGGCGCTTGAGGGGCCATGTTATTAGGTAATAACTCACTATGCGAAATTCGACCCACATGCCAGAGCTGTAAACAAATCTTGCCATTCTTTTTGTGCACCGCATCTGTAATTTTTTTCCACCCTTGAATTTGACCATCTGAATAAATACCTGGAGTTGAAATATAGCCTTGACCTTCAGGACAGATTTGCGTCGCTTCTGCAATGATTAAACCAGCAGTTGCGCGTTGTTCATAATAAGTGACATTCATATCAATAGGCTCACGGGCTGCATTAGCGCGATTACGAGTTAAGGGTGCCATAATGCAACGATTATTAAGAGTTAAATTGCCTAAGTTATATAGACTATAAAGCGCATGTTTTGTCATAAGTGTCTTTTTAAAATTTTACAAAAGTTAAGAATTAAAAGTCCGCCGCTCTACCAGCTGAGCTAATTTCACAGAAAGTGATATTTTACAGTATTTGTGGGCTAGACAGAAGGTTTGAGTAGGTCAAAAACAGCAGGGGAGGAAAAGGCCAGATAAGTTAATGTAATCGAATTAATTTAACTTGAAAATAAATAGTTTGTGCAGACTCAGAGACAGAAAATAGATATGTTACGATATATCTCGAATTTGAAGATTTTGAATTGAACTCGCTAGGTTAAATTAACTCTAAAAAACATGATTAAAAAAGTCATACATCATAAAGCTGAAAATTTTTCTGATTATTTTGCTTTGGCCTGCACGAAATTTCTCCGTTTTTTTGCAGATACTTTTTTTGCTGGGCGATACGGACATAGGGCTGTGATATTAGAAACAGTAGCTGGGGTTCCTGGAATGGTGGGCGGCACATTGCAGCATCTTAAATCCTTAAGACGAATAGAAAACGACCGAGGGTGGATAAGGATACTTCTAGATGAGGCAGAAAATGAACGTATGCACTTAATGACTTTCATTGAAATTGCCAAACCTAATGCATTTGAGCGCTTATTAATTATTTTAGCGCAAGGTATTTTTTATAATTTATTCTTTTTGCTTTATTTAGTATCACCAAAAACAGCTCATCGCTTAGTCGGATATTTTGAAGAGGAGGCTGTGTTTAGCTATACAGAATACTTGCAAGGTGTTCTTGAGGGTAAATATGAAAATATCCCAGCACCTAAAATAGCTATTGATTATTGGCATCTGAAGAAAGATGCACGATTAAGTGACGTCATTAAAGCTGTTAGAAAAGACGAAATGAATCATAGGGACGTCAATCATTACTTTTCTAATCAGTTAATTTAATTACTGTCAAAACTTTTTACGCCTGAAAATATTTAATCTTAATATAAGTAATATAGAAACTATTGCAGCGTAAATAAGGGGTTCAGTTATATCCTTTTTGACAAGCCATATAAAATGAAGCACACCTAATATCGCTATGACATAAATGAGGCGATGTAATAGTTTCCAATTCGCTTTCAGTTTTCGAATCATCTTGTCTGAGGAAGTTATGGCTAAGGGCAATAGTAAAAGCCAGGCTAAAAAGCCTACGAGAACATAACGATGTTTGAGAATGTCATTCTTAATATCAACCCAATCGAAATGGTAATCAAGTGCTATATAGCAAAGTAGATGAATTGAGGCATAGAAAAAAACAAAGAGCCCCAACATTCTTCTATATAAAATCCACTGGCTGATATTTGTTATTCTTCTTAAGGGTGTCATGCTTAAAGTTAGACATAAGAAAATAAGCGTCCATTTACCAAAATGACGCTCAATAAATTCAATAGGGTTGGCACCGAGCGTATCCTTAAAGATATTGATACTAATAGATAGAAGCGGCCATAAGCTTAAGATAAAAATGAAACGTTTTACATATGTTTGGTTAAATTTCAAGGCGACCTAAAAATACCTGTCCAAATCCATGCCTTGATATAAATGAGCAACCTCTTCTTGGTAGCCATTAAACATCCTAGTTTTTAGTCTTGGCGCTAATAAACTCTCTCCA
>Ga0209191_1003028_pt1 | contig 10141 bp, 10 predicted proteins | sample S_130626_EF_Meta_FD_187320 | JGI IMG/M metagenome (GOLD analysis project Ga0209191, IMG submission 187320) | Freshwater microbial communities from Lake Simoncouche, Canada to study carbon cycling - S_130626_EF_MetaG (SPAdes) (version 2) | ecosystem: Environmental > Aquatic > Freshwater > Lake ... | reverse complement strand
ATGGATTGTGGGCAACATTGCAACGCGGTGATCAAGCGATATGAAAGAAATTCAACACGGCTTCTTCCGCCACGGAGATAACGCTTACCTCGCTAATTTTTCTGAGGCCGAACGTGAAGTTCTAACAAATTTAGTTGAACAAATCATTGAACTATTAGCAGAGCGCGTGGATCACCATAGTGATGATCCACTGGCTGCGATGGTCGGAATCACCATGCATGACACCCCACCAGATGACGAAGTACTGCTTCGCCTGTTACCAAATGCTTATGCAGATCAAGTAGATGCTTCCGAATTTCGCAGATATACCGAATCAACATTGCGACAGAAGAAGTTGGCACATGCAATGGCGATGCGGATGCATCTGCAGAGCGCTATTGATGGAATTGTAGAAGTTGATCATGATGGTGCAAATGCTTGGCTTGGTGCGATGAATGATGTGCGCCTCGCACTAGGTGTTCGATTAAGAGTGGAAGAAAATTCACATGAAGAATTGGAATTATTAGCCCCTGATGACCCAATGCGTGGTGTTTATGCGGTGTATAGCTGGCTTGGTTGGCTGCAAGAAAGTTTAATTTCTGCGCTTATGGATGATTCCGAATAGTCGCGCTGCCATTATGACCAACGGCTCAAGGTAGGCTAGCCCTGTGAGTGATGCCCCAATTGGAATATTTGATTCAGGCGTAGGTGGCCTCACCGTCGCTCGAGCAATTCTGGATCAACTTCCCAATGAATCCACTCTTTATATTGGTGATACGGCGCGCGGCCCATATGGTCCACGACCATTAGCCGAAGTTCGCGAGTTTGCACTTGAAACTATGGATTTCCTGGTCGAACAAGGCGTTAAAGCAATAGTTATTGCATGCAATACAGCGTCGGCAGCGATGCTCCGTGATGCGCGTGAACGTTATTCAATCCCAGTTATTGAAGTGATTCAACCAGCTGTACGAAGAGCGGTTGCAGCAACTCGGACAGGAAAAATTGGAGTCATCGGCACCCGAGCAACAATCGATTCAAAGGCTTATGTAGATGCATTTGCAGCTGCGCCGCAATTACAGATCACATCGGTTGCCTGTCCATTATTTGTTGAATTCGTAGAACGCGGTGAAACATCTGGCACTGAGATTACAAATGTCGCTCGCGAATACTTGGCGCAAGTAATGGATGCTCAAGTTGATACTTTGGTTTTGGGGTGCACTCACTATCCATTGTTAACCGGTGTAATTTCCTATGTAATGGGCGAAGGCGTAACCCTGGTTTCAAGTGCTGAAGAGACAGCAAAAGATTTATACAGAACATTGGTTGAAAATGGCTTATTGCGAGCCCAGTCAGCAACTCCAGCAACACATAGATTCTTAGCAACCGGTGATGCAAAGGCATTCGAAACCTTGGCTCGACGTTTTCTAGGTCCCGAGGTCACGCAAGTCCAACACCAAGATTTAACTACAAAATAGGAGCTATAGATGTCACGCAACGATGGACGCACAGTTAATGATCTTCGCGAAATTAAATTCACTCGTGGTTGGTTAGATCATGCCGAAGGTTCTGTCTTAGTTGAATTCGGAAAGACTCGCGTTTTGTGTGTTGCTTCATTTACACCAGGTGTTCCTCGTTGGCTAAAAGACAGTGGCAATGGCTGGGTTACATCAGAGTATGCAATGTTGCCTCGCGCAACACACACACGTTCAGATCGTGAAAGCGTTAAAGGAAAGCTAGGTGGGCGTACGCAAGAGATTTCGCGTCTAGTAGGACGTTCTCTGCGTGCAGTCGTAAACATGAAAGAACTTGGCGAGAACACGATTGTTATTGACTGTGATGTTTTGCAAGCAGATGGCGGAACACGAACAGCCGCTATTACTGGTGCATATGTTGCACTTGCAGATGCAATATCGTGGGCTAAAGCTCAGGGCCACCTTAAAGGTGATGCAAAACCACTTAACGACTCCGTTGCTGCTGTAAGCGTTGGAATAATCGATGGAGTTCCAATGTTGGATCTTTGCTATGAAGAAGATGTTCGTGCGGGCACTGACATGAATGTTGTAGTTGCCGGTGATGGACGATTTATTGAAGTTCAGGGAACAGCCGAAGGCGAACCATTTGATCGCGCATTGTTAAACCAACTTCTTGATTTAGCTGTTGTAGGTTGTGCAACGCTTAATCAGATGCAGAAAGATGCTCTTGCCAAGTAATGTCTCATAAACTTGTTTTAGCAACACGCAATCAAGGAAAGATCACTGAGTTTCGACGCATTTTGGATGCTTTAGCACCAGGTGCAATAGAACTAATTGGAGTCGATCAATTTCCGGATTTAGTTGATGTTGAAGAAACAGGATCAACATTCGAAGAAAATTCTTTATTAAAAGCGCGTTATACGAGCCAAGCAACTGGGTTGCCAGCGATTGCTGATGATTCAGGGTTATGTGTAGATGCATTAAATGGGGATCCCGGAATTTTTTCTGCCAGATGGGCAGGTGAACACGGCAACGATCAAGCAAATCTCGAGAAGGTTTTAGATCAGCTCAAGGATGTTCCGGATAGCAAGCGGACCGCACACTTTATGTGTGTGGCATCGCTAGTACTTCCGGATGGACGCCACCAGGTTGCCGAGGGCCGTTTTGATGGACACATTTTGCAGGCCCCAGTTGGCGAAAATGGATTTGGCTATGACCCAATTTTCCAGCCTGCAGGAATGTCCATCTCTTCTGCACAAATGAGCGCGGAAGAAAAGGATTTGCTGAGCCACCGCGGAAAATCACTGCGCGCATTAGCGCCGCATGTCATCCATTTGCTTGCGAGCCTGGGGTAGCCTTTACCTATCAGAGTGCGTTAATTACGTGCATATAGAAATCCAAGGAGTTCGAAGTGGCCGTTAAGAAGACCGCAAAGAAGGCAGCAAAAAAGTCTCCTGCAAAGAAGACTGCTGCGAAGAAGTCGCCAGCTAAGAAAGCTGTTGCTAAGAAAGCAGTTGCCAAGAAAAAGACAACTAAGAAAGCTGTAGCTAAGAAAGCTGCAACTAAGCGCGTAGTAAAAAAGACAGCTAAGAAAGCTGCAACTAAGCGCGTAGTAAAAAAGACAGCTAAGAAAGCTGCAACTAAGCGCGTAGTAAAAAAGACAGCTAAGAAAGCAACTACTACTCGAGTTTCATCTGCGCCTGCAGCAATTTCCGCACCGGCCGCACCAGTTGCTCCGAAGCCAACCCTTGCTGCGAAACCAGTTTCAGCGCCAAAGGCATCAACATCAAACCGCACCGCATGGATTGTTGTTATTGGAATTGCAGTTCTAGTCGCAATCGTATGGTCAAAGTCAGCAGGAACAGATGGCGATGACATGGCTCCTGCGCCAGAAATTTCACAATCTGCTGAGCCAACTGCATCAGCGGAACCAACTGCGACAGAATCTGCAGCACCAGTTGCCGCAGTAGAAGCTCCAACAAAGTTTGTTGCTCTCAAGAGCGCAGATGGATTAAAGCTTCGCTGGATTGCACCAACAGCGGTAGACGGTCTAACCGGTTACAACGTTGAAATTCGTGCAAACGGAACAGGAGAGTGGACAGTAATTGCAACAGTCCCAGCTGATCAACTAACTCAGAATGTTACAAAAGCAAGTGATTCAGGGTGGACTCAGTTCCGCGTTTCATCTGTGTACTCAGATGGACAAACTGCATCAGCGACAGCTTTTGGAATTCCAGGAGAGTTTAAGTAATTCAGAGTAATAGACACGCTTCAATAAAAATCCCTCGCCGAAAGGTGGGGGATTTTTACTGTGTGTGCAATTAAATTTTTCTACAGTTGTGAAATTATGGCATCCACATATGCGCGAACACCTGCAGGAGCAAGATGAACACCATCTGGGCCGAAGTATTCTGAGTGGCCCTTAGAAATAGCGGCCCAATCAACAATGCGTGCGCCATACATTGCTGCATACTGCGCAATCAGTAAATTGTTGTCATCGCGCCAAGAGCGTGGAACTGCGGTGTTTACAACCACAATGCGAGGCTGATCTTTAATTTCTTCGAAAATGGCAGCTACTTGTTCTTCAATCAATTTATTGTTATTACCTAGATTTAGGACAATAGTTGAGCTAGTCATATTAGTTTTATCATGAGAAATAACATCGAGAAGTTCAGGAGCTTGTCGTCCCACACGAGCATTGATTAATCCAATATGTTGACGCGCGTCCAACTCAAATCGTATTCCCAGAATTACGGAATCTCCTGTAACCCATAAACCTTTATCACCACTTTCAGTTGAGATTGCAGCAGGAGGTGTTTGTAACTGCTCCTTTAATTCAGATAATTGCTGATCACCCTTAATGATTGCAGTAGATGCAACCGATCCAGCAGTACCAAGAATTGAAAGCACAATAAGGAATACACCTGCTCTTTGTCGCATTTGTACGCGCTTTGTACGGTACTTCATTCCTTTAAACCAATAGTCAATAAGTCCCGTCCGAACAGGAAGTTCTACTAAACGCAATGAAATGTCGGCTAAGGCGAAGACAATCAAAATACGAAGAGCGATCAAGGCCCATTCAGATCCTTCTAGATCATAATTAGGGCGCGTAACTTGAAAGATTACCCAGTGCCATAGGTAGATTGCGTAAGACCGTTCACCAATCCAAACAAATGGCTTGCTACTTAAAATAGGTGCAAAACGCGAAGCTGGGTGAACAATTGAAGTAATAATCGCACAACCAAAAATGCCAGCTAAAGGGAATGCTAACTTGTACAAAGTTGGCTCTGTTTCATCTATAAACAAAAATGCTGCGATGATTCCAAGAAATCCAATGACTCCGATTCCATCGATAAAATCTTGCGCTTTCCGAGATACCGTCTCTTGAAGGTTTTGTGGAATCCATCTAACCGCTAATGCTGCCCCTAAAAACAAACCAATGCTGTGAGTATCTGTTCCGAAGTACACGTGGCTAACTTGTGAGCCATTAGCCGCATCAACTTGTAATGAAACTACCAACAGCGCGATTCCTGAAAATGCAGCGATCAAAAGTGCAGCGCCAGGGATCTTGTTCTTTCCAAAATAACGAAGCACTAACAATAAAATTAGTGGCCACACTAAGTAAAATTGTGCTTCCACACCTAATGACCATGTGTGCTGCAAGAGTGGCGGGCGACCAATAGCTTCAAAGTAATCGGTATGTCGAAAAACTAACCACCAATTCATGCCGCCGAATAGAGCAAACGGCGTATCACCCAAGAATCGACGCATGGTATCTGGTGCCCAAAGCCCAACGACAACAGTTGTAGTGATGATCATGAATACAAGCGGTGGTAGCAATCGACGAATACGCGCGACATAAAATGCTCGTAGATCCAAGCCACCGCTGCGTTGGATCGAATCTAATAGCAATCGGGTAATCACATATCCGGAGATTACAAAAAAGAGGTCGACACCCAAGAAACCGCCGGGGATCCACCTGAAACCTAAGTGATACAACATCACAGCAATCACCGCGACAGCACGCAAGCCATCAATCGCAGGTATGTATCGGATACCTCGTTCAGTGGCCATGATTAATTAACTCCTACGAAATCACGCTGTGTTTAATAGCAATGAGCTATTTAGCGCTTTGCAGATTTCTTTGCGGCGCTCTTCTTGACCGGAGCTTTCTTCGCTGGAGCTTTCTTAGCGGTTTTCTTTGGAGTTCTCGTTGGCGCATCAATTGCAGGACGTGTTCGTTGACTTGCAACCTTCAATGGCCCTGGATTAATTAATGTGTCATCTGCATTCAAATTATCAAGAACGCTTTTTTGAAGTTCTTCTAAACGCTGAAATGCGCCATCTAAGCGATTTCGAGATTGTTGAATAGCAGACTCAGCAGCATCTAATGATTGCTTTTGAATTCGGTATAGACGCTCTGCCTCAGAAATTACTCCGGATAACCACTGACGATAACCAGTAACTTCAGTTGTTGCTTCAGTAATTAAGCGTTCACCTTCGCGGCGCGCTGCTGTGGCAAGAGTAGAGATTTCTCGTTTCTTACTTTCAATCAGTGCTTCTGCTTCTGATTCAGCAAGAGCAATTTTTTCTTCTGCTTCTGATTCAGCGGCTTGGATGTACTTGCGTCCACGCGTTTCGGCACCGGAAAGTATTGTGCGAGCTTTTGCATCAGCTGCTTCTAACTCTTCTTTAGTTGCACGCGCAGTTTCTGACACCAAACGAGTCGCTGCAACTTGTGCTTTACTTTCGCGCGCTTGGGCAGATTTAATCATTGACATCGCAGTTTCAGTTGCGAGAATTTCAAACTCTTCTTTAGTTAACCCGGTGATATCTCGGCGAGATTTCAAATCTGCAATTTGTGCTTCAAGTTCGCGGATACGATCCACAGATGAAGGCAGGTTCGAGCTCTCTTCTTCAGTAAAGCCCACCCAATTAAGGAAGCTCTTCTTCTGCGCCATCATGCACCTCGCTGCTCATTCCAACCTTGATTAAAAACCCTGTGTAGAGATGGCTTAGGTTAGAGCAATCACCTATTTACTGTAAATCGCCACTGAAATCGCTATGTACTGACTAATCCACGCAGCAAGCACAAAGATATGGAAAAGCTCGTGGAAGCCGAAGTACTTCGCAGCACGGCCTGGGCGCTTGAGAGCGTAAAAAATCGCACCGACCGAGTAGAACAAACCACCTATAACGATTGGAAGTAGTACCCATAAACCACCCGCGCGATAGAGCGCTGGAGTATAAAAAACAGCGACCCAGCCTAGAGCCAGGTAATTGGCAACGTATAGCCAACGAGGTGCACCGAGCCAGAATACGCGAAGAGCAACACCCATGGCAGCACCGATCCACACAACAGCTAACAAGATTGTTCGATCGCGCCCTTCAAGTAATGCAACGGCAAATGGTGTGTAAGAACCAGCAATCAATAAATTAATATTTGCATGATCCCATCGACGCCAGATCATTTTCTTTTTCGGGACCCACGGCACCCGATGATAAATCGCCGAGACACTGAACAACATAATTGAAGTAATCGAAAAGATAGCCACCGCGAATTTCAGTGACTCTTTGCTTAATATAAATAAGATGAGTGAAGCGATGATGACCACTGGCGTAGCCCCTAGGTGAAACCAACCACGCAACTTTGGTGGGGCTATTGGGATTTGGCTCATGTCTGGAAGCCTATTGCAAGAATCTCAATCCAGCGTGGACAAACTCCAACTGCGCTGCCAAACTTCGGTTATGACACATAGATCACCCATTTTTGAAATCAGCGATCTTTACATTGATCAAGAAGCCGCCCTTAGTCCAATGGGTTGTACCTACTTGGGCAATGGAATTAACCAAGACAAGCTAGATGACTTTTCCATCGCGGCAGCCGAAGTGAGTGCCAACTTAACTCGCGAGACTTTAAAAAAATTATCTGCAATGCAACCAATCGATGAGATTGATCGGATTGCTAAAGCGGTAATGACCGAGCGTCTTGAATCAGGTCTTGCTTTACATGACAGTCAAGAAGGATTTGTGCTCTGGAATGTTCTGACATCACCACCATCAAATGTCCGCTCGATCTTTGAATTAATGCCAAAGAACTCGGCGCAAGATTTCGACAACATTGCACAACGTTTACTTGCAGTTGACGCTGCATATAGCTCATGGTGCGAAACAATCATGACCGTTGCAAAGTCAGGAAAAACAACTGCCCAACGTCAAGTAAAAGGTGTAATCGACCAGTTAGATAGTTATGCCAATGGTGGATATAGCGCAATGTGCAGAAACTTTGATGGTGATGGTAAGTATCCAGCAATGCATGAAGCGGCAAAGCAGGCTGAAGTAGCTTCTGCAAAGACTGCAAAATTCTTGCGTGAAAACTACCTACCAATAGCAACACCTAACGATGCAGTTGGCGCAGATCGTTATGCGGTGTGGGCTCGTTACTTCACTGGCGCACAGCTAGATCTTCCTGCCACATATGAATGGGGCAAGACTGAGTTGAAGGCAATCAACGATCGCATGTGGGAGCTTGCAAAAGTAATTAATCCACAAGCAAAGACCCTTCGCGAAGTTGCTGACACCTTAGATAACGATCCTAAGTACAAGGTTGTTGGTCCTGAAAATGTAGTGAAGTACCTCCAGGATTTCACTGATGCGGCAATGAAACGTATGAATGGTGAGTTTTTTGAAATAGATCCGCGTATCGCAATTTGTGAGGCACGACTTGCTCCAGAAGGAAGCGCATCTGCCCCTTATTACAATCCACCTTCAGAGGATCTTTCACGACCAGGCACAACATGGATTCCTATGTTGGGCAAAAATGAGGTCAGTAACTGGCACTTGGTTTCTACGTGGTACCACGAAGCAGTTCCTGGTCATCATCTACAAATTGGTACCGCAACTGTAGAAAAAGATCGCCTCACCAGATACCAGCGAACATCTGCATGGGTCAGCGGCTATGGTGAAGGTTGGGCGCTGTATGCAGAACGTTTCATGAATGAACTTGGTGCATTTAATGAACCAGGAATTGAAATGGGTTATCTGTCTGCGCAAGCTTTACGCGCCGCGCGCATCGTTGTCGATATCGGAATGCACCTTGGTTACATAGATGACAATGGTGTTGTGTGGAACGCCGAAAGCTCGCGCAAATTACTTAATGAACAAGCACTTCTTGACGAAGATCATTCACGAAGCGAAACAGATCGCTATCTTGGGTGGCCAGGCCAAGCTATTTCCTACAAGGTTGGCGAGCGAGTTTGGATGACAGCCCGCGAGGATGCCAAGGTTCGACTGGGGGACACATTCAATATGAAGAAGTTCCATAACTACGCATTAAAGTTAGGCCCAATGGGGCTTGACCCCTTTGCATCAGAGATGGAGTTGTGGCAGGGCCAATAAATGGCCGATAGAGGGCCAATAAATGGCCGATAGAAGGCCATTTCTAATAAGTTACTTGTTAGTAAGTTTTTAATAGAGGGCGATCGGAGTGAAAATTCTCTGACCGCCCTCTTTTAGCGCTCAACTTTCAAAAATTAATGTGATTTTTTTGAGAAATCTGACATTTTCATACTGCAAATCGATCGCAAATAGTTCACAATTGTGCATGTCGGAGGTCAAAGGGGTTCCTCGAGGACTCCTTATGGCTAACGAATTCAGGGGTCGAATGACCTCTGAACATGATCCTCACGGAGGAATAAATACATGTTGAAACTCGACAGCAACCAATGGAACCTGGTCTACAACGTATTCTCGTTTGGCCTAGTTTCAATGCTCGCATGCACGATTTACACACTCGTTTCACAACAGCGTGTACTAGCTAAGTATCGCAACGCACTAGTGATGTCATCAATGGTTACATTCATTGCTGGTTACCACTACATGCGTATTTTCAACTCATTCAACGAATCATCTGCAGACATGACAGTTAACGTTTCTGGTGCACAGGGTTCATTCAATGAGGCATACCGTTATGTTGACTGGCTACTAACAGTACCTCTACTACTAGTAGAAGTTATTGCAGTACTAGCACTAGCTAAGGAAGTTTCACGTTCACTCATCATGCGTCTTGTACCAGCATCTGCTGCAATGATCGCGCTTGGTTACCCAGGTGAAATTTCAAATGATCAGAACACACAGGTTCTATATGGTGTTCTTTCAACACTTCCATTCCTTTACATCCTTTATGTTCTATTCGTAGAACTAGGTAAGTCACTTGATCGCCAGCCAGAAGGTGTTGCAGCCACAATTGGTCGCTTGCGTCTCCTATTGATCGCAACATGGGGCGTTTACCCAATCTCATACATCCTAGGAATGGGTGGAGATGCAACTGCTGAGCAGTTTGTAGGCGTACAGGTTGGTTACACAATCGCTGACGTTTTGGCTAAGTGCGTATTCGGTCTAACAATTCTAAAGATCGCACGCATGAAGTCAGCTGCAGAAGGCATGAAGGACGATCACTAATCACTTCTGTGATTAGGTCCTAAGCACAAAAATCCTAAAACAGGAGTGTCGCGAAAGCGGCACTCCTGTTTGGCTTTCTAGACTAAGAACATGGACAAATTAACCCCAGCAAATAAAGCAGCAGATAATAATTGGATTAATAACTATCGCATGGGCGGTTATCTTCTATTTGCATGTGGACTTATTAATCTTCGTTATCAATGGGGTCAACCAGACATCGCATCGCATAG
>Ga0209191_1003024_pt1 | contig 10145 bp, 11 predicted proteins | sample S_130626_EF_Meta_FD_187320 | JGI IMG/M metagenome (GOLD analysis project Ga0209191, IMG submission 187320) | Freshwater microbial communities from Lake Simoncouche, Canada to study carbon cycling - S_130626_EF_MetaG (SPAdes) (version 2) | ecosystem: Environmental > Aquatic > Freshwater > Lake ... | reverse complement strand
ATAGGAGCGTACTTACAGCATCGATCATCTCAGCAGCTGAGTCTTGCTCAAGCTGGGTTGCTCCCCTAATTCCTCGCACGCGCATTTAGCAATAGTACCGACTCGCATCTGCTTGATGATTGAAGTTAAATTAATAAATATAGATGTCGCTATATAAAGAAATCTGGATTACCAAAAACGATTTATTGAGAAATAGATATTAAGAATCTAGATTAAATGTCTATTTATAGATTAATACCCATGTCTGAACGCACATTTAAATCGACAAATGGTTATTTTGAGGGTAATCCAATAAAGATTTATCGATATATTGATTTACTATAAATAGCTTTATTTACTTAACTTTAAAAGGGTAAAGAGATTAGCCAACTCTTGCGAATTTAGAACCCTATGACGCCCGGCTTTCATATCCCCAAGATTTATCGGGCCAAAGTCCAATCTGATCAGCCTAAGCACTTTAAGACCTAGGGACTCAATCAGCCTTCTAATAATGTGATAGCGGCCCTCGTGAATAGTGATCTCAACCCAATGATGGTTCTTACTAACCGCTCTGGCATGGACAACCTTCATGGCCCTGGCCAAGCCATCTTCAAGTCTTACGCCTTGCAGAAGTTGATCGGACATCTGTTTATTAAACTCTCCCTCAATCTCAACTAAGTAGCGCTTTTCTAAGCCATATGAAGGATGAGTTGCCCGATGGGCAAGATCGCCATCATTAGTAAGTAAAATAATTCCTTCAGAATCCTTATCTAATCTGCCAACATGATAAAGCCGGTCTTTTCTATCCTTAAAGTAATCACCCAAATTAGCTCGACCTTCTGGATCTGACATGGTTGAAATAATGCCCGCTGGTTTATGAAAGGCAAGGTAAGTCTTAGACTTACTTATCGATAAACTCTCACCATCGACTTTAACCTCATTAATTTCCGGATCATACTTTCCACCGAGCTCAATTATGATTTGTCCGTCAACAGTTACTCGACCTTCAAGAATTAATTGGTCTGCCGCTCGTCTACTTGCAATGCCAGCATCCGCAATGATTTTATTTAAACGAGTAAGGGGCACGCATAAGTTTAGCGTGATTAGAAGTAATTAAGAAACGTTATTACTTAATCAGTTAAGGTTGAAAGTAACTCATCCAAACCATCAATATCAGGCAGGAATGGGGCTAATGCCGGTAGATCTGCAATGGAGTTAAGTCCTAACTTCTCAAGGAAGAATGAGGTTGTTTGATACAAAATGGCGCCAGATTCACCTTCAACTCCTGCCTCTTCAACCAATCCTCGATTAACTAAGGTTTTCATTACCGCTTCAACATTAACGCCTCTAATTGCTGAAACTCGAGCACGCGATACAGGCTGGCGATATGCAATCACCGCTAATGTTTCAAGAGCTGCTTGGGTAAGGCGTGCTTGCTGGCCATCTAGTACAAATTTTTCAACCAATGGCGCCATATCTGGATGGCTGTAGTAACGCCAGCCGCCTGAAACCTGACGCAATTCAAAGCCGCGCTGTTCGCTTTCATACTTTGCAGCCAGTGAAGTAAGCGCTCCAACGATCTCCTCAGTTGGAACCTCGATAATTTGGGCTAAAACAAGCTCAGAAACAGGCTCATCCACCACCATTAGGATCGCCTCGAGGCAACGTTGCAGTTCAACTTCAGACATTATCGGCCTCATCTATTGTTTGTACCGGTACATCAAACTCATCACTAACTCTAACCTCACCGTGTGCAGTTCCTACCCAAGTTATCTGAAGTTCGCCGAGGGAAACCATCTGTTCAAAGCGAACTACTCCCTCGCGGTAAAGCTCAAGTAAGGATAGGAACCTGGCCACAACTACCAATGTGGAGTCAGCATCTGCAATTAACGCTCTAAATGTGACACGACCAGCACGACGCAAATGCTCCACAACCTTGGCAGCCTGCTCGGCTACGCTTACCAGAGGTTGATGTAGATGATCGATGCTAAAGGTGGGCGCTGTTTTCGGGGTTAAAACTCGATTAGCAATTGCGGCAAACCTTTGGGCACCAACACCTATTAAAACCTCTGGCAACAATTGTGCGAAGTGAGGCTCTAGCGCCACTAACCTGGCAAAGGATTTCTCTTCTCGATCAATCCGGTCAGAAAAGATCGCTGAGATCTCTTTGAATGCTCGGTACTGAAGTAATCGGGCAAATAAAAGATCTCGTGCTTCAAGCAGAGCTAGATCTGCTTCATCATCAATCTCCCCAGATGGCAGAAGTTTTGCTGCCTTTAAATCTAAAAGGGTGGCCGCCACTACTAAAAATTCTGTGGTTTTATCTAAATCCCAGCCATTTTCACTGTTTTCAAGCTGTTTTATATAGGAAATAAACTCATCAGTTACCGCGCCCAGGGCAATCTCGGTGATATCCATCTTGTGGCGGGAGATGAGTTGAAGCAAAAGGTCAAAGGGGCCATCAAAATTTGTTAGGTGCAGGGAAAATCCAGCCACCCTGCCATCTGTAATTGAGGTAGCAGGCACCGCTGCAGTGGATAAATTTTCTTGCGACATGCGCACAAGATACTTCACACATCCTTGCCTTTGCACATGCCCCACCGTAGGTTGCGGTCATGGCAAAAAACGCTAGAAAGACATCTCTGTATAACGCTAAATCGACAAACAAACCTGCCCTTTCTAAAACTCGGGAAGAAGGCTTAGCAACTACCTCTGATGTTTTGGGCAAAAAACTTCAAAACTTCCCAGAGCCAACTAAAACACCTGAGGCAGGAAATGCCAGAGTTATATCAGTTGTCAATCAAAAGGGTGGAGTTGGTAAAACCACTACTGCTATTAACTTAGGCGCAGCCTTAGCTGAGGTAGGACGTCGAGTACTACTTATTGATTTTGATTCGCAAGCATCTATGACAACTGGTCTTGGTATTAAAGGAACTGCACTGCGCGAGCAGTATGGCTCTATCTGGTACTTACTAAATGATTCTGAAGCAAAACTAGAGGATTTCATTCTTAAGTCCTCTACCCCAGGCCTTGATTTCATAAGAGGACACGAGGATTTGGCAGCAGCAGAGGCAGCATTTGTCTCTGAGATTGCAAAAGAACATAAGCTTCGCAAATTGCTAGCCCCAGTATTAGATAAATACGATGTGATCCTTATTGATTGCTCTCCTTCACTTGGAACACTGACTGTTAATGCACTAACTGCTTCAAATGGGGTTATTATCCCAATGGAGTGTGAGTACTTTGCAGTTCTTGGTTTATCCCTTGTTAAAAAGACAATACAAAAGATTAAAGAGAACACAAATCCTGAGCTAGAAATTCTTGGAATTTTGGCAACAATGTTTGAAAAGAAAACTAGCCACTCACGTGAGGTTCTTGAGTTAATCGATAAGGAATTCCCTGATGAGGTCTTTGACACTATCATTTCCCGAACTGTTAGATTTTCAGAATCAACTGTTGCAGGCCTGCCAGTAACAGCTTATGCAAGTAGCAGTAGTGGCTCAGCTTCATATCGTCGCTTAGCTAGAGAATTAATCGCAAGAGGAGGATCTAAATGAGTCGTCGCGTAAGTTTGCCTGGGGCTGATGAATTATTTAGAAATACCGCCACTCTGAGTGCGGTACCTTCTCAACGAGAAAACTCGGAAGAGATAACTCAAGCACCAGTTGCTGCTGCCACACCAAAAAATTCTGTTCGCCAAACTCCAAGAAGAAGAGTTAATGCATTTGATCGTGCACCATCTGGTAGAGAAAAACATGATGAGAAAATAACTGTTTATCTCTCCCCTGATGAACTTTATGATTTAGATCAAGCTCGTCTGGCACTTCGTGGAGATCTTGGATTAGCAGTTGATCGCGGCAGAATTGTTAGAGAATCACTATCAATAATTATCGCCGACCTTGAAGCAAAGGGTGATCAAAGTATTATTGCTCGTAGATTACGCGGACGGTAAAACTACTTACTCCTTGGATGCGCGCTGCTATAACTCTCGCGTAGCCGATCAATTGTAATAAGTGTGTAGATTTGTGTCGTAGTTACTGATGCATGCCCTAACAACTCCTGCACAACTCTAATATCCGCACCACCATCTAATAAATGTGTAGCAAAAGAATGGCGCATTGAGTGAGGCGTTACTTGCTCACCAACTCCAGCCCTAGCTGCACTTGCTGCCACAACATTCCATGCACTCTGCCGGCTTAACCTGCCGCCTCGTTGATTAAGAAATAGTGCTCTTTGAGTTGAAACCTTTACGAGATTTGGTCGTGACCTAGTTAAGTAATCATTTACTGCTTTAACTGCAAAACTGCCAATCGGGACCACTCTTTCCTTCCCACCCTTGCCCTTTAACTTCACCGTAGTGCTAATTTGGTTATCGCTAGTAACAGTTGAAATATCTGCTGCGTTTAAATTAATTAACTCAGAAACTCTGGCGCCAGTTGAGTATAAAAGTTCAAGCATTGCTTTGTCTCTAAGTGAAATCTGGTCAACACCTGCAATATTTAAAATACTAAGAATCTGCTCAATCGATAAAGCTTTTGGTAAACGCTTAGGAATTTTAGGCGGTTTAAAATTAGAGGTTGGATCGTGGTATTTATACTCTTTGGACAGGTAAGAAAAATATGATCTAAGGCTTATTACATTTCTGGCAATACTTGATTCGCCAATATGAAAATCAGTATTTCCCATCCCCCGTAGCCATGCCACATACATGGTTAAATTTTCGGATTTAACCTGCTCTAATGAAAGTTTATTTATCGATAAATAGTGAAAAAATCGCTCTAAATCACTCTTATAAGCAGTAACCGTATTAACGGCTAAGCCTTTTTCAATTGTTAAGTAATTGAAAAAATCAGCTAAATGATCACTTGCCATGCTTTGCGATCGCAGCTGCAATCAATCCGGCAAAGAGTGGATGAGCACGGGTCGGTCTGGAAAGGAACTCTGGGTGTGCTTGAGTGCCAACATAATAAGGATGAACATCTTTTGGAAGCTCAACAAACTCAACTAAATTTTTATCTGGTGACAGACCAGAGAAAACTAAGCCAGTTTTAGCCAATTGCTCACGGTATTTATTATTAACCTCATATCGGTGGCGATGGCGCTCACTTATTTGGCTCTTTCCATAAACACCTGCAACAACAGAGCCAGCAAGTAAATCTGCTTTATACAAACCAAGGCGCATCGTGGCTCCCATCTGGCCATTTCCTGCAACGATATCGATTTGGTCACTCATGGTTGAGATAACTGGATTTGTTGTCTTCTCATCAAACTCAGCCGAGTTAGCATCTTTAATTCCAGCAATATTACGGGCAGCCTCAATTACCATGCACTGCAAACCTAGGCATAAACCAAGTGTTGGAATCTTATTCTCGCGAGCATATTTAAGAGCACCGAGCTTTCCTTCAATACCACGAACTCCAAATCCACCCGGCACACAGATTGCATCCACATCACCTAGATTGGCCGCCGCATCATTATCAGTTGCACAGTTATCACTTGGCACCCATTTGATGTTTACTTTGGCAAAATTAGCAAAACCGCCAGCACGCAGTGCTTCAGTCACTGATAGGTAGGCATCTGGTAAATCAATGTATTTACCAACTAACGCAACAGTTACCTGATGCTTTGGGTTGTGAACACGATCTAGTAGATCTGCCCACTCGCCCCAAACCACATCCTTACACTTAAGCCCTAACCTCTTAACAACAAATGCATCCAATCCTTCTGAGTATAAAACCTTTGGAATGTCATAGATTGATGGTGCATCAACAGCAGCGACCACTCCTTCAATATCAACATCACACATAAGTGAAATCTTCTTCTTAACAGCATCTGGGATCTGACGATCACTCCTAAGCACAATTGCATCGGGTGAAATACCAATAGAACGTAGTGCTGAAACGCTGTGCTGGGTTGGTTTAGTCTTTAATTCACCAGCTGGTCCCATATAGGGAACTAAGGAAACATGCAGGTAAAACACATTATCGCGGCCAACATCTTGGCGTATTTGACGAGCCGCCTCTAAAAATGGTTGAGATTCAATATCACCAACTGTGCCACCAATCTCAGTGATCACCACATCAACCTCAGGGCCTGCCATTGCCTTCATCGCATCTTTAATTTGGTTAGTAATGTGTGGAATTACTTGAACAGTCTCTCCTAAATACTCACCACGGCGCTCTTTTGCAATCACAGCAGAGTAGATCTGACCAGTTGTGATGTTGGCAGAACCATGCAGATTTGTGTCTAAGAAGCGCTCATAATGGCCGATATCTAAATCAGTCTCAGCACCATCATCGGTAACAAATACCTCACCATGTTGGAATGGATTCATAGTTCCTGGATCAACATTTAAATATGGATCAAGCTTTTGCATCGTTACTCTAAGGCCCCGCGCGCGTAGAAGTCTGCCTAAACTAGAAGCAGTTAATCCTTTGCCTAAACTTGAGGCGACGCCACCTGTAACAAAGATATGTTTACTCACATGATTGGCGGTCATGGAAGACTAGATTATCATGAATTTCTAACTATCGCTAATAACTCAGTTGCGTGTTCTTGCGCCGTCTTTGAATCCTCCTGCCCGCTTAACATTCGCGCGATTTCAACTTTTCGATCCGACTCACTCATTTCAATCACATCACTTTGTGTTACTAAACCATTTTCATTCTTTTTTACAACTAAATGATTATCTGCCCACACTGCAACCTGTGGCAGGTGAGTAATAACTATTACTTGTGCTGATTTTGCAAGCTTTGCAAGCCGCCGGCCAACTTCAACTGCAGCTTTTCCGCCAACACCAGCATCAACCTCATCAAAAATATATGTCCCAATTGGTTCAGCCTCAGCAATTACTACCTCAAGCGCTAACATCACACGAGATAGTTCCCCGCCACTTGCCACCTTACTTAGTGAAAGTGGTGCAGCTCCAACATGTCCGGCAAATAAAATTGCGATCTCATCTAATCCGGTGCTGGTGTAATTTTTTGGATTACCGCTATCTGACGTCTTTTGTTCAATTACGAACTTAGCGTTTGGCATTGCTAGGTTATTTATCTCATCTGTAACTAGTTTTGCAAGCTTGTCAGCACTTGCTTTTCGATCCTTCGAAATTTCTATTGCAAGAGTTTTTAGATGAGAAAACAATTTCTCAGCCTCTTTTTCTAACTCCTTAACCCGTTCATCTCCCCCAGATAAATCTGCCATTTTTGCCTTTGCATTCTGGCCGTCAATAATTAATTGTTCAAAGGCTGCATCTCGCTCACTTCCCTTGCCATACCTTTTAAGCAGAGAATTCAAAGACGCTTTGCGCTCCTGCAGAGTGGCAAATCGATTTGGATCCGCCTCAAGATTTGAAAGATACGTAGTTAAATCACTGCCAACATCTGAAAGATTCAGAAGTGTTTCAGTAAAGCGCTCTATTAATCTATCTAACTCACTGTCCTTGCCGCTAACTTGATCAAGATTTTTTCGCATCTGTTGCAGCAAGTTAATCGCTGAAATTTCATCATCTTCTAAAAGATTAAGGCTGGCGCTAACGGCCTGATTTAACTGCTCAACTGAACCGAGCTTTGCAATTTCATTTTCAATCTGTAATAACTCACCAGATTTTGGGGCAAGCTTGGCAAACTCACCAGCAAACTCAGAGAGTAGGGCCATCTCTTTATCCCGCTGACTTAATTGGGATTGCAGCTCTGCTATTCGGTCAATCATCTCTTGATATTGATTATAAATATCTTGATACTCAGCTAGATCAACGCCGGCAAAGCGATCTAGTAGCTCGCGACTTACCGCAGGCTTTGTTAACTTTGACGAAGATGATTGAGCGTGGATTTCAACAAGGCTTTGGGAAAATTGATTTACTGCAGTTGTTGAACTAACTGCTCCACCAACTAATACTCTTGATTTTCCAGCGGTGCTCAGTGTTCTAGTTATAACCACGCTTTCATCTTCAACCTCACCACCTGATTCAGTTATCAAATCTGCAATAGCTTTAGGAACTGCAAACTTTCCAGTAATCACCGCCCGCTCTTGTCCTTGCCGTACTAAATCAGAATCACTTTTACTTCCAAGCACTAAACCAAGTGCTGTTAAAACCATTGTCTTTCCAGCACCAGTTTCACCAGTTAATACTGTTAAGCCGGGTTTAAATTCGATATTTGTGCTTTCGATTACTCCAAGACCACGAATGGAAATCTCTTCTAAACTACTTTTACTAACCTTCTTACTCGCCACGCCAACCCTCAACCGGCAACTTAAATTTAGCAACAATCCGATCAGTAAAGGTAGCTGGCTTGATATGTGCCAGTAGGACATCTTCTTTATCGCTAGTTAAAACAACTCGATCATTTTTCTGCAATTTAGTTCTTCTAATTCCATCAGCATTTAAATCCGCTGAATCACTCTCTAAATCAATTGCAATCTCTGAGTGAGGAGATACCACCATAGGTTTTGAGAAAAGTGCGTGAGCTGCAAGAGGTAAAAGTACTAACGCATCAACCTCAGGCCATACAACCGGCCCACCTGCTGAGTAGGCGTATGCAGTTGATCCGGTTGGGGTTGCACAAATTACGGCGTCACACCACCAACGCGATAACGGGCGGTGATCAATTTGAACAAAGAGATCAATCATCTGGTGATCATTACGCTCTACTAAAACCTCATTTAACGCCCAGCCTGATTCAATCACTTTGCCTGCGCGCAGTAATTGATAATTAAGGCTCATTCGCTCTTCAATTGAAAATGTGCCAGAAGCTATTGCATCTACTATCTCAGTAAGAGATGGGCGTTCAATTTCTGCTAAAAAGCCGACATGGCCTAAATTGATACCAAGAATTGGCACCTGCTTGCCTCGGAAAATTTCAGCAGCGCGAAGCATTGTGCCATCGCCACCTAAAACAACTGCTAAATCAATCTGGGCAGTAGATTTAAAATCATTAGCACCAGCTGTTTTAATCGTGGCAAAAACATTTATTTGTTTGCCCGTTAATAGTTTCGTCAGCTCATTTGCAGTTGAGATCGCCTCTGGTCGGGTTGGGTGAGTAACCAGTAAAACATTTTTAACAACCTTGTTCATGCTGGCCCCTTCTCGATCGCAAGATCTAAATCTACTTCTAATAAGGCAGGAGCGCCTTTTCGTAACCACAGGAAGTACTCCACATTGCCAGATGGACCAGGAAGTGGACTGGCCACTACGCCAAGTGTGCCAAGTGTGAGCGCAAAAGCAGCATCTGCTACCTCTACTACCGCTTCTTTCCGCAGGTGAACATCTCGCACTACCCCACCGGCTCCCAGTTTTTCCTTACCAACCTCAAACTGTGGTTTGACCATAATAAGAAAATCTGCGCCCTCTTTTGCAACTGAGATTAGAGCCGGAAGCACTAATTTAAGTGAGATAAATGAAAGATCTGCCACCACTAAATCTATTTCTTCGCCAACTTGAGCGGAGGTTAAGTTTCTAACATTTACTCGATCTAAAATTTTCACTCGGATATCTTTTTGAAGCTCCCAAGCAAGTTGGCCATAACCAACATCTACTGCAACAACTTTGCTTGCTCCCCGTTTTAATAACACATCGGTAAAGCCGCCGGTAGATGCCCCAGCATCTAATGCAGTTTTACCACTTACCAAAAGCTTTGAAAAATTATCTAGAGCGCCAGCTAACTTATGACCACCACGTGAGACAAACTCAGCATGATCATCTTTTAATGTTATAGAAGTTTGCGCATCCACCTGGGTTGCAGCTTTGCTAGCTGGAATACCGGTAACCAAAACATTTCCAGCTGCAATTAAATCAGTTGCAGCTTCCCGCGATCTTGCCAATCCGCGCCGGACTAACTCGGCATCTAAGCGGGTCTTCATTTAATTTAAACTCCGTCAAGATTTGAGAGTGCTTGTTGCAAAAGTTGATGAACCTTTTCAAACTCACCACTGTGTTCTGAAATAGGTAAATTATTTATGGAAGCAATTTTAGATTTTAATTGCTCAAGATCTACTGCAATTTGTCGCACCAATGATTCATCGCTCATGAGGTAACGGTACCGAAAAACCATTTGTTTATGCTGGTTTTAGAGGATTTTTTGATTTGAAAATAAAAAAAATGAGCCCCACCTGAATTAACAGATAGGGCTCATTATTAAATTGAGTCCGGCGGCGATCTACTCTCCCAC
>Ga0209191_1003019_pt1 | contig 10151 bp, 8 predicted proteins | sample S_130626_EF_Meta_FD_187320 | JGI IMG/M metagenome (GOLD analysis project Ga0209191, IMG submission 187320) | Freshwater microbial communities from Lake Simoncouche, Canada to study carbon cycling - S_130626_EF_MetaG (SPAdes) (version 2) | ecosystem: Environmental > Aquatic > Freshwater > Lake ... | reverse complement strand
AAATCGAAGCTGAAATTATTTCATCACAGAAGCAGCCTTTAGTTGCCCCTGCGCAAATTGGAAAAGCTTTACGGATTAATGACGCCAGCGGACGTTATATCGAGTACGCCAAACAGAGTGCAGGCATTGTTGATTTATCTGGATTAAAAATCGTCATCGATTGCGGACACGGTGCCGCTTATCAAATCGCTCCCGTGATTTTCCGAGAATTGGGGGCCGAAGTAATCAAGTTAGCGGTCGAACCCAACGGTTTGAATATTAACGACGGAGTTGGCGCTTTGCATCCTGAATACGCTGGTAAAGTCGTGAAAGAGCAGGGTGCTGATATCGGTATATCTTTCGATGGTGATGCGGATCGCGTTATTTTTAGCGACGAAACAGGTGCATCCATTTCCGGGGATCGTATTTTAGTTTTATGTGCGCTGGCACTTAAACAAGCGGGTCTTTTGCGTAACGATACGATGGTCACTACCGTGATGAGTAATCTGGGATTACATGAAGTCTTACGTGGTGCTGGGATTAACGTCGTGACTTCAGCTGTGGGCGATCGGCATGTGATTGAAGCCCTCCGCAAAGGTGGCTTCTCCTTCGGTGGCGAAAATTCAGGTCACTTAATTTTTGCGGATCACGCCACCACGGGTGATGGTATTCTCAGTGCGATTCAGATTTTACGAATCATGAAGCAGCAGGGTAAGAAAATTTCTGACTTAGTAAAAGTCATGCATGAATACCCAAGCACTTTATTGAATTTAAAAATTAAAGCTAAGCCACCGATTGAGTCTTTAACCCAATTACAAAAGACGATTCGCGAAGCGGACCAAGCTTTTGGTCAAGTTGGCCGTCACTTAATCCGCTATTCTGGAACCGAGAACAAAATCCGCATCTTGGTCGAACACCGCGAGAAGTCTGAAGTCGACGCCTGGACGCATCGTTTCCAACAAGCCCTTGAAAAGGATTTAGCTTAATTATGCCCATTTATAACTACACTAAAGCTAAAGCTTCTGTTGCCGCTGAGCCGATTATGGCCACGCGAGCATGGGCGCAAATTCCCTTAGCCAATATCGCATTAGAGGCTCATCACCAAACAACTTTGGCTGCCGCTGGTTGTTCTTTTTCCAAGGATGATGTGGCCGCGATAAAAGTTCATCCCCATGCTTGGTTGGATCCCATTGAGGTTATTAAATTTTTCGACGATTCTGCCGCTGGTGAGCTTCAAGATGCTGCGGGAGAATCTTTGATTACTTACAAAGAGCGCGGAAAGAAAATTCATTATGCGCAAAAAAGTTTTCTCATGGTTTATAGCTGGGATATTTTGAAGGCTAACGAGCTGGCTGTGGCTTTAAACACTGTATGGGAAAATAAAGGTATCGCACATTCATCGCTTTATGTAGATGGAAAACTATCGGTCGGTTCAGGTACGAAAATTTTACCAGGTGTGGTTATCGAAGGGGAAGTGATTATTGGCTCCAATTGTAAGATTGGACCCAACTGTTATATTCGAGGATCCACTTCGATTGGTCATCAATGTCACATCGGCCAAGCAGTTGAGATCAAGAACTCTGTCATTTTTAATCAAACCAATGTTGGACACCTGTCGTATATCGGTGACTCCATCTTAGGTGAAAAAGTGAACTTAGGAGCTGGCACCACGACCTCTAATCTGCGTCACGACGGTAAGACACACAGCAGCAAGGTAGCTGATAAGTTGGTCGATACCGGCCGCCGAAAATTCGGCACGGTCATTGGCGATAACGTGCATACAGGCATAAATACATCCATTTACCCTGGCCGTAAAATCTGGCCGGGACTTACGACTCGACCTGCAGATATTGTCATCCAAGATTTACACTAATTACACCAACAAACCATGTGCGGCATTATCGGATATATCGGAACACGTCCTGCGACTCCCATCCTCATTGGTGGTCTGAAGAGACTTGAATATCGTGGATACGATTCAGCCGGCCTGGCGTTATTGGACGCCCAAGGTCTGACCACGTTTAAGGCCGTCGGTAAAGTTGCCCGCTTAGTGGATAAGTTACGTGGCGATCTGTCGCCCGAGAAACATGAAAGTTACACCATCGGTATTGCACATACACGCTGGGCAACGCACGGCGCACCTACCGAAATCAATGCCCACCCGCATTTTGATAAGAGCAGAAAAATTTGTGTGGTTCATAATGGTATTATCGAAAACTATCGTGCCATTCGTGAAAAACTTCAGAGCGAAGGACATAAGTTTGATTCCGATACTGATACCGAAGCCTTATCACGCTTAATTGGTGTTCACTATCATGGCGATTTACGCCTAGCGGTGGTTAAAGCTCTTCAGCAGGTTGAAGGTGCTTACGGAATTGCTGTTTTGTGTGCGGATGAACCCAATAAGATTGTCGTGGCACGCAAAGGCAGTCCCCTCGTCATCGGGATGGGGGATGGCGAGTGCCTAGTTGCCTCAGATGCCTCCGCTTTGGTGGCTCACACCCAACGTGTGATTTATTTAGACGATGGCGATATCGGCGTAATTACACCCGATAGCGTAGACATTCGTAATCAAGATGATGAACCCATTTCGCGGGATGTATCCGAGCTTGGTCTCGATATCGGAGCGGTCGAAAAAGGCGGCTTCGAACATTTCATGCTCAAAGAAATTTTTGAGCAACCCGAGTCAGTGCGCAATGCGCTCCGCGGCCGAATTAATACCGTAGAAGGTAGTGCGCTCTTAGCGGGTATGAACATCTCGCCTACAGAACTAGCCCAGATTCAACGCATTGTTTTAGTCGGATGTGGTACCTCACTTCACGCCGGTATGGTCGGTGAATATGCTTTTGAGGATGTCGCGGGAATTTCCGCTGAAGTTCAGCAAGCTGCCGAGTTTAGATATCGAAATCCTATCGTAGATCATCACGATCTCGTTATCGCAATTTCACAATCGGGTGAGACGGCTGATACTTTAGCAGCTATCCGTAAAGCCAAAGAAAAAGGCACGATGATTCTTGGTTTGGTAAATGTCGTGGGCTCTGCGATTGCGCGTGAGACGGGACGTGGTGTGTTCATTCACGCTGGACCCGAAATTTCCGTTGCTTCGACCAAAGCGTTTACTGGTCAGGTTGCGGTATTACTTTTAATGGCTTTGAAGTTGGGACGTGGTCGTCGACTTTCCCAAGAACACGGTTTAGATTTAGCCCGAGAAATCAATCAGTTGCCAGAGATGATTGATTTCGTCCTTAAGCAGAATGACGCCATTGCGAAAGTGGCTGAGCGCATGGCGAAGTCAGACCACGCATTCTTTATTGGTCGCGGACCGATGCATCCGGTGGCTTTAGAAGGTGCCCTTAAATTGAAGGAAATTTCTTATGTTCACGCCGAGGGCTATCATGCCGCCGAGCTCAAGCACGGTCCGATTGCATTGCTGACTCCTGGTACACCTGTCATTGTTTTAGCCAATCAGACTTCTGTGCTCGATAAGGTTTGGAGTAATGCCGAGGAATGCAAAGCCCGTGGTGCGCACATTGTTGCGGTTGTGACCGAAGGACATCCGAGGACCGATTTAACCGACGACATTATCGTGATTCCTAAATGTAGTCCATTGGTGGCGACCATTCCCGCTGCCGTCGCTTTACAACTTCTGGCATATCACGTGGCACGCATTCGCGGATGTTCGATTGATCAGCCCAGAAACTTAGCTAAGTCGGTCACGGTTGAGTAGTCCGAAGTCACTAGGGTATAAACCTCAGCAGCAGGAACTTGATGCAGGTGCATTTTGTTTAAACACAAGGAGGATGAAAAATCCTCCCAAGTTATCCTGTGCCAAATGTCATCAGTCAAAGCTTGCCACCGACTTTCACGAAATCCTCATCAGTGGAGAATTGCATCCCTGGTGTCATGACTGCTTGCAGAAACAATTAGCAAAAAACTTGGAAATCAGTCAGCGATTAAAATTAGCTACCAAGCGGCCATGCACGCAGTGCGGTATTACTTTTTCGATCCATAGTTTTCATTGGATAAAATCTACCAAGACCAGGCATAGTTACTGTCGCGCCTGCCATGCAGTTTATATGGCTATGCGTTATGCACGGGTGAAGGATGAAAAATAAATCCGCTGGTGGCCGGACGGGGACTTGAACCCCGAACCAATTGATTAAGAGTCAACTGCTCTACCATTGAGCTATCCGGCCAATCAGCGGAAAATTAAGAGAGTGTTGTGGGAGGTTTTTTTCAAGCGAATAAAGCCCGTTATAAACCCTTGTTTTGTTCGAAGTGGCCGGACGGGGACTCGAACCCCGAACCAATTGATTAAAAGTCAACTGCTCTACCATTGAGCTATCCGGCCTAACGAACCCCTTTAACAAAGAGGGTTAATCCTAATTGGTAAAGAAATAAATCGCCTTAGCGGTGTCCACGCTGTCTGACCGCCTCAAAGAGACAAACCCCTGCAGACACTGATACATTAAGGCAGGGAACCTCTCCGAGCATGGGAATCCGTATCAGGAAATCACAGGTCACGGCGGTTAGATGCCTAATCCCGTCGCCTTCTGCACCCATGACGATGGCCAGCGGCCCGGTGAGCTTGGCAGCATAAAGCGATTGGCTGGTTTTGTGGTCGCTCGTACCGGCAATCCAAACTCCGCCTTCTTTTAATTTAACGAGAGCATTCCGTAAATTACCTGCCTGAACAATGGGAAGACTTTCAGCGGCACCGACAGCTACTTTGCGTACGGTCTCGTTGACGGGTGCCGAATTCTTTTTGGTTATAATGACGAAAGCACAACCTGCACATTCGGCTGACCGAATACATGCGCCGAGATTGTGAGGATCCTGCACACCATCTAAAATTAAAATAAGTGGATTAGGATTATCTTGGAGGAGGTCGGGGATGTCGTTCTCGTTATACAGTTTGAGCTGACGTTTTAAATCAGCATGTCGAGGAGCGCGATCGTCGGACCGAGGCATATTACTTGCGAGCGAGTTTGTTGCGTTGGTGCAGTGCTTCCGCGATTTGAATCGCGTTTAAAGCCGCACCTTTCCAGAGCTGGTCGCCACTGACCCAAAGGGAAAGACCGTTGTCAAAGAGGGAGTCTTTGCGAATACGTCCCACACCACACTTTTCTTTTCCGGCGTAATCTAAAGGCATGGGGTAAACTTTCTTCGCGGGTTCATCGCAGACTTCAGATCCTGGGAATTCTGAGATTACTTTGCGTGCGATGGCTACATCTACGGGCTTTTCAAATTCAGCACTGATGGCGATGGAGTGAGCGCGGAAAACGGGTACGCGTACGCAGGTCGTTGAAACCTTGAGGTTAGGAAGGTTCATGATTTTGCGACCTTCGTTAAGCATCTTCATTTCTTCTTTGGTATATCCGTCTTCTTGGAAGGAATCGACCTGAGGAATTAAATTAAAGGCGATGGTGTGTGGGTAAACTTTAGGAGGGGAAATTTCGCCCTTTGCCCAGGCACGCACTTGAGTGTCGAGTTCACGCATTGCTTCAGCACCGGTGCCTGAAACCGCTTGATAGGTTGAAGCGAAGAAACGTTTCAGACCAAAAGCTTTGTGGAGTGGGTAGAGTCCCATCAACGCAATCGCAGTAGAGCAATTGGGGTTTGCGATAATTCCTTTATGATTGTCGAGGGCGTCCGCATTGATTTCAGGAACCACCAGTGGGACATCGGGGTACATCCGGAAGGCTGAGCTGTTATCGATGACGATAACGCCGCGCTTAACGGCCTCAGGAGCGAGGGCTAATGAGACGGAACCACCGGCACTAAAAATCGCAAAATCAAGGCCCTCAAAGGCCTCAGGCTTGGCTTCCTGGACGGTCCAATCCTTGCCGCCATAACTAATCTTGGATCCAGCCGAACGGGCGGATGCTAAGGGGCGAAGTTCCTTTACGGGAAAATTTCTTTTCGCCATAAGTGAGAGCAATTCTTGACCGACCGCGCCAGTCACGCCCACGATGCCTATACGATATGACATGTTTAGATAAATCTTTGGTTTTAAAAGAGGAGTTGGCCGAGCGCCTGAAGGTACTGGGACTCCCTATGGGAAAAGATTGCTTGGTTGTGTCGATTGACCAGCAAAAACTTTGGCATTTTAACCAAAATAATTGCGTAGCCTACGTTGTAAGCACGGCTAGAGCAGGTAAGGGCTGTGTGAAGGACTCTTTGCAGACACCCACAGGCCTGCATCGTATTGCCGAAAAAATCGGTTCGGATGCACCCGCCGGTATGATCTTCAAGGCTCGAAAACCGACGGGAGAAATTTGGAATAACATTCCTTCGACCGAGGATAACTTAATCACGAGTCGGATTTTGTGGCTCGAGGGATTACAAAATGGATTCAATCAGGGCATGGATTCCTCGGGCAAGGTTGTGGATACAAAAGATCGCTACATTTATATTCACGGAACTAACCAGCACGAAAAATTAGGGACCCCGAACAGTCACGGCTGTGTTTTATTATCGGATAAAGATGTGATAAAACTTTTTGAATCCGTTGACGTGGGTACTTACGTCTATCTTAGCTAAATTATTCTTCGGACTCTTTATTCTTCGAATTAAGCCACTCCTTAATCATCGCTTGACCTACGGGGCCAGCGGTTAATCCACCCCAAGTGTTCGTTTCGTTTTGGCCTTCTACTAAAACGGCAAAAGCGACTTGTGGGTTCTTGGCCGGCGCATAACCGATAATCCAAGCAAGGTGTGCTCTCTTTCCGTTACTAAAGTATTCAGAGGTCCCAGTTTTGGCGGCGAATTGGAATCCGGGAATTTGAATGGAACGTGCGGTGCCTTCGGTCACACAGCGAATCATTCCTTCGCGGATGGCATTCAATTGATTTCGATTCAGTCCAATAGGTCTGGATTCTTGGTGATAAGGAATTCTCGACGGATCGTGGAAAATGGTCGGGGTGGTGCGTGTTTCACCTCGTGCAATCGATGCGGCAAAGCATGCCATGTGCAGCGGCGTAGTTAGGATAAAGCCCTGTCCGATGGAAGAATTGGCGGTATCACCGCTCGTCCAGTTGCCTTGTCCCAGGCTTTGTTTATAGTTTGAATCTGGAATGACCATTCTACGAGCCGGAGATGGAAGCTCATACTCGTTGGTATTTTCACTGCCCATGACGTTGGGGTTAGCTTTGAGTAATACTTTATCTAAACCGAATCGGCGTGTTTCCTGTGCGAGTAAATCTGGTCCAACCATTAAACCCACTCGGTAGTTCCAAACATTGCAGGAGATAGCTAGCATTTTTTCGACATCCACTTGTCCAAATCCGTAGGGTTCGTGTTCAACAAATTCGCGATTTCCGATCATTATACTCCGTCCGCAGTCTAAAATATCATCGTAGTCAATTTTTCCACTACGCATCCCGGCAATGGCGGTAATAATTTTATAAGTAGAGCCAGGAGCATAGAGTCCTTGGGTCGCACGATTCATCCAACCTCCTTGATCTTGAATTTCGTCGAAGTACTTATTGGTTACCTTGCTCGCTAGGCGGTTGGGGTCATAACTAGGAAGACTCGCGATTGCTAAAATCTCGCCGGTCTTTACATCTAACATCACCGCTGCGCTAGGTAATGGATTTCCGTCGGTGTCTTTGATGGCAGTTAAGGCTTTTTCTGCGGCGAGTTGAATATTTACATCTAGCGATAGGCGGACTTCGCTCCCTTGGCGTGAAGGATAACTTTCTAAAAGTTCCCGTTTGTAACCCGCCGAAGTTTTTGTCCAACGTTCCCAACCACTCGTGCCTTTGAGAGTATAATCGTGGGTCTTCTCAACCCCTTCAGCTCCGATTTTTCCGGTATACTTAGATTTACTCAGTTTTTTGAATGAAATTTCAAAGTTTGCGTCGGAATCTCCGGGCAATTGATTCGTATCTCTGACGTATCCCAAGGTGTGACACGCCAAAGAACCAAAAGGGTAGGAGCGAATCATGTCCGACTCGATGGTGATGGGTCCGTCGACCGGGAATTGCTCAATAAATCGAGCAATCGAACGATCCGCTTCTTCGTCGGAAATTTGATTTCTTAACTCAGGAAAAGTTAAATCTGAGATGAGCGTGAATTTTAAAATTCTCGAATCGCGCATGTGTTTAGCTAGAGCTGCGACATTGACCTGACGCTCGGGGCTATTGGCGAGAAACTTTACCCTCTTTTTTTCGGAGGGTGATTTTTTCTGATTACTTGCATCAATCACAAACCAGATTTTTTTAAGCCAACGATTCAGTACATTGACACGGGCTTCTTGGTGTAAAATTTCATAATTAATCTTTGTCGTGCTTTCTTTCGCTTTTTCGGCCTTAACTAAGGCACGGTATTCCCGGTCGATTTCACCTTCAAGGGATAATAAATTCGCTTTGACGCTCCAACGTAAACGATTCCCTACCAGGGTTACTTTATTGCGATCTATAATGAGTCCTCGAATAGGAGGCTGCCAGACAATGGTTTCACTCTGCGAGTTAGCTTTGTCGATTAAGTCTTTTGACTGAAGGAGTTGCCGATAAAATAAACCGCAAAATATATAAACAAATCCAACAGCGAAAATCGTGAAGATTAAGTACATCCGCCACGGAGTGATGGGCGCTGAAGGTACAGATATTTTTTCAAGAGTATCGTCCGCACTCATAGCAAATCCTGTGCACTGGGCACCCCAATTAAATCCATGATCCAATTCTGGGTGGTCGCAAGGGGCATGATGATAACTAAGCCCATTAGGCCAGAGAGAGTGCCTTGAATGACAGCCTGATAAATGGCGTTATAGATGTCAGTCTGTCCTTCACTCTGATAAGCTGCAGCCGTAAACCAGATAATCGCTGCGCCTGCGTTAACAACCACTGCTGCCTGAATCATTCCTAAGTGGGTGCGTAAATACGAGCGATAGTTTCCGAGTAGAATCGCGAGAGTCACGAGCGAGATAGCCACCGTCCCATTCGGTATCGGGCGGTAGGCTTCAAACATGAAGCCCACACAGCCTGCAAACAACACCGCCTGCCAGCGCTTTAAGCGACGACAAGGGGCAATCAGTGCAGCTCCCGTAATAAAATAATTAAGACCCGAACTCGCTAAGGTGCTAGAGACTAAATCGGAGACAAACAGCCAAGGATAGGTCGCAAGAATCAGAAAAAACCAAGCCCATGGTATGCTCATTTAAATTCCTCCAACTTAATTTTCTCTGAGGGTGCTAAAAGAATTTCGTTAGCCGTGGGGTATTGAGGAACGAGTACTGAAACTTCCTCAATCATGTTTAAATCTTTGGCCGGATTTAAATCTGCGACTTTATAATTGTCGTCAGTACTCATACGGATAACGCCATCGACTTCACCTAAAATTAAACCTGAAGGAAAGACGCCTCCTAATCCGGTAGTCAAAACTTTGATCGGTTGACCGGTCGGTGGATTATAATCGATCGGAATCGCGGTGACTTTCGCTTTGCTCGGCGAGAGTGAGTTAGCGGCATCACCGCGGACATAAACAATTCGACGCTTTTCATCACCGATTAAAAATGCCGTGCAACGAAACGTCGGGCTCGTTACCAGATCCACTTCACTCACGTTTAAATGCACGGCCGAAACGCGCCCAATGACACGGTCACTGAACACCACCGGGCTACCTGGGCGGATGCCATCGTTTCGACCTTTGCGTATGATTATTTTTTGCCACCACGATGAGCTGTCGCGTGAAATGACTCGAGCTACGACCGTGAAAAATTCTGAATTACTCGTATAGCGTGCATTCTCACGTAGGCGGGCATTTTCTCGACGGATATCATCCATCGAATGAATGCGCAGTTCTAATGCGGCATTAATGCGCGCAAGATCTCTCGAGGCAGCAATGAGTTCTTCGTTGCTGCGGCTTTTTAATTCCCAGTAACGAGCAAGGTCGCTTCCTTTGCTAACAATCTGTAAGGCCGGCGCTTGGAATTCGGCGAACGTTTCTTTGGTGAATCGATGCAGGGCACTGGCGCCCGATATCCAAATCAAAACAAAAACGATTAAAGCAATGTAAGATGCCTTGGCGCCTTTTTGGTGGTTACTCATGGCGGGTTAGCCCGCTTAGATTAGTCGCGTCCGCTCCAGCGGGAGGCGTTGCCTAAAATTTTACCAGTACCATTAACAACGGCACAGAGAGGATCTTCGGCGATAATGACAGGAAGCCCGGTG
>Ga0209191_1003017_pt1 | contig 10153 bp, 13 predicted proteins | sample S_130626_EF_Meta_FD_187320 | JGI IMG/M metagenome (GOLD analysis project Ga0209191, IMG submission 187320) | Freshwater microbial communities from Lake Simoncouche, Canada to study carbon cycling - S_130626_EF_MetaG (SPAdes) (version 2) | ecosystem: Environmental > Aquatic > Freshwater > Lake ... | reverse complement strand
AAAACTTTCGTATTCGACAATCTCACTCCAGCTAAGGTCACCATCCGGTGCCGCATGACCTTTGTCATAGCCAGTGCCAGCATAATCAGCAGGTGTGGCACCTGTGCCACCTAGACTTTGGTCAGCAACAAAAGCATTTGTACGTGGCCAGCATCCTAATGCATTTGGCGGTGTCAGTGTATACGCAACATAGGCTGGAATTTTTACAGGAGCATCATAAGCAACAAGATATGCTTCCCGACAGATAGCCTTGGCAGGTCTAACGGTCTCTGCAAAGCCGTAGGGGCTATGTACTTTACATTGTGCCAGTGGTAACGGGGCACGTTGTTCCCAAGCCTGCGCAAAACTGCTAAATGCTAGAAGCGCAACAAGTATAAACTTTTTCATAGTAGTCCTTAATTAACTACCACTATTTAGCAATTTTGGTTATGTATTGAAAGCAAACGAAATTCTATGTTCGTCGGATAAATTCAAAGGTACACGATGAGGACATTCTAGATCAAAACATATCCAGTCGCCTGCTTGAGCAGTAATAGGCACCCATTCATTGTTGATTAATAGTTCGATTGGCGTAGCACCTTCTGGCAACTGCGAGTAATATACAAATGCGGCATATTTTGCCCCCTGTTTGGTTTTACTTGCTACATGAGTATGTTCTTCTAATTTTGTATTCCTTAGGAGAATATTAAACCAGCTTGCTTTAACTACTTCGCCATTGGATTGATTTTGAATAGCAGTTATCAATGGTTCAAATTCTTCCCAATTATGTGGCATTAAATGATTTAAATTGTTTCTTCTCAGATACATTGACATAACCACCGAGGAAAGTTTACCGTCAAGTTTTCCGAATTCGTTGTCAAAATCATTTAATTTATGTTCATTGACGAATTTATAACTACGAGCATTTATAGCATCATTGTCTAAATTTACGTGTCCTCTTGCTATTATCATATTATTTCCAAAATAGTATTTATAATTAACTACTACTTATATTAGTGTGGCTTCCCAGGGATACGTGCTGATATAATCTGCCTTGCCAATATTAACACCGTTGTGTCGCAATATATTATAGGTTGTTGTGCAATGAAAATGTAAATTAGGAATTGTATGATTGATCAACAAATCTAGAGTAGTCCACTCCTGCAATGAACCATCATGATGCATAATTGTAACAACCTTTTCATTCCTATGAGCTATTTTAGCTATTTCAACGTAACTAAGCCATTCAAAAAAGGAAATACTTTTTCTAACTCTATTGCGTAGATAAGGTATAGCTACCCCTGCGTCCACGGGATCAGTATATGGAATAAGCACTATATTTTCTTCACTGGTTGTGGGATTATCATCAGTTATTAATCTGACCCAACGAATACAATTATCACTGGCCAATTTAACCTGCTTGAATAGTGGCATCATATCAGGATATAATCTAAAATATGAAAAATACGTTTGATCAAGCCCTATATCTTCTGCATGTTTCTCTGCAATATATAATATATTCTCTAAATTTCTAAGAGTATTAACAAAACGTGGAACACTGATATGATATAAATTAGTTTTCATAGCATAGAAAATAACCAGAGGTTACCACTTGCGACAACTCCAATAACGTGCCTTTGTTCTTGGACCAGGGCTCTTACAGTTATGTCTAGCTCTAAAACTCTTACGTGCCTTGGGATTACTTTTCCTAATACGCATGTCAGGATCACCAAAGTTTACTTTAATGATTCTTCCTGTATCTGGATTACGCACAAACACTTTAAATTTTTTAACATCGCCCTGCTGTGGCTTACCTAGTTTAACGTTGCGCCCGTTATAGTCTGCTTCAAGTAGAGTTAGACCAAGATTATTGTCAGTCTCACAGATATAGTCGCCCTGATCTATGCCAGTTATAACGGTTTCCACTATCTCATCACCGATCTCTACTTCTAAAATATCTCCTATTTCAGGAACATCATTGTCAGTAAATTCATCTAACCTCATTATGCACCTTTTGTAGTTAACATAAACTTCTTGCCTTGATTAAAAGGCTTGGCCATCATTGTCCGTGCAGCCTTGGTTGCCGCAGCCTTGCCACTGAATGTGTATGGGTTACCTTCTTTGTCTTTGACCAGCTTGCCATCAGCAGTAACATACCACGTACCATTGGTTGCTTGTTGTTCTTGTCTACGGTCGATGTCATGATGCTCGTCATCTTCACGCTCTCTACGATCCCAGTTGTCTGCCCCACCATAGTCTCCCTGATAGCCAGGCATATTGCTGTCCCAGCTTGCCCGTCCTGTTGCACTACCAAAGCCTGCCTCAGTGACACTTTCACCCATTTGTTTTAATAATTGCTGTGCCTTTTCAACACTGATCATTGGTCTAGGATGCTTACCATCAACCACACCCTGTAAATATTCTTTACTAAATCCACTTGGCGCCTGCACTGCTGGCTTTTGATCTGCAGGAGCAACTTGTGTTGCAACCGGTTTACCTGTTAAACGATTGATGCCAGGATCTTGTTCGCCTGGAGTAACTCTAGCTTGAGCTCCTGCGGCGCCTAGTGCCATTGTAGCGGCCAGTGCGCCTGCCGCTATTTTATCTTTCCAGCCTTCATTCATTGCCTGCCAGTCTTCATAGCTGATGAACATATCACTGTCTGGATCGTAGTAGCTACCTTCTTTTTTATCGTAGTAAACAACTTTGCCTGACTTAGTATGGAAGGGACCTTCCAGTCCAGGACGTTCCTGATACTTTTCTTTGTCGTAGCCAGGAACAACACGATAGCCTTCAGATGCCATTTCTTTAACACTTACTTCTTTGTAGCCTTTACCGACACAATAATCCAGTACTTCGTCTTTGTTGTGTGCTTTAATTTTTACTACTTTATTTTCTTCTGTCTTAGGATTAGTATAAGTTACTTTAAAGGATTTTTTCTCGTCAGAGCCTTCCGCCATACCTTTTTTAGCAAAGTTAGAATTTTGGAAACTGCCTTCTATAAACCATTCCATATCATCATCATTTACTTTACAATTTAATACGTGAACACTATATCCTTGGTCATCTAACCATGCTTGTGCTTCTTGAATCATTTCTTGTTTAGATATATCACCACTTACATCTAAATCATTCCACCAACCATCACCAACTAAGTCAGTCATTTGGTCATCAGTGTACCAACGTCCTGATTCACCTCCACCATTACCTGGAGCAAATTCTTTTAGGTTGCCTTGCTGGCCATACATATCCATTAGTTGACGAACATAGAAATTATAATGGCCACGACGGCCGCTAAATTCTCTATCGCCTAGCACAGTCTTTAATGCGGCTATAGCATCATTCATTGTTGACCCACGCATTATTTTTAGTGCGTCTGTGACCAGTGAATCAACTCTTGGTGCACCTTCCGCCACACCTTCTGGCAATGCTGGTTCAGTGTGACTGCCTGCACGTTGTTGTAGTCTGCTTTTAAGCGAAGATACATCCTGGCGATTAACCTTGCCGGACTTAGTTACTCTTGGTGAACTATTATGATTTAATGGATCATATCCCATGCTGTGATTATCTCTTGGGAAATGTGAACTTGGACCTTGCTCAAGGTCATTTGCGATTTTGTCACCGAATTCTTGTCTTATTTGTGCAATGACTTCATCTGGATCTGGTGCATCGTCATCATATCCTATGGGATCAGTGGCATCTCTATACTGACTGATTAGGTCATCGAGATGTTGTCTTTTTATAGGATCAAAGTCCTCTGATATTTGTTGTGTAACTTCATGAAAGCGCATAAAAAAATCCTTGCTAATGTGTTATTTAGCAAGGATTTTATCGAAATAGAATTTAATTATTTCTTGGCTGTAGCTGTGTAAGCCTTCATAATGCCTTCGCCAAATTTAGTGTAGTCAAATTTATTGGCATTTTGAAAAGCCTTGAAGCTCTCACTGGCCAATGTAGTGAAAGTGTCTTGACCAACCTTAGCGGCTTTTTTAGTATATTCAGCTTGTGTGTCAATGAATTCAATCATTGCGGCTTTGGCTGTTTCGTTGGTAACGAATGTGTTAACGAAAGTTTTTTTACCAGTTTGAACGGTATCGATAATTGCATCTGCTGTAAACATGTAGTTCTCCTTAATTAAGCAAGATAATAATATAGCTCTGTCTTAGACGCTATGTGTTTATTATACAATTACTTATCAGTAAAGTCAAGGAAAAATGCTGCGACCGCACAATTTTATTAGTGTTTGGTCACTAATTCTAGCTGTGTAATGTTATCAAAATTTGCTTGACTGTTTGTTTGGGCAATTCATCAACGTCGCCTTTGATGATTCTACATATCTTATTGAACCAGATTCTAGACAATGTTTCTATGTCCTTGTACATTTCTTCACTGATATAAGGGTCCACATACATGGGCAAATCTTCAAAATTCTTAAATCTAGCCAGATATTTTTTTACTGATTTTAATTTTATATTGTCACCCATGGGGATTTGATTGTATACTTTCAACAATACAACAACGGCCATGGCACGGTCAATTAAAATGCCATTCCAAGCAAATAAATCATCCTGGATGTGTACTGGTTTACCGCTGAGTTTGCTGAGTAAATTAGCAGAATCAAAATCAATATCCCAGGGTTGTAGCATCAAATTCATAATTAATTTCTTCATTGTTAATAATATCAAGGAATTCGTCGTTGGGCATGGTGTAACCATAGCCAACGTATTTGGCATAACGTGCTAGAAAACCACGACGATCTAATTTGTTTATTTTAAGCACATGATTTTTAGCATCTTCAACGCCAGGCCCATAAGTTTTTAAATTTTTGTCCACTGCAATTTGACAGCAGGTAAAATCAAAATTAGCAAATACATCTGCAATACTTTTGTAGTACGCTCTACGAATCAATTGTACTTTGAAGTCGCCGATGGTATATGTAATTGCATTATCACTGGTAAAAGTTTCGTACATGTAATTTCCAAATGCATTGTTTAACCTACGCGAACAATGTTCATAGCTTGTAGAATTATTAAACCACACATCAATATCAGCAAAATTGTTTTCACCTAATACCAGCTGTCTACACATGCCTCCAGCGATCCATGGTCCTTGTTCCTGTGTACTATCTTTGTAGACAGTGTCTACAATATTATCCACTGAGGGTTTAATACCACTGGAATTAAAAATCTTATACATATCCACGTTGTTCTACCTGTTTAATTAGTTTAAAAAGTTTAACATAGTAAGCGAATTGAATAGGATGATGTTCAAAGTCTGGAAGTTTATCGCCAAACTCCGCTTCCATTGCTACATACAATGTCAGTGCTTGCTCATCGGTCATTGACATACCTTGTGTTAATCTCCACGGAATTATTTTTAACGAATTGTTCCCATTGATCTTTATATCTGTTTTGTACCTCAATTATAGGTTCTTTTACTTTGTCGATATAAACAAATTTTAACACAAATTTACCAAGTTCAACATTTTCTTCAACAAATTTCACAAAGTCTTTTTCTGTCATCCTTGCTTGATTTGCTCGAACATAATTAAAATGCGAACCAAGAAACTGAAATAAGCCTGGTCCAGGATTTATTACTAGATCATTTGTTTTAACCAATCCATTTTCAACAGGTGTCAATTGATCCACGTCCGTGCTAAATGCATTGGGATCGTCACTGGTGAAAAACATCATGTTTAAAGGTTTAATATATTTGTTAACCCATTTAAAAGGAATAACTTCGGTGTCGTTTTTGCTTAATCTTCGTATTGCCAACGGCGGGGGACAGTATGATGTACCAAAACAATCAACAATATTATCTATATCTGATATATCTGTGACATATTTGATACATTCAGAATTAAATGGATATCCTCCAGATGTAAGCATACGAAGCTTTTTGGGCAAGGGCCATTGATCACGTATCATTTCATATGGAGCATGTACGTGTGTCACCGAATGATATTCTTTTTCCCACTCACTTAACCATGAACATAATATAACTTTCTTTGCTTTGAATACTGCCGGGTAAATAGCCAGCGTCGCAACTCCAATGTGTCTAAATGGACGTACCAGACCAACAATATCTTCTTTGAGATAATAAACCCGCATAGCGGCTTCTACACAACTTTCTTCTATTTTTCCTGTATTGTATGCTAACTTTGGTGTAACACCTGGCTGGAAACTAATGTATATTTTTTGCTTGGGGTCAAATCTAAATGTCAAGTCATAGGGGCTATTAAATTCCAATGCTTCTTTTTCAATTTGTGGATTAAAAATTTCAGTATAGCATTCTGGATATCTTAGATTTTCAATAAATGAAGCATATTCTGGTAACAAATAGTCATAGTCTATTCCGGACCATGGCCCCACAAGAAATATATGATTACACTTTTCTTCTGCTATTGTTTGATCTAAAAAAGCATTATCACAATAGAGAATGGAGTAACTTCTACCAGATCTAATAAGTGCCAACATGAAGAATAACTGCAATGCTCCTAGATATCCCAGCGCAAGACCTAATGTCCTGCCTTCTTCACTGGGAACTTTGTTTATTTTGTCTGTAAAATATGCAACTGCATTAGATATTTCCTGTGGAGTAAACTCTTTAAATTTTTTACCCACTGTACTATATGATCTTAATTCGAAATCATCTCTAATCTTAAATTCCATGTAACAATTCTTTCAATTTGAAACTGGCAAGATTCTTACCCTTGCTTTCGCACATAATGTCTGCCCATGTGCTATGTGTAACTGCCCACTGATTAACAGCATCATTCCAGTAGAAGTCACTGTGTGCTCTAAGTTTGCCCTTCTTATGGCCTGACTCCATTAGCGTACCAAGAGCGGGGCGGTGTGATCCGGAATGTCCGACAAGTACGTCTTCACGGCTAACGGAGTAATGTATAACAGGCCTAACACCGCGCCAGCTATCACAAATCCTTTTAATACGGTCATCATTGTTTTCAATATATTCTCCAGTTTTAATCCAGTGGTGATGGATATCTAGTACAAGCGCACAAGTATCCACTAATTCTAAGCTCGAATCGATACCCCAAGAGATTTCGTCGTTTTCGATGGTAAGACAGTTTCTTGCTTCGGGGGTAAGTCTTTGCCAGGCAGCTTTAATGCCTTGGGGACCGGCTCTACCTGCGATGTGGACATTGATTTTAAAGTCCTGAAAGGTTCTGCCATAACCCATCCAACGTGCCATGTCAGCATGATATTCAAACTCCTCTATACTGCGATTAACAATGTCAGCAGACTCACTAGCAAGGACACAAAACTGGCCAGGATGAAAACTAAGGCGTACACCACGAGTCCTAGCAACATCCCCAATGTTCGAAAAAACTCTACTACAGTAGTCCATAACATCTGACCTGCGCCAGAAGTAACTCCATGTGGGTTCAGTATAAGCAGGTAACAGATCACTGCTAAGACGAACCATCCTAAGATTTTCTTCAAGTTGTCCTACTCTTTCTACGAGTTTACGTGTAGCTTCAAGATTTTGAACCATAAGGTCCCATAACTTTTGTTCCGCTACATCTTTACTCTGCCTATTTAGCCAAGTAATAGTAGTGGTACCAGTGTTATACTGTTTACAGTCGTCTTTGGGTTTAATACCATCGACTTGTTCTGGGTGGTCAATCCATTTGCAAGCAAAACCAATTCGTTTAGTCATAGCATAATTATATACTATAATTCAATTTAAGTCAAGACTTGTGAATTATCCATTTTCCCGAGCAATATTCTTTGTCAGAATCAAATATGCTCCAGTTTATTTTGGATAATGCTCCACTCAGTGATTCCAACTCAAAACGCACCAGCACAGTCTTTCCAGATTCCAACTTATTTCTAAATTTTGATTCAAGAATAATACTAACTGCTTTTGGTAATCTTCTAATGTTATTTTGTTCTATTACAGTGACCAACCATTGTGGTAGCATACTTAATATAAAGCCGCCCTGTACAATACCATCTACGCTATGCACAGGACCATTGTCTCCGGTTAGTTCACCGAATTTTATGACTTGGTCAAGTGTAAATGAAATGGGTAGCTCGAAGACATGTTGCATCCACTATTTAAAATGGACGACCGTTATTTAGAATAGCTTTTTGCTTAATTGTTCCAGAACTGCTGTATGCAAGTAACTTTGTTCTTCAACTATTTCCATGCTACTCTCACAGTCAAAGTCATCATCGGGGAATAGTTCCTCTAGGCTAGCAAGGAGTTGATCTCCCTGCTCTGCGTCTATACTTTCTGCTAATCTAACATCATAGCAATGCGGATAGCCGTTGCCATCATTGTCGTCCATGTGATATACCATAACAGTATCGTCATCTTCTGGCTCGACTTCCGCAATGTCGTTGACAGCTAACAGCAATTTCTTTGCTTCTTCACTGGATAATGTTCTATTCAAACATATTCTAAAGTAGTTGTCAAACTCGTCTATAATCATAGTCAACTACTTACGCTTTGCCTTCGACTTTTTCTTTTGTACGCCCATAAGCGGCAATACCAAGAACAGCACCCATAGCAATGTGATATAAACCAGCACCTTGTAGTGTAATAGGTTGCCATTGGCTGTTCACTGATCCGTGTGATAGTGCTTGTAATAAACTCCAAAGAACTGGAAATACAACAAAGTCCATGGTACAAGTCATCATATATACCCAACCCATAACAGGGCGCCACTTTTTGTTGATCCAATCCTGTGCGTCTTTGTCTAGCTTTACTGTAGATTCACCACCGGCATGCATGGCACCTGCGGCTTGCCCACTTGTATTGTTAACTGGAACTGATGAACCAAAGCCACCTGACGAAGTTGAACCAAAGCCACCTGACGAAGTTGAACCAAAGCCACCTGACGAAGTTGAACCAAAGCCACCACCAAAACCACCGGCAGATTGACCAGGTGGGGGAGTTCTGCTCTGAGCAATTTGTGGTAAATTACCTGGATCTACGAAATCGTCTTCATCTAATTTTGGCATTTTCTTTTCCTTATACGTATGTTAATTTAATAGTAACTATTCCTGTGTTACCTTGATAATTATTTAGGTTGGCAAATATAGTTGTGTAGTCTGTGGTTATATATTCAGGATTCACAGTGAATATTGCATTGCCTATTAATCGACTGTCTCTAGTCTCTAATAACGTTTCTTCTTTATCTGTGTAGATTTCTACCAGACTTGTATCTGTATTAACTGTAGCATTTTCAACTTCGATGCCGATGTTTATTATTTTTCTTCCTGTGCTAATTGTTCCTAGTTCGATTACGCCACTGGGTTTTGTTGCCAAGTTGTATGAAGTTACGAGAGTCTTTGCATCTGTTGCTACACTGCGTTCGCCACCAACTTTAGTCCATTGTTCGCCATCATATGTAAATGTAGCCCATTCGCCATTGCCATCATCTATAACATAACATTGGTCGCCAACTAAACTGTTTAGTGCATCACGTCCTGTCATGGTAGCAACTACTGTAGTAGCACTGGAACGTAGACCTTGTTCAATGTTTAAGCCCAGTGCGTAACGACCGTTTTGTCCGCTTAATACGCCAGCAGTGTCTAAGAAATTGCCAGCAAAGTCTCTAATTGTTAATGGGCCGCCATCTTCACGAACTAAACGTAGTGCAGATGTTGTGGTATTTGCTGGTGTATTTTCTGGTAAACTAGACAATGAATTTACACCAGCGAAGTTGTTGCTATTCAGGTCTGAAGAAATATTTACGATAGTAATCGCGCCGCCTGCGTTGTGACGTAATTTAATGTCACTACCATTGACAATACTGGCCACGATGTCTGGTATTTTTGCCGCATTAATATCTGCGACCATGTCGTTGGAATCAGCTACATTAGGATCACCATAGGCTGCACTACCACTGGTAGTTTTTGTAAAGTTAACTGTGACACCGTTAATGCTAGCACTAAAAGGCACGTAACCAGCAATAATACCGTAAGCACTGCCTACGACAGTAATATCACTGACAATTTCTTTGGCTGCACCAACTTTAGACGCTGTTACTTTGTGTGTAGGGGTATCTACATTAATCAATGCAACCACTTCATCTACACCGTATGTACCGTCACTGCTAGACGTACTGTACAATGTGACAGGTACTCTATTGATTTCAACTACATCACCATTTGTGCCAATAGGATCAATTCCTGTACCAGTC
>Ga0209191_1003012_pt1 | contig 10164 bp, 14 predicted proteins | sample S_130626_EF_Meta_FD_187320 | JGI IMG/M metagenome (GOLD analysis project Ga0209191, IMG submission 187320) | Freshwater microbial communities from Lake Simoncouche, Canada to study carbon cycling - S_130626_EF_MetaG (SPAdes) (version 2) | ecosystem: Environmental > Aquatic > Freshwater > Lake ... | reverse complement strand
GAGTAAAAGCCTACTTGAAGTTGCCCGAGCATTTAACGATCGTGCCGATGTAATTAATCAACTGGTTAACCAAGTGAACTTACAAAACGCACAGATAAACAATCTAGCCGATCGAATACAGTTATTGGAAAGATCATAACTAATAAATATTTTTGATAGTTAGAGTATAGAAACAAAAAACCCTACATCAGACCGGTCATATGGTCCTTCTCCGGGGTTTTAATAGGCAACATTGTGTTGTCTATTTTTTTGGCTATTATTATACCACTAGAACACCACGACCTTAAATAAAGGTATGGAACAACCAAACGAAATTCCCGCCTCTGAACAAGCATTACCCAATTATGAGGTAATCCCATTAGAGCCTGAACCCCCAGTTGATCCTTCTAAGACTGGCCCAAAGCCTAAACAACTTAAAGCTGTAGAAGTCTATGGTTATGAAGTAGGTCGTGGCCTAAGAAAGAGAATAGTTAGCCCTGAACAGGTCTACGAATTAGCAGCCATTGGGTGTAATGATAGCGAAATAGCCCGCTGGTTTGATGTAGCAGAAACCACTTTAAAAGACAACTTCCGTGATATCCTAGCAAAAGGTCGTGAGGATGTAAAAATGTCATTGCGCCGTGCTATGCTAAAGAATGCCCTAGGTGGCAATGCTGTAATGCAGATATGGTTGTCAAAGAATATGCTGGGCATGAGTGATAATCCAACCAATACTGATGCCAACGCGGCCCTACCGTGGACTGAGGAATAATGCCCTTAAGTCCCGCACAAGACACTATTGCCAAGTGTAAGAATCGTTTTGTCACTGTGGTAGCTGGCCGTCGCTTTGGCAAGACACACTTATCCATACGCCAACTATGTTATCACGCTAAAGAACCTGATCGTAATGTATGGTATGTTGCCCCCACATATAGACAGGCCAAACAAATTGTATGGCGTAAGTTAAAACACAAACTACAAGATCTCAAGTGGACTAAGCGTATTAATGAATCAGAACTTACCATTGAACTTAAGAACGGAAGCCTTATATCACTTAAGGGTGCTGACAACGCTGATAGTCTGCGTGGTGTTGGCCTTGATTATCTTGTTATGGACGAGTTCGCAGATATTGATCCTGAGGCCTGGTATGAAGTCCTCCGACCTACACTTGCTGATCGACAAGGTGGAGCTCTGTTTATCGGAACACCTAAAGGACTCGGCAACTGGGCTCACGACCTTTATAATATGCCCACTGAGCAACCTGAACAATGGGCCAGTTTCCAATACACAACCATAGATGGCGGCAATGTCAAGCCCGAAGAAATAGCCGCAGCCCAGCGTGATCTAGATGAACGCACATTTAGACAAGAATTCTTAGCTACCTTTGAAACATACGCCGGCAGAATATATTACTCATTTGAACGCAAGGACAATGTTATCGTAATTGCCGACAATAAGATAGATGTCCTACACATTGGAATTGACTTTAACATTGATCCAATGTCAGCAGTAATCGCTATTCGTATTGGAGAAGCACTATATGTCATCGATGAAATCCGTATGTTTTCTTCTAACACCCAAGAGCTTGTGGCAGAAGTTCAGGCACGATACCCTAAGAGTCGAATCTGGGCCTACCCTGACCCAGCATCAAAGCAAAGACGGACTTCAGCAGGCGGCCTTACTGACCTCAGCATATTACAGAACGCAGGATGGGTTGTTAAATGCCCCAACAGCCACACGCCAGTCCGCGATCGCATCAACGCAGTTAACTCAAGATTGAAGGATTCTACGGGTATTAGACGCTTACACTTCAACCCATCCGTTAAATATACCATAGAAGGGTTGGAGCGACAGACTTACAAGGAAGGCACCAGCCAGCCTGATAAGGAATCAGGGTATGACCATATGATGGATGCTCTAGGTTATATGGTTGATTACCAATTTCCTGTGCGTAAGGATATGCCTGCTTATACACCACAACGATGGGGCCATCAATTAGCCACACAATAAGGAAAATAAATGAGTGACCAAACATTAAGTCAAGACTTTGCTAGAGTCTCAACTACCAATTTAGAATATAGCCGCAACAGAGATCGTTGGGCTTTTCTATTAGACAGTTACATAGGTGGAGACCAATACAAGCAAGGCAACTACCTAACCCGCTATCAATTAGAAACACAACAAGAGTATAATGCTCGTATTGCCAACACTCCATTGATCAATCACTGCTCAAGTGTAATCAGTGTTTATACTAGTTTTCTATTCCGTGAAGAACCAGATAGAGACTTTGCCACATGGGAGGGCCGCCCTGACTTAGAAGCATTCCTTAGTGACTGCGATATGGAAGGCAGAGACTTAGATTGCTTTATGAAAGATGTTGCCACCTGGAGTTCAGTGTTCGGCCATTGCTGGTTACTAATGACCAAACCTAACATTGGTGCCACAACACAAGCAGATGAACAAGCCGCTGGCCTACGCCCTTGGCTTAACCTATTGACGCCCCTATCAGTATTAGATTGGAGTTGGGAGCGAACGGCCACAGGCTATTATGAACTAACAGAGTTCAAATATATTGAAGAAATTGTTGACAAGATTACCATTGTTAAAGAGTGGACCAAGAGTGAAATACGCACTTGGGTAATGGATGATCAAAATAAGAAAGCCACTCTAAAGTCATTAGAAGTCAACGGCCTAGGTATGATACCTGCCGTGTTGGCCTATAACAAGAGATCAATTGTCAAGGGCATTGGCGTAAGTGACATTGCTGATATTGCTGACCTTCAGCGTATGATCTACAACTTGACATCAGAACTTGATCAAAGCCACAGACAAGACGGCCACCCTAGTCTAGTTGTAACTCCTGATACACAATTTGGATCAGGTGCCGGTGCTGTGATAGTTGTGCCAGAAAACAGCGACCCTGGATTACGACCTTATTATCTCGAGCACGGTGGTGCTAACATTGTCAGCTTACATGATACAATACAAAAACTAGTGGAGAACATTGACAAGATTGCCAACACTGGCGGCATTCGTGCTACTGAGTCACGCACAATGAGCGGTGTGGCTATGGAAGTTGAATTCAGTTTGCTCAACTCTAGACTAGCGGAAAAAGCAGACAACTTAGAACTTGCTGAAGAACAGTTATGGAATATATTTGCCGCTTATCAAGGCTTGGTCAATGAGGTAGATATTGACTATCCAGGATCATTCAACATCCGTGATGATCAGCGTGAATTCCAACAGTTGGCCAGTGCCCGTTCAGCCAGCACCAATCCTAAGGTATGGAACATCATTGATGGTAAGATTGTAGAACTATTAGGTGAAGATCCGGCAGTATTGTTTGCCAATGACATGTTGGCAGGACAAGAGCCACTACCAGCACAGCCAGTATTTGAACCACACATCATGGTGGATCCAATTACAGGTAACGAATACATTGCCCGCACAGAACAAGAGCATTTAGATTACGCCGCTCTGGGCTATGTTCACAAAGAAGAGGAAGAACATTATGAATAATCCACTACCAGTAAGAGGCATGAGAACTGCTAAGAACAAGAAGCGTCCTAAGCCACCGAAGAAATATGCCAATTCATAAAGCAACTGGCCCAAGAGGCGGCAAAGGATTTCAATACGGAACACACGGTAAGGTATATCCTACCCGTGCTCAGGCCGTTAAACAGGCACAGGCAATTAAGGCCAGTCAGGCTGCCCTTAAGGCTAAAAAGAAGAAATAATTACCTAAGTATTAGTCAATAATGCTTGGCTTACTTAAATATACAACAAAATAACTCTTTGAAAGGGAGGAACGGTAACTATGACCAACCAAGACATAGGCAATACGGACAATACTGATGAGTCCACTACAATTAATCAGGCCGCAGTCAAAACTTATACACAAGAAGAATTTGATACACACATGGCTCGCATGAAGGCTAGCATATCTAAAAAATATGAAAAGACTTTTGCTGAACTAGGTGATATTGATGAACTCAAGACACTCAAGACAGATGCTGAAAAGCGTAAGACCGAAGAGCAAGTCAAGCGTGGGGAATTTGAAAAGATTCTACAAGAGATGGCCGCAAAGAAGGATGCTGAAATTCAGCGTCGTGATCAAATTATTAGAGAATATACTGTTGATGTGCCATTGGTTACAGCGGCGGCAACTTATAAGGCAGTCAATGCTGAACAAGTTCGCACACTACTAAAACCTAATGTTCGTCTTAATCAGGATGGTGAAGTGGAAATCGTTGACAAAGAAGGTAAAGTTAGATATAGCGATACTGGTCAACCTTTCAAAGTAGAAGATTTAGTTAAGGAGTTCCTTGACACTAATCCTCACTTTAAGTCAGCAACACCGGCAACAAGCTCAGGCAAATCTAATATTGGTCAAAAGCAAGAACGGGTTGACATATCTAAACTTGATATGAAAAACTCAGAAGACCGTAAGATTTACGCACAATATCGTAAACAAAACGGTATAGCCTAACAAATTAAAGGAGACTTAAAATGGCTGGATCTACAATGACAACTTTGAATGACTTGTTACCTACAATCGTTCAAGAAGCATTATTCGTGGCAAGCGAGCGCAGTATCATGCGTGGACTTGTAAAAAATTACTCTTTGGGCCCTGCTCAAGGGAAGACAATTCAAGTTCCAATTTACCCAATTCAAACTGCCGTAGCAGTTACAGAGGGTGATGAAGTTGGAAACACAGCAGTATCTACAGATGTTGCTACATTCGATGTAGCACAAGTTGGTATTCGCACATTGGTAACTGACATGGCTATCAACGCAAGTTCTAGCAATGTAGTTGCTGACCTAGGCCGTTTATTCGGTGAAGCCATCGCTCGTAAGATGGATCAGGACTTGATCGCTAAGTTCGTATCATTCACAACTAATACAGTAGGATCTACATCTACAACTGCTACACCAGCATTGTTAATGCAGGCCATTACCAAGTTAAAGAACGGTGCTGTTCCTACAGATGGTCTAGTTATGGTTCTACACCCAAGCGTAGCCTATGACTTGAAAGCCGCATTGACCACAACTGGTAATGTCGCATTCTCAGGTGGTGGCACTAGCAATGATGTTGCTAACCAAGCTATGATGGAAGGTTATGTTGGTCGTTTATTCGGTGTTCCAGTATTTGAGACTGCTAATTTCTCTAACACTGGTGCGGCTGGTGACTATGTTGGTGGTGTATTCCACCGTGACGCTTTAGGTCTTGGCATTATGCGTGACATTCAAATTGAAACACAACGCCGTGCTAGTTACCTAGGCACTGATGTTGTTGCTTCAGCAATGTATGGCACCGGCGTTGTTTACGAAGGTTATGGTTGTGCCACAACATTTGACTCAACAGTCCTTTAATTAGGGGAAACATAATGGCATTCATTACTTCAGGTAGCACAGTTATAAGTTTTGCGGAATATGAAGATGTTCTAGCAATCGACCAGCGTCTGTTTGAGGCGAATGAAGGTTTCACTGATGTTATTGTTGAGGATGCGTTGATCAAAGCGACCACACGCATTCTTAACAAGATTAGAGCCAGTGATTGGTGGAAGAATTACTATATCAGTAGAACTACTGATTTAAGTTCAATTTCAACAAGAACTGGTTATAGTTTGCCAAGTCCAGTTGGTGCTAAGATTCTAGCCCGAAGAGATGAGTTTACTGACCTATGTGTTTATTACACATTGGCAGAATACTTGTATCCTAAGGTTGCGGATTTTGGCAACACAGACTCAGCAGAGCGTCAGAAGATTGGTTTCTATGATGAGAAATTCCGTTCAATGTTCACAGACTTGCTAAACGCAGGTGACTGGTATGATTTTGCCGGTGATGCCACTATTGACATCAAAGACAAAGCACCTAGTCGTCAAAATCTAGTGAGAATGAGATAATGAGAACAGAACTTCTAGCATACTTGTCCACAGCGACATCAACATTGGCTGTTAAAGCAGTCAGTGAGTTGCCGTGGAATACTGCCGGGGAGCCGCTTTACTTAAAGAACATGAAGAAATTCTATCTGGATCAGAATCAAGTCGAACAGACTACTTTGATCCCTGTCATTTATGGCGATGATGTATTTCAAAATGATCTAGTAGTAAAAGGTTATTTCGCAGTTGATGCTAAAAATGAACCAGCAAATCTAGCCACAGCCATTACCACTATATTAAGTGCTAAGGATCAAATCAGTGTAACCAATTTTGGAGCCGAAAGCGATTACACTACGGAGATACAAGACGATGTAATCATTTACACCGTTGAATATCGATTAAACACAATTAAACAATAAGGAAACACGAAAATGGCATACTACAATGTATCGAGCACATCAACTCGTGCCGTCCTACAGATTTCTACTGCTAGCATCACACTTGCTGCCAATGGATATCAAGTAGGAGCTGTTCAAGACATCACAGTCAATAACAGCGCAGGCACATTCAGTTGGACACAACTTGACAATCAAAGTCAACCTACAGTAGCAACCCCAGCAACAAATAGCGTAGCCGCTAATATTGTTGTTGACACAGAGACATTCTTTGCGACAAAAAATGGGGTCCCAGGTATTTTTGCCCTAAGCAATGACAAGACATTGGTATACTTCCGCGTATACTTCAATGGAACTGCAACAGGAGCAAAGTATCTTTCAGGATCAGGTTACTTAACTAACCTAGCACCGTCTGTTAATCCAACAGCACCAGTCTGGGTAACACCTTTGACTATCAGTGTTGATGGCGACTTGACAGCTGGAACTGCAGCTTAATTTAAGATAATCTTAGATTAGGCGGAAAAGGACGGGTTTACCCACCGTCCTTTTTCTTTGGCTGTAAATAGTAGTGTTGAAAAGGATTTATAGATATGGTCAATTTAGACAATTTTAAACGAGATGAACTTCTCGAAAGCCTCGAAGCAGAGGTGGCCAAGAGCCTAGGTGAGCTTAAATGTGCTCAGGGTGACTTGGACAAGATTAATGGACGCTTGAGATTTGCTCTTGCCGTCATACACATTTTAAAAGGTAAAAAGGAATAAAGATGAAAAGTATAAAAGAATTTGCACGCAAACCCCAGTTAGTTGAATTAGTTCTCGATGGTGAAGACATCGTCGCAGAATATGGTGACCCAATCACCTTTTGGATGACTGACTATGTTGACATCAACACCTACTTTGATTTTTTTAAGAGTCAATCAGGTAAGGATGGACAAGAACTTAATGTTCTTATGCGTAAGTTAATTAAGAATGCCCAAGGTGAACCAGTCTTGGCCGATGACGAAGCATTACCAATTGATATTGCCGTAGCCGCATTGACTAAGATCAATGAAACATTGGGAAAGTCAAAAACCAAGTCGTTGACGAGCGAAACTGGGACAGCGCAAAGTTAATAACCATAGGACATCTAGCCAAAATGTATAATCAATTACCCAGCACAGTTCTTAGAGATGGTAGCGCCTTTGATATCATGGTGGCAGATGTCTATGCGACTTGGGAAAAGGCTAGAGAGAATCCCGGTGATACTGAAAATTATAAAGAAGAAGATCTCATGGAAATCATGAAATCAGTTAGGGGAGCAGGATGAGCGGAGCATTCAGTCTAAGAGTAAAAGAAATAAAAGGTGTGCTTAATGCTGATAAGATGGCCAAGTTAGCATTGCCCACCTTTAAAGCCAATACGCCTATTAAGACTGGTAACGCCCGTAGTAACACAGGTGTTTTTAAGAATGAGATCATAGCCGACTACCCTTATGCTACTAGACTGGATGAAGGTTATAGCAAGCAAAAGCCAAATGGTATGACCAGGCCCACAATTAAGTTCTTACAGGACTACATCAAAAAGAATCTAGGAAAATAATATGGCAACAGTAGAAGATTTCAAAGTTAAAGTCAGTGTTGATGGCACAGACAAATTAGATAGATTGGCCAGTGGTGCTGAGTCAGCCAAGGCTAAGATTCAAGGTCTTGCCAGTGCCATGTTAGGTGTTGGCTTTGCGGCATTTATTCAGAGTGCTATTCAAATGGCAGACCGTATCAGTGACCTAAGTGATGCTACTGGATTGGCCATTGGTAGTATCAAAGGGTTTGAGAATGCTTTAGAAGCCGCTGGTGGTAAGGCAAAGAATACTGAAAGAATGATTACAACATTCTATCAATCAATGGAAACTGCTTTGGGTGGCAGTGACCAAGCCCGTGATTCATTCCAAAAATTAGGCATTAGCCTAGATGACCTAAAAAATAAAAGTGAAGCTGATTTATTAAGCCAAGCAATTACACAGTTAGCTGGCATGGAAGAGGGTTCAAGCAGAACCGCATTGGCTACTAGTGTATTTGGCAAATCAATCCGTGCCGTTGATCTTAAAAACTTTCTACAAGAACTTAAAGATGGTAAGAAAAGTGCGTTTGAAGCGGCCGATGGAATTAAAGCCGGTGCTGATGCGGCTCAAGCAATGGAGAAACAATTCCGCACACTACAAGAAGGTGCGTTACTTGCTCTCGAACCTATTCTAAAATTGTTAGGCGGAACTGAAATTACGGCAAAGAATGCCGCAACTGCCATTCAAATATTAGGTGGTGTATTGGCATTGGCATTTGGTCTTCAAATAGTTGCTAATATTGTAGCCATTAATAAGGCATTGGCAATTACGGCAGGGTTAGCTCAAGTAATTGGCAAATCACCGCTCGGTTTATTGGCTAAGTTAGGAGCCATTGGTGTTAGCGCAACAGCGTTGACCAATATGGATGATCTAATTAAGAAAAATGAAGAATTAGAAGCCAGTGCTAATAAAGCCATTAACGCACAAACAGGCGTTACTGTTCCGACTACCGGCAATGTTATTGAACCAAACAAACCTCAAGCAGGCTCGGCAGGTCGTGATGCTGAACTAAGTGCTCGAGATAAAGCATTGATGGAAAGTCGCAAGGCCGCTGAACAGGCAATGGAAAATGTTCGAAGAAACAAAGCATTAGAAACAGCCGGTGATATTCAAACAATTGAAATCAATGCTCAAGCAGAAATTGCTCGCCTAAGATTAGACATTGCTAATAAAGAAAAAGAACAAAAGATCAAACTAACTGGCGAACTCAACGCTAGGATCAAAGAAATTGAAAGTAAGGCCGCTCTTGACATTGCCAAGAATAGAAAAGAAATTGAAATGCGTGTTCTGCGTGAGACAATGGATCAACAAGAACAAGATGCTAAAGATTTCGCAGCCTACTATCAACAAGTTGATCAAGCAAGACTATCAGCGTTTAACCAAGTTAAAGCACTTCAAGATCAAACAGCTGAACTAGAAGGTCGCTTTGAATTAGGTCAACGTGTCATTGGACAAACTGAAACTGAAAGAGATCGTCAAACTAAAATATTTGAAGCCCTACAAGCACAGAAAAAGTCGCTTGAAGAGATGTCTAAAATTAAAGATCTTCAGTATCCTGATCAATTGGCACGTGAAAAAGAAATCAATGCTGAGTATGAAAAACGAATTGCTCTAATTAATAAAGAAGCAGAAGCTCGTGCTCTACGTGAGGCAAGTTTTAGTGCTGGTGCTGAAGAAGCAATCAATAGTTACATGAGAAGTTTCTCAGCATTCAAGCAAGGTGAAGCAGTAGCACAGAGTGTATTCAGCAACATGGATAACGCATTGAACAAGTTTGTTGAAACAGGCAAACTAAACTTTGGTGATCTAACTCGTAGTATCATTCAAGACTTACTAAAGATACAGTTGAAAGCCGCTGTGGTTGGGGTATTCCAATCAATGGGTGGCGGTAGTGGCATCCTAAGTTTCTTGGGCATTGGTGGAAAAGCCAGTGGTGGTCCTGTAAGTGGTGGAACTCCATACATGGTTGGTGAACAAGGTCCTGAACTATTCATTCCACAAGGCTCCGGTAACATTGTTCCTAACGGTCAAATGGGAAGCAGTGGTGGAAGAACAACAATCATCAACAACATATCAGCCATCGATGCCAAGGGTGTAGCACAATTATTTGCGGAAAATCGTATGACATTGTTTGGAAATGTTGAACAGGCACGCCGTGAATTGCCAATGAGGACAAGATAATGAGTTTACAAAAAATAGTCAATAAGGCCCAGTCAATACAATTCAATCGCCGCAAGGTTGTTGGTATTCAATACACTCGCAGTGAGGTTGCCTTACGCAATGAAACAGTCACTAAGAATCCGTGGAAGTTG
>Ga0209191_1003010_pt1 | contig 10164 bp, 9 predicted proteins | sample S_130626_EF_Meta_FD_187320 | JGI IMG/M metagenome (GOLD analysis project Ga0209191, IMG submission 187320) | Freshwater microbial communities from Lake Simoncouche, Canada to study carbon cycling - S_130626_EF_MetaG (SPAdes) (version 2) | ecosystem: Environmental > Aquatic > Freshwater > Lake ... | reverse complement strand
TCGAATGTTTGAATGCAGAGCAGACCCTATCAGGGCGATTGCCCTTGATTTGCCACCTGCCACGCGTAATCATAGAGATATGAGTCGGTGGGAAATCAGGGTAGCCATAGGGCTTTTGGGGGCACTTCTCACCTGTGGAACTACTGGACCTGCCCAGGCAACCACATTTTCAGAAGCCACTGAGGTCACTGCGACATCGGTTCTCTCATCTCTGCCCGTTAAGGGGCGCGCCCCAAAAACCGGATACAGCCGTGATCAATTTGGACAAGCATGGGCGGATGTAGATCGCAATGGCTGCGACACGAGAAACGATATGTTGAAGAGAGATCTCACAAATATCGAATACAAGGTCAAGACTCGAGACTGTGTGGTGCTTACCGGAGTTCTCGTGGATCGATATTCGGGGGAGACGATCAACTTTGTACGCGGGAATGTCACGAGTATGGAGGTGCAGATCGATCACGTCATTGCACTTTCGAATGCGTGGCAGACCGGAGCCTTTAAGTTAACTGTTGTACAGCGGACAGCCCTTGCTAATGATCCGATGAATCTATTTGCAGTCAAAGGTCGACTGAATTCTCAGAAGGGCGATGGAGATGCCGCAACGTGGCTTCCACCGTTAAAGAGTTTTAGATGCGCCTACGTTGCCCAGCAAATTGCGGTGAAAGCAAAGTATTCACTCTGGGTTACAGCTCCTGAGAAAGAAGCAATGACACGAATTCTTACGGCGTGCCCTAAACAGATGTTGCCGACAAACTAAATCGCGTCATCTCCGCGCTCGCCGGTGCGAATACGAATAACTTGCTCAACTGCTGTGACCCAGAGCTTTCCATCTCCGACAGCGCCAGTACGTGCAGCTTCTACGATAGTGTCGACGATTGATTGCACTTCAGCATCTTCTGCGAGAACTTCAATACGAACCTTCGGCAAGAAATCGACACGATATTCAGCGCCACGATAAATCTCAGTGTGACCTTTCTGGCGACCGAACCCGCGTGTTTCAGAGACCGTCATACCTTGGATGCCAGCAGCCTGTAGCGCTACTTTCACATCATCGACTTTCGATGGCTTAAGGATTGCAGTTATGAGTTTCATGGGATTCTCTTTTCCTAGTACCTATTTGAATTTCCGGTGATGTCGTATGCAGATTCAGCGTGATACTTAGTATCTAATCCTTCGAGCTCTTCTTCGCGAGATGCTCTAAAGCCAATCGTGCGTTGAATAATTGTTGCAATCAACCATGTTGCAGTAAATGAGAATAGAGCTACTGCGACGATTGCGATGATCTGATGTGTCAGAAGTTCTGAAGAGCCATTAATCAAAAGTCCTTCAAGGCCTGTGGCATTAACAGTTGCGGTCGCAAGGAGTCCGATGCCAAGCATTCCAATAAGACCGCTGACACCGTGAACGCCTACAACATCGAGTGAATCGTCATAACCGAACTTGTATTTGCGAGAGACAGCCCAATTTGAGGCAACTCCAGCAATTAGTCCGAGGATTAGCGCACCAAGTGGATTTACATATCCACACGCTGGTGTGATTACGACAGCTCCAGCGATTGCACCTGAGGCAACACCGAGAGTTGTTGCTTTTCCGTCACGACGCTTTTCATAGAGAATCCACGTCATCGATGCTGCAGCAGATGCGATCTGGGTATTGATCATGGCAGTTGCTGCAAGCGAACCTGCAGAGAGTGCGCTTCCTGCATTAAATCCGAACCAACCAAACCAGAGCATTCCTGCGCCAAGCAAAACAAGTGGCATGTTGTGTGGGCGCATTGGATCGCGTCTAAATCCATCACGCTTCCCGAGCACGATAGCTAGCGCAAGTGCTGCAGCGCCTGAATTGATCTCAACAACAGTGCCGCCTGCAAAGTCGAGAGCGCCAAGTTTGTCGATGATCCATCCGCCGTTGCCACCTTGAGAAGCAAAGGCCCAATGTGCAACTGGGATGTAGACAAGGGTGATCCAGACTGCGACAAAGAGAACCCAAGATCCGTATTTAGCGCGATCTGCGATAGCACCTGAAAGCAGAGCAACAGTAATAATCGCGAAGGTCAGCTGGAACATTGCAAAGGCAAGAACAGGGATTTGATGTCCATCTGCACCAGTGACTTGGTCGATTGTTCCGGCTAGACCAAGGTGATCAAGGCTTCCAATTAATCCACCTTGGGATTTTCCAAAGGCGAGTGAGTAACCGTAAAGAACCCAGATGATTGTTGTTACACCGATTGCTGCAAATGACATCATCATCATGTTCAGAGCGCTCTTTGCGCGAACCATGCCGCCATAAAAAATTGCGAGTCCCGGAGTCATAAAGAGAACAAGGGCCGCACTTGCCAAAACCCAGGCCGTATCTCCGCTATTTATTGCAGCCATATTCTCTCTCCTTAATTGGCTTTCTTGATTTAGTGGCTATCTTGATAACGCTTGTATGAGGCGTTAATTTCTAGCTCTGCTGCATCATGTCCAACCCAGTCTCCGCCATGCACTTCTTTACCTGGCTCGAGGGTTTTGTAGACTTCAAAGAAATGCTTGATTTCATCCAGCTCATAGATTGGAACATCTTCGAGATCGTTCAAATTTGATTTGCGAATGTCACCGGCTGCAACGCAGAGAAGTTTATCGTCGCCACCTTTTTCATCGGTCATGCGGAACATTCCGATGACGCGACAAGAGACAACGCACCCTGGAAAAGTTGGTTCATCCAGCATGATCAACGCATCAAGTGGGTCGCCATCGTTAGAGAGTGTGTTCTTTACAAATCCATAATCATGAGGAAAACGGGTGGCTGTAAAGAGCATACGGTCCAAGCGAACTTCACCGGTGTTGTGATTGATTTCGTATTTGTTCCGTGAGCCTGCTGGAATTTCAACGACGACATCGAAGATCATATGGATGGCACTTTCTATAGAGTGGTGCTCGGGAATTCGTTAAGGGAAAGACTTGGGGTGAACGACGGGGCTCGAACCCGCGACATCTCGGACCACAACCGAGTGCTCTACCAGCTGAGCTACGCCCACCATGTGCTGTGCGGGCTTAGTCTACCTTTTCCGCAGGCGGATTCTGCCCCTGATTTTGCGCTTCGATAAAGACGTTGCCACGGTAGTACTTGAGTTCTTCGATCGAATCTTGAATATCGCCAAGGGCTCGATGGTTGCCAGTCTTTGCCGGGGCTGCGAAGTAGATCTTTGGATACCAGCGGCGGGCCAACTCTTTAATGCTGGAGACATCGACGGTGCGATAGTGCAGGTATTCGTTCAGGCGTGACATGTCGCGAGCAATGAAGTTGCGATCGACAGAGACTGAATTTCCGGCCAGCGGTGATTTTCCGGCAATCGTCCCAGCGGATTCGAGGTAGGCCAAGATCGCATCCTCTGCAGCGCCGACACTGATCCCGTCTGGGATCTGGGTGATCAGACCTGAGGCGGTGTGCATTTCGGTGACAAATTCATTCATCCCGGCCAACTGTTCAGGGGTTGCCTTTATGACCAGATCGATCCCGTTGCCGATCACATTGAGTTCGGAATCGGTGACAAGGACGGCGATCTCTACAAGGAAATCATTTTCTAGGGAAAGCCCCGTCATCTCACAATCGATCCAGATCAGATGGGGGAGTTCGGTAGCCATACCCGGGAGTTTAGGGGGTCAAAGACGCGTTGCGTGAATTCAGGACGTGTTCACCTCGTGTTCACCGAACTACCTTTTCTTTTCCCTCTTTTGGATGAAGGATCAGAACATGTCATTAGACGCTCCAGAGAAGACAACCCCGCAGGCCCGCAAAATCACAACGAAACCGCGAGTCTCTGATCAAATCTTTCGTGGCGTCGTAACAGCTTTTAGTTTTTCCGCCCTTGTCATCCTCGCCCTCATTGCGCTATTTCTATTTCTCAAAGGTTTTAGTGCGCTTAAGGCTCAGGGATTCAACTTCATTACAAGTTTTGAGTGGAATGTTTTTGTAGACGACACTGGTAAAGAGGTTGCACACTTTGGTCTACAAGCGATGCTTGTCGGAACAGTAGTTATTTCGATAATTGCACTCCTCATTGCAGTTCCACTTGCTGTTCTCACAGCACTCTTCCTAACCTTTTACGCGCCAGATCGAATTAAGAAAATTCTTATCACCGTCATTGACTTGATGGCTGCATTCCCATCGATTCTTTATGGTCTGTGGGGATATTTCGTCTTGATGCCAATGGCAATCTACTGGGCCCAGTTGATTAACAAATGGCTTGGGTGGATTTATATCTTCGATGTTCCTGAACCAATATTTTCGCGCTCGCCATTTATTGCAGGCATCGTACTTTCGGTGATGATCATCCCAATTATTACTTCAGTCTCGCGCGAAGTATTTTCACAGACACCGCTCGATCGCGTTCAGGCGGCATACGCCCTCGGTGCGACTAAGTGGGGAATGATCCGCGCCGTTGTTCTTCCATTCGGGGCAAATGGAGTCGTTGGTGGCTCCATGCTTGCTCTCGGACGAGCATTTGGAGAAACTGTTGCTGTCTTCTCCGTGCTAAATATTGTTTACCGCACCAATTTCCAAGTTCTTTACACCCAGGGCGGAAACGTTGCCTCACACATTATCCAGCGATTCGGTGAAGCTGGTGCTACCGAGATGAGTGCACTTATTGCAGCAGGACTTGTCCTCTTCATGCTCACTCTCTTAGTTAACTTCTTCGCAAATTACATCGTTACTAAGACAGTGAAATCAGGTCGCTAAGATGAGTACAACAACAGTTAAGCCAATGAAGCCGTGGGCAGCGACTCCCCGTGATCGCGCGCTGACCACATTATCTGTAGTCCTTGCAGCGCTGTCGACTTTTGCAATCGTTGCCGCCACTCCAATGAAAGGCAAGATCGCATACTTTTTTGTCTTCTTCATCGCCTGGCTGGTAATCGATTCGCTCTTTGTCTTGCAAAAAAATGGCGTTAAAGGTGTGGGCAATGGATTCGCTGAGAAGCTAACATTTTTGGGCGCGCTCATTGTGATGATGGCTGTGAGTTCAATTCTTTGGTCAGCGATCTCCCGCGGTGCGGCCGGACTCAACATTGCATACTTCACTCAAAACATGCGCAACGCTTCGATTTTTGATCCGATTGGGATGGGTGGAATCGCCCATGCCATTTTTGGAACACTTCTTCTAATTGCTATCGCAATAGCAATATCTGTTCCTATGGGAATTCTTACCGCCTTGTACCTCACAGAAATTAAAGGCAAGGCAGCTGGACTCATTCAATTCTTGGTCCAAGCTATGTCTGGTGTCCCATCGGTCGTTGCTGGACTCTTTATCTATGCGGCGGTTATTTTGAACACACCACTTCGACCTTCGGCATTCCTAGGTGGGCTCGCTCTTACGATTTTGATGGTACCTACAGTTACTCGCACTTCCCAAGAAGTTTTAAATCTTGTTCCTAGAGATTTGCGTGAAGCGGGTCTTGCTATGGGTGCTACGCAATGGAAGACGGTGGCACTCGTGGTGGTACCTGCCGCTCGAAGCGGTCTGATCACCGCAGTAATTCTTGGTGTCGCTCGTATTGCAGGCGAGACGGCTCCGCTTCTATTTACAGTGGGAACATTTGACTCATACAACTTCAACCCATTTGTTGGCCAGAATTCGGCTATACCTGTCATCATTTGGAGTGGATTGAACGCTGGATCAGCAGAGTCAATTCAACGGGCATGGAGTGCGATTCTTATCTTGCTCATTGTGGTTCTAGTAATTTTTGTATCGGCACGAATCTTCGGCAAGAAATCGATGAAAAAATGATAAATCTAGTCATCAACGGGACGGAATGAACATGAGTGAGAAAATAGATCGCACAACCCCTTCAGCGCTGTCTGCCGTGTCGAGCGCTCGTGCTGAGAAGAAGGTTGCTGGCACAGCGCCACTAGGTACTGGTCTTGAGGCTCGCGGCGTTCATGCGTGGTTTGATAAGCATCACGCACTTTCCGACGTATCACTCGACTTCTCTGCCGGCACAGTGACCGCTCTCATCGGTCCATCAGGATGCGGAAAGTCAACATTCATTCGCACACTTAATCGCATGCATGAGTTCATTCCAGATACATCAATGGCCGGACAAGTTCTTCTTGACGGAAAAGATATTTACGAACCAGGAATTGACGTCACAAAGATTCGTCTTCAAATCGGCATGGTTTTTCAGAAGCCAAATCCATTTCCTTCGATGACAATTGGCGAGAACGTTCTCTCTGGCCTCAAGCTTGCACAAATTAAGACATCGAACCCTGATGAGCTCATGGAAGAGTGCCTCACTCGCGCAGGCCTGTGGAGCGAAGTTAAGGACCGTCTTGATGCGCACGCCGGTGGGCTTTCGGGTGGACAACAGCAGCGCCTATGTATTGCACGCGCACTTGCAGTAAAGCCAAAGGTTCTGCTTATGGATGAGCCATGTTCAGCCCTCGATCCAGGATCAACTTTACGTATCGAAGAGACGATCTCGCAGCTATCGAAATCAATGACGATTGTTATTGTCACCCACAACATGCAGCAGGCGGCTCGCGTCTCAGATTACACAGCCTTCTTCTTATCAGATGGTGGACCTGGACAGATGATCGAAGTCGGTCCAACAAACGAGATTTTCTCTCGCCCACGCGACCAACGCACTGAAAATTACGTCACCGGTCGCTTCGGTTAAGCCGCGCAAAGCCTTCATTTTTCGTTTACCGGGCGTTCACTTAATTCTCACCCGACGTTTCTCTGATGCGTGCAGAGTGCTCCTCATCCACCCGGGTATTAATCTACGAAAGGCAAAAAATGCGTTTTAATACATTTACAAAGGCAGCAGTTGTCGCTGTAGCAGCAGTAGTTGCTATCACGCCATCAGCGCTTGCAGTTAACCTAACTGGCGGCGGAGCGTCTTCAGTTTCTGGTTTTATCGAGAAGTGCAAGACTGCATACCAGACTGACACCAAGGATGTTTTCACATACACAGGTTCATCTTCAGGTACAGGACAGACCAACATCAACAACGGAACAATTGACATCGGATATTCTGACGGAGTTAACACAGCTGCACCTGCAACTGTTTTCCACATCCCAGCTGCAATTTGGCCAGTTGCGATCTCTTACAACTTGAACAACTCAGCATCAAAGCCACTTCAGCTTTCAATTTCAACAGTTGCAAAGATCTTCTCAGGACAGATCACAAAGTGGAACGATCCAGCGATCGTTGCTGACAATTCACGTGTTCGTGAAATTCCTGTCTACGAGACAAAGGGCGGAAAGCCTGTTCTTGATGCAAATGGTGCTCCAAAGGTTAAGAGCTACCGCAAGCTAACAGTTCCATTCACACTTCCAGACAAGCCAATTTCAGTTCTCTACCGTTCAGGTACATCAGGAACAACAGAGAACTTCACAAAGGCACTCAACGGAGCTGTTCCAACAGCGTGGACAAAGGCTGGAAACTCATCCTTCACAACTGCGAACTCACTTGACGTTTCAACACGTCCAGGTTCATTCCAGGCTTACTCATCATCTTCAACAATCGCTGCAGCAAATGCTGCACAGAAGTACTCAATCACATACGTTGAGGCAAGCTTCGTTGCATCAAACCCTGGCCTCAAGTCAGCTTTGATCATCAACGGTGCAGGCAAGACAGTTGCTCCAGATGCACTCGGTGCAGGTGCGATGTTCGCAGCTGCTGACTTTAACGAGACAACAGGAATCATCACCTGGAAGTACAACACAACTGCTGCTGCAGCGTACCCATTCACCGCACCAACATATGCAATGGTGAAGACAAACTACGGTGCTGAAAAGGCAGCTGCTGCAAAGCGCCAGGTTGAATACATGGCCTTTGATTGCATCAAGACTGTAACAACAGAGCCAATGATTGAAATCACCAAGACATCTGATCTTGGAAAAGCAATCCTTAAGCTCACAGCAAAGATCGGTTAAAACTTCCTAATATCGAGGGTAAGAAAAGAACGGCCAGGCCCACAAGCCTGGCCGTTCTTTTTATTATCTGATGTTGAGTGCGCCTGGCAGGAATCGAACCTGCGACAACCCGCTTAGAAGGCGGGTGCTCTATCCGACTGAGCTACAGGCGCCTGTAGGTGTCGTCTGATTACTATTCTATCGGCTCAACTATTAAGGTACGACAATGGCTGAATTCATTTACACGATGAAAAAGACGCGTAAAGCGCATGGTGACAAGGTAATCCTTGACGACGTCACCTTGATGTTCCTCCCAGGCGCCAAGATCGGCGTTGTAGGCCCCAACGGTGCCGGTAAGTCAACGGTTCTGCAGATCATGGCAGGTCTTCAACAACCTTCTAATGGCGAGGCATATCTAACGCCTGGATTTACAGTCGGAATTTTGCTGCAAGAGCCAAAGCTCGATGAGAGCCGGAACGTTCTTGAAAATGTGCAAGATGGTGTGCGCGAGACGATGGATATGTTGGCGCGCTTTAATGCAATTTCGGATGAGATGTCCAGTCCAGATGCTGATTACGACACTTTGTTGGCTGAGATGGGAACGCTGCAAGAGCAACTCGATCATCGCAATGCGTGGGAGATCGATTCACAACTCGAGCAGGCGATGGATGCACTTCGCTGTCCGCCAGGGGACGCGGATGTCAGCGTGTTATCAGGTGGAGAAAAGCGTCGCGTAGCGCTCTGCAAACTTCTATTGGAAGCACCAGATCTCTTACTTCTTGATGAACCAACAAACCACCTCGATGCTGAATCTGTTTTATGGCTAGAGCAACACTTGCAGAAGTATCCTGGTGCAGTCGTCGCGATTACGCACGATAGATACTTCTTGGATAACGTCGCAGAGTGGATTCTCGAACTCGATCGCGGCCGTGCTTATCCATATGAAGGAAATTACTCGACTTACTTAGAGACAAAGGCGGCACGTCTCAAAGTTGAAGGCCAGAAAGATGCCAAGCGTGCAAAACGACTTACTGAAGAACTCGAATGGGTTCGTCAAAATGCAAAAGGTCGTCAGACAAAGTCAAAAGCACGTCTTGCACGCTATGAAGAGATGGCGGCCGAAGCAGACAAGATGCGCAAACTCGACTTTGAAGAGATTCAAATTCCGCCTGGCCCGCGCCTTGGAAATGTCGTTGTCGAAGTTGAAAATCTTGTTAAGGGATTTGGCGATCGCGTACTGATAGATGGCCTCTCATTTACCTTGCCGCGCAACGGAATCGTTGGCGTCATTGGCCCCAACGGTGCGGGAAAGACAACTCTCTTTAAGACAATTCTTGGTCTTGAGCCAGCAGATTCTGGAAATGTGAAAATTGGTGAAACTGTAAAGATTTCATATGTTGATCAGTCACGTAGTGGTATCGATCCAAAGAAGTCATTGTGGGAAGTTGTGTCAGACGGTCTTGATTTCATGAAGGTCGGACAAGTTGAAATGCCATCTCGCGCATACGTTGCAGCATTTGGATTTAAAGGTCCAGATCAGCAGAAGCCGGCAGGAGTCCTATCGGGTGGAGAACGTAACCGTCTCAATCTTGCGATGACACTCAAGCAGGGCGGAAATCTTCTGCTACTCGATGAGCCAACGAACGACCTTGATGTGGAAACACTCGGTTCGCTAGAGAACGCACTTCTTGAGTTTCCGGGGTGTGCCGTAGTGATCTCTCACGATCGCTGGTTCTTAGACCGCATCACAACACATATCTTGGCTTACGAAGGTGATTCAAAGTGGTTCTGGTTTGAAGGAAACTTCGAATCGTATGAGGCAAATAAGATCGAACGTTTGGGGCCAGAGGCAGCTCGTCCTCATCGTGCGACGTATAGAAAGCTCACACGTTAATGAAGTATCACAATCAACAATTTGTTCGATGGGATGACATCGACGCTCTTGGCCATGTTAATAATGCTAAGTATCTTACATATGCTCAGGAAGCGCGCTTCCATTGGTCGTTTTATCAATTTTACGAACGTAATGAAACTCCACATTTCATTGATATGGTTGTTGCTCGCGCCGAAGTTGATTTCATCGTGCCAATCTATGAAGGCGGACTCTTCGTAGATGTACACATCTGGGTTGAATCTGTAGGTACTTCATCCTTTGTTCTCAATTATGAGATTAGCTCAAAAGGCGTTCTCCATGCCCGATTAAAATCTGTTCAGGTGGCCATCTCACTTGCGACGAAGAAATCTCGCCCGCTCACAGATAC
>Ga0209191_1003005_pt1 | contig 10170 bp, 6 predicted proteins | sample S_130626_EF_Meta_FD_187320 | JGI IMG/M metagenome (GOLD analysis project Ga0209191, IMG submission 187320) | Freshwater microbial communities from Lake Simoncouche, Canada to study carbon cycling - S_130626_EF_MetaG (SPAdes) (version 2) | ecosystem: Environmental > Aquatic > Freshwater > Lake ... | reverse complement strand
GATCTCACACGTTCGGCTATCCACTCTGCTCCGCTTACTTCCCGCAGTCTGATCAACAAGCTCGCTGTGAAGTCGAGCGAGATACTCGGCATCGCGAAGCGGGTCGGCAGTTCGTTCGGATCGGTCGCGGGCGATGGGACAATATCTGTCGATGAAGAATCTGCCGCCGCTGAAGCCAAAGCAGCTGCAGTGAAAGCCGCTGACGAAGCGGAAGTCTCTGACTTGATGGATCAAGCAGATCCTAAAACTCTCCCCTTCGATCCAACGACCGACACGAACAGCTCGATGGTCGCTTCGATGAAGCGTTCGATGTTGCTCATCCGCAAGCTGGTCCCTAAAGAAATTAAACTCCAATGGGATAGCACTGTCCCGATGGCGGAAGTCGATCTCCAGACGGGAGAGCTGTTTGTCAACCCGCAGAGCATCGCCGCACTTATCAACGGTAAGACTCCGTCGCAAGCGAGTCTTGCCATCAGGACGATGATTGACGAAGAAATGCGCCACGTCGCATCGTTCAACTCGCTTACGGAATCTGAGGTTGCTACCATCGTGGATGCCAAAAAGGATTCGGACTTTGAAGAGATTGCCAACGCATACTACGGCAACGAAGCCAACCGTGCGGCTGCTCTCGAAAGACTTCGTAGTGAAGATCCTAATGTTTCTGGAGCAGAGAAACTCCGTCTTACCGAAGAACGGTTGCGGATGCTCTCACAGAAAGTGACTCGCGGAACTACGACCGAAGAGGACTATGCCTTCTGGAGAACTAACCCAAGCACGTTAAAGATTCTTGGACGCTACTTCAAGAACATGATCAACTCCATGTTCGGCGGCACTACCAACATCAATAACAATGTTGCATCGTTCGTTCGTGGAAAAACATTTCTTGCAATGTCTACCGACGAACGTGTGGCCGTCGCCCGTATCGTCACAGAGATGCGTGCGCTCCAAGCAGGCTATCGACTGGCTCCGAACGCGATGCGTTTCAATCCAGAGAATCCGTCCGACGTAGTTGGAATGTTTGAAACTCAGTTAGGAACATCGTTCGGCGATGTCGAAGCAGAGCTTACCCGCTCTTCGTTCCCGATGTCGGCTCTCAATCTTCTACACGGAGCTGAAGTAGCCGCAGTTAAGTCCGCCAATAAAGAAGTTGCAAACAAGCTTGCATACATGGCTATGTCTCACTGGGGCGAAATGATCACCAGTAAAAACATCACTCCAGAACAGGAGCAAGCCATCACACTCAATGCTCTTCAGGAAGTCATTGCCGCACTCAACGCCAGCGGAAAGAATGCAGCTGATTGGTATTCCACCGCTATCGAAGTTGCGATGGGTGTTGCTTCTATTATTCACCCTGAACTCTCAGATGTTAATGCAGCTAAAGCAATCCCTGCATTTGCTGCGGCTGAAGATCCCGTTCAAGCGGCGAACTTCGCAATGCGTATGGCGTTGGCGATCACTTCACAGAATCTAAACGTCGAACAAAATGCTGAGTATGCTAACGAACAATTTGAACTCCTTAAGCAGAACGGCAAGTTCGACAGCACCAAATCATACGGCGCGAAAGCAGAAGCTATCCAAAGCAATCTAGAGTTGGCTAATATCTTAGTCAAGAAAAAGGGATATATTGGAGCGGAAGAATTCGTCCGCAGGGAGTTTACGGTTAAAGATCTTGAAAAGGCAGCGTCTTTGATCAGGAACAAAGATGTATCGATTGCAGGCGGGCAAGAAGATATCGTAAACGGAGCCGCGATCTTTGGTCCGAAGATCGGACAGGGCTTCTTGCAGAACCTGATGTCTGTCTTCGATCCGGTCACCATCGATCTATGGATGCGCCGCACATGGGGTCGCTGGACTGGCGACGTAGTGGGAGATGGAGTCACGGAAGACCGCTTGACTAGGATAATCCAAACAGCACGCAAAGCGGGTATCAAGCTTCCTGCCGAACTTGAAAGCATCGAACTTATTCCTGCATTCACCAAAGCAGGTAAGCCAGCATCTGTTAAAGGAGAACCGAAGCTTACTGTGCCGCAAAGCGTCGTTGAAAAACTCAAAAAGAATGCGAAGTTCAGAGAGCGTTGTAACAATCTTGCAATCCAAATAGATTCGCAATGGCAACAAATCTTCAAAGCGTTGCGTCTTCCGATGAATGCAGCTACTTCAGACGCTCTGTTGTCTGGAAAGATGACGCTGTTCGACTTCAAGAAAGCCTTCGACAAGAACCAAAGCAAGCTGGACAAAGAATACAAAAAGCTCAAGGACGCTGGATTGCTTCCTACGGTGTCGCGAAAAATCTGGGAAGCTAAGAAGATCAAAGAGATCAACAAGAAAGCGAAGCGAGAGAATCTTTCGGACGCCCAAAGGCAAGCCCTGCTTAACGAACTGACAGACAAATTCAATAAGCTTGCAGCGGATAACAAACTTCCAGTAACCCCCATCGATGTATGGAGGCTCTCGCAGTATGCAGAGGCTGACGTTGATTTCGCTTTCAACAAAGAAAAGATCAAACAGGTTAAGCCCGATTGGGCAAATGCGGCAAGCGCAATCAAATCCAAGCTTAATCCGATTGATGTACCTTCTGAATTGGACCGCAAAGTTATTTCACGCATCGTGAACAAAGTTCGTGACCAACTGGAAGCGATGGGCTACACTACAACCAATGCAGATATCCAAGCCATCCTTTGGTATCCCGAAAAAGATCTCTGGGCCAAGCTCAGAGGGAAAGAAGAAAGCAACCTCAAATCATCTTATGACGAAGAATTCATCAACATCGCGAGAAAGCTTGGAAGAGGCGACGAAGCCGTTGCAAAAGCAGAATCCATCAGAACCGACAGAGCCAATAGAACCGCACGAAGTGGCGTCAGGAATGACGGTCGATCAAATGGGGCGGTTTCTGGACGAGCTAATGAAGCTGGCAAAATCCAAGTAGGCACGTCCTTCGGCGACACGCTAGAAACAAATTTCAAAACATTACCAAATGGAAACGAACAAGCCAACGAACAAACTAAACCCAGCAGCACAGGCACTGGCGGACCAACGTCCGAAGGAAGAGGATTTCGAGAACAAGGAGGACTTTCTAGAAGCACTGAGCGGGTTCAACCATCGAATCGTCCCAGTGATACGGGCGTCCCTCTCGAGGGATTACCTGCGACCGTGACGATCAAGGGGATTGGGAGAGTCACCTTCGGTCCTAATGAAACAGCACGCAAGGTTGCTTCTGATTATGTTGCATCAATCGGTGCTAATTATAACCCACCAAAGCAATACGCTTTGGTGGATAAATCAAGGGCAACACGGATTGCCGATGAGTATAACAAAATGGTTCATGCCCCCAACGATCCAAAGGTCAAGGCGTCATACGATGCGATGATCAAAGAGACATTGGCACAATGGGAGGCAATCAAAAAGACCGGACTAAAAGTTGAAGCGATTCCTGCTGGATCACCCGACCCATATAAGTTGACTCCACGACTTGCTATCCTTGACGTCAAGGACAACAATCATCTTTGGTTCTTCCCAACTGAAAATGGATTTGGAACATCAGAAACGGCAGATATTGACATCAGCGGTAACCCATTGATGAACCCAACTGGAGAGTTCCTTAACGGCAAGGAATTGTTGGCGAACGATGTATTCAGAATCGTTCACGACTACTTCGGTCACATCAAAGAAGGAGTCGGATTCCGTGCAGATGGAGAGGAAAATGCATGGAGGTCACACTCTGCGATGTACTCGGATCTTGCTCGACCTGCAATGACGGCAGAGACTCGCGGTCAAAACTCATGGGTAAACTATGGACCATACGCAGAATCCAACAAAACTGCCAATGCAGAAGATACCGTTTACGCACCACAAAAAACTGGTTTGCTTCCAGACTGGGTAATGCAAGAAGGTGCTGGGGATATACCTTCAGCATCCAACAAGCAACCCATGCCTAATGTCGGCACATCCTTCGGCGATGTCTCACGTCAGTCAGACGCTGAGTATCTGAAAGCCGTTGATGCTGGCGACACTACAAAGATGCAGCAGATGGTGGATGCAGCGGCAAAGGCTGCGGGGTATAATGCGGGTCCATTGTTCCACTCAAGGTTGTCGCCGTTTGATCGGTTTGAGCCATATGGCAAGTTCATGGGGGCATCTGGTGTATCTGGCATCCACTTGACGGACAGTAAGCCAATGGCGCAGCGATACCTTGACAGGTATGGCGATTACGGGTGGGTCGGCGGAAAACCCAACCAGAAGTTTCAGAAGGAGGTCATCAAGGTCTACGCCAAGATCACCAACCCGTTAGAGCAGGACGAGCCGTTCAAGACCAACCTCACGCTCGGTTCCCCCCTACCAAGTAGCTATGTCTCGCCAGTTGAGCAAATGGGGTATGATGCTTTAGTGCGGAATGAGGCTATCAGCAAGGGTGGCTCGGTCAAGCATACACAGGCGAAGAACGCAATCAGAGGGAAGGAGTTCATCCTGACCAACCCCAACCAGATCAAGAGTGCCGACCCCGTCACTTACGACGAAGCAGGAAACGTGATTCCTCTATCACAACGATTCAACCAGAAGAGTAACAGCATCCTGCAAACATCCTTCGGTGATGTCTCGCAGTTGCCCGCTCGCTTCGACGCGGACAAGATGGACTTCAGCAACTTCTTGCAGGCATTGGAGATGCCGATGCTTGAAGTCGGAACGTATCGCTCGCCAAAGAACGTGCTTGATCGCTTGTTCAAAGGAGAACTCGATCCGCGCATTACTACTCTGAAGAACCACCGCGACTTCTTCAAAGGCGCGGCGACGAGTCTCGTTCAGAACTACAAGACGAAGCTCGACAGCATCATCAAGAAGGACTTCGGTTCGCTTGAGAATGCTCCGCTCGACGACATCGCGGCAGCGATTGGATCTACACACGGCACGGTCCTGAATCAGGATGTCGTCGATCAGATCGAAGACACGTATCAGGCAGCACTTGAGACGATCAGCATCGATGACACGCTCAACGCAAAGCAGAAGACAGCGGCCCGCCGGACTGCTCTCGATGCCAAAATGCAATCGATTGATGTGGAACGCACGGCACAAGCCGACGCCATCCGCTCATTGCGGGATACCGCGCTCGAAAATCTCGCGAACAAATCGCCCGAACTTGCACGCCACATCGTTCAACTCAGAACGCTTACCGACGAAGTATCTAAACGCGTTACTTCTCTGTATGGATTCAAGCCTGAGCTTCAAGCCACATTCGATTCGCAACTTGGCATCTACTTAACCCGCTCGTATAAGATGTTCCACGAAGTCGGCTTCGCTGACATTGTTCGGAGCGATCCATCATATGAGCCGCAGCGTCAGGCGGCGATGACGTTCTTTGAGAACCAGTTCATGGAGCATGAGACGGCACGGCGTGTGGCTGCGGGCGAGACCCAATCCGACGCGGAGAAAAACGCCCGTATTGATCTTGCAAACAAAGCCAGTAACGGACGGTCTGTTGCGGAGAACGCGCTAGAGGAATTCATCTCGCAATACGAGAAGAAGGGTCTTTCCGGTTCAGCGGGATCAACGATGTCAGAATCGTTCCGCATCCTCCAGAAGAACATTAAGCAGAAGAAAGATATTCCGGTAGAACTCCGCAACATCTTGGGAGAGTATGGTCCCGAATCGGGAGCCGATAACCTGCTTCGCTCGTTCGTAACGGTCTCGTCGATGGCGGCTAATCAATCCTTCCTCCAACACGTTAAGACCATCGGTGTTGAAGGCGGATGGTTGCTGACCCGAAAAGAGTTGGATGACAAGATGGTGTCCGACTACGATACCTATAAGAACTACGGCATGATCCGGTCGAACAAAGAAGCATCAGCCTACGATCCGTTGGGCGATCTCTTCGGACCACCGGAACTGGTCGATGGTCTGAACAAAGTGTTCTCCTCTGAATCGCGTAAGCAGAACATGGACACGGCTCAGGACTTAGTCGCAAAGACAACCAATCTGTTTGCGAAGCTTACAGGCGGAGCGATGGCCGCGAAGACGTTAGGATCAGTTGGATTCTACATCCGCAACGTCGTCAGCAACATGGCGTTCTTCGGTCCTTCTCAGGGATTCTTCAATATCGGATCGATGGCTGAGTCCGCTCGCAACGAGATCTGGTCTTCGCTCACTGACCCGAATCGAATCGAAGCATATCGCACCGAACTCATATCGTTGGGCGTCATTGGAAATGAAACCCAATCCACTGTTATGGCGGATCTCCTGCGCGGGACTACCACAATCCAGTCTATTGAAAGCCAGCTAGACAAGCTGATCAAGATCGGGCACGCGGGAACGAAGCCACTCACATGGATGACGGATAAGGCACAGCAGCTAGCGTCTGCCGCTGATGCCTTCTACAAGATCGCCTACTATGAGAACGAACTCAAAGTGCTTAACAGCGCGAGAGGTGCGGGCGGCGGTAAGTTTGCGACGATGAGCGACTATGATCTGAAGCGTGAAGCTGCGCGGAAAGTCCTGATGACGGCGCAGTCGGCGAGCCAAGCACCGCCAATCGTCAAAGAGATTACGAAGTCTGGCATCGGCCTGCTGTTCTCGCCGTTCCTCCGATTCAAAGCGGAAGTTCCGCGCATCGTTCTCAATACTTACAAGCTCGCGTTCGACGAGATGAAGAGCGGCAACAGCGTGATCGCGGCACGCGGACAGAAGCGTTTCGCAGGCATGACCTTCGTGATTGGCGGCGTTTCGATGGTTGTGCCTGCCGTGATCCGCGCATTGGTCGGCATCGGAGACGATGAGGATGAGGCACTACGCGCTTCGCTTCCATCTTACTTAAGGAACCACACGTTCTTCTATCGCCGCGACGATAACGGCCAGCTGCAATCGTGGGACTTCACGTTCCTCAATCCGTATTCGTTGGTATCAGATCCAACGATGCGTTCAATGGAGCATCTCCTTCGCGGAGATCCGGCAAAGGCGGCGGCAACGTTTGTCGAGACAGCGATCTTTGATCAGTATCTCGACGATCAGATCTTCTCGTCCGCGATCCAATCGCTGCGCGAGAACCGCGACCCGTCCACGGACAAGCCGATCTATGAGCCGAAGATCGATTCAGCAGGAGCGGTTGTTCTCAAGTCGATGTCTCACGTGTTCCGCCAAGCGTATATGCCAAGCGTAGCGAACCGCATCATCAAAGCTTATCAGGCTGTCGGATCTGACTACACAGATTTTGACAATTCGCCAGCAGGAATCCTGATGCAGGAATTCTATCCTGTTAAGCGACATGATATCGAACTGGACAAGCAACTCCGCCGCTATCTGTCGGAGACACGTGATGTCTACAACCGCATCAACGAACGGAAGAACGTGCTGTTCAGCAAGAAACCAATCGATGAGGCTACGGTCCGCGACATCATCAAGTCTGAAGTCTATGACAAAGCCGCGATGAACGAAGACATCTACCGCAAGATGCGCGGCTATGAAGGCTTGGGCCTAAAGCCACAAGACATCTACAGCATTATGACGAGCAAGAACATGGGCTACGGCAAAGACCGATCCCGCTTGTTGTTCAACAAGCTAATGGATCGGCCCGTGCTTTCGCCTGACTTCCAAAGTAGACTCGCTGATCCAACGAACGAACAGGGGATGGACCGACTGTGGATCGCCAACGACGAGTTGAAGAAGTATAGCCGCTACATAATGATCGAACCTTAATCGTCCGCCGACGCAAATGCTTGAGCGTATACCTCCATCGGTATGCGCTGGCAGAATTCATTGGCCCGAATGCAGATCGACCGCTTATCCAATTCTTCTTCTATTGAATCAGATAAGTCTTGGAACCACTTCCTTCTCTTCACTTCGTTGATCTCCGATATCAAGCGACTGATCGTTGAGGCATCGCGTGATGCGATGACTGCGACTTCCGCCATCGTGCGTCCTGATTTACGGAGCAGGTAGATGGCGATCTTCCGCCATGCTGCTATCTCTTTGTTACGCGACTCGAAAAGAACGCCCGCCGTGACTCCTGCACGGCGGGCTATTGTTTCAAGTATCAGGTTACCGGAATCAGGGTTCCTCAGCATTGAAGTTTCCGGTGACAAGCTCAAGGGTCGCATTCAATTCAGCGTATGCCTCACCGAACTTCTTCTCGTAGTCGGGCGATTCATTATCCAACAGCCCGCAGATGATGGAGTTGATGAATGCGTCCCGCGCAAAAGGAAGATGCAGTTTCGATGAGCGGATTGAGAATGCAGGAGTGAAGGTGATGACCACCCATCCGTGCTTTTCGATCCGTGCCTTCACGTCAACGGGATGCCCGCCGACTTCGATTAGTTTTTGTGTTACGTGTTTCATTTATCAATCAATTCACAAGTTGGATATGAGCAGTATGAGAGCCGCGCCCCCTACGATTATCAAGCAGATCGCTTGCAGGATTGCTCCGGCGATGATGTCTCTTGGATTGTTTTCCATTTTGTTTACTTAGTCAAGATGGACGTGATCGCGGCGAACAGTCGAGCGCGTGCTGGCTGGTCGAGCTTTCCGATATCGATGGTGATGTGTCGGCTCGCTCTCATGTCAGCGAGCAGCTTCGGCATTGGCATCTCATCCATCGGTCCCAGCCCCATCTGGTTACGCACAGCGGCACACCATTCGTTGACTTGCCGCAGCGTGGCCCACTCATGCAGCTTAGTGACAGCCGCACTAGCGACGAGACGCTGGTGTCTTTCGGCGGCGTCGGCCTCCCGCTTGGCGGCGCGTGCTTGGATTCGTTTGTTGATCATGGCTTGAACCGGAATCGGATTGAGGTTGCAGGGATCAGGAACAGCGTGCGCTTGATTGCTCGGATGATTCGATTCTTCCGTTGCATCTTCGCTTCGGCTGCGGCTTGTCGTGCAGCCACAGCCCGCATGATTGCGATGGTGAGATGGACATTGCGTCCGATGGTAATGGTATCAGTATGCATTTTGTTTTGTTTTCTGTTTTGTTTTGTGTTGGTGCTCCATCTCAGCGGAAAGCTACGCATTTTGTTTACCAGATACTGAGCGTGCGACCGAGTGCTTCTGTCCGTTGCTCCGCAGTTGCATTATTTGCAAGAGACCAGTCGGGTTTCTCAGCACCCACTTCACGCAACAACTCAATCATATAGCGATATTCCAACTCGCTATTGCCTTGGATTGTTAAAGTCCATGTTGTGTAAACCGTGTTAAGATCGTCAAAATGGTTTGGCAATTTTGATTCAAAGAATGCCTTTAGATCACATGGAGAATGCCATGTGTAATCGTTCCATTGACGCTCCTTAACTCTATGCCAGCCGAGATATAAGTAGATGAGTTTGTTGTGATGCTTTCTCAGTTCCTTTAGAGCTACAAACTCTGCCCAACTAGCATTTAGCCTATCACATTCCGCCCCATGTTCTTCTTTGGTCTTCAGTCTGTGAGTAGGTATTTCTTGGTCGTGTTTGTTCATGCTTTTGTTTTCTGTTTGGTGTTGGTGTTGGTGCTCCATCTCAGCGGAAAGCTACGCATCGGGGAAAATGGTTTGGTCTCACTGAGGTGAGTCTATCTCGCCGTAGACCTGAGCATAGCCGTAGACCTCAGCATTGCCGTAGACCACAGCATTGCCGAAGACCCAAGCATTGTCGTAGACCACAGCATTGCCGTAGACCACAGCACTGCCGGAGACCACAGCATTGTCGCAGACCCAAGCATCGCCATAGACCCGAGCATTGCCGTAGACCTTAGCATTGTCGTTGACCCAAGCATTGCCGTCATGCGATAGGTTAGCTTCCGACTCTACCCATCCGCCTATATCTCCGACGCTCACATCTCCAAAGGCCGTTAGGGACTCGATTCTGTAAAGTGTCACGCCGTTAATCTCTTTCGATTCGCCTGTCAGTTTGTATTTCATAATGTTCTGTTTTGTTTTGTGTTGGTGCTCCATCTCAGCGGAAAGCTACGCATCAGGGAAATTAGTTTGATCTCACTGAAGTGAGTCCATCTCGCCGCAGACCACATTACCGTTCGGGCATTTTCTTGCGCAGCACCTTCGAAAAGTTTGAATAATTACTGATCGGGAACTCCAGTTGGTTGTTGTTTCAGTTTGCGAGCGTGATCGGATGCGCTCCCCCCGTTGGTTTATATCAGCGGTGAGTGAATGAAACCACTTCACCGAAAGGGTAGGCGGACGCGCCACGCGTGCCGTAGT
>Ga0209191_1003001_pt1 | contig 10179 bp, 21 predicted proteins | sample S_130626_EF_Meta_FD_187320 | JGI IMG/M metagenome (GOLD analysis project Ga0209191, IMG submission 187320) | Freshwater microbial communities from Lake Simoncouche, Canada to study carbon cycling - S_130626_EF_MetaG (SPAdes) (version 2) | ecosystem: Environmental > Aquatic > Freshwater > Lake ... | reverse complement strand
GAGCAAGCTTTCGTTGGTGAAGTTGGTGCAAACAACACAATCCGTAACGGTGAAATTGGTAACGTATATGGTGTTCCAGTATTCGTTTCCACCAACGCTGACACAACATCTGGTTCAGGTGCTGCTCGTATTTGCTTGCTAGGTCATCGTGACTTTGCAGTATTAGCCGAGCAAATGGCTGTTCGTTCACAAACTCAATACAAACAAGAGTACCTCGGTAACTTGTTCACTGCAGACACAATCTACGGTGTTAAAGAGTTGCGTGACGGTTCTGCTGTTGCATTAGCTGTTCCAGCCTAATACCTAGCTACTAGGTTCTGCCCTGATAGAAACTGTCGGGGCAGTTTACTAAAGAGTTCTTGAATATAGAATTCTTTATTAAACTGTGGAGATATAAAATGGCAGTCTTTAAATGTACTGAAACTAATAATACTGTTGAATTCACTCTTGAACAAGATATTGTAAGTATGCGTTCACACCCCGGCTACGTAGAGGTCCTCGAAGAGGTTAAACCTGTTGTAGAAATTAAAGAAAAGAAAACAGCTAAATCTAAAGAGGTTTAAATGAGCATCTATCGTGGTGCTGGTGGTGCAGGGGATGCTACTGCAGACTCCTCTAGCGAAGCATTATTAATCCGTGAATTAGCTGTAGAAGTTCAAGCTGACGCAGACGCTGCTGCTGCTTCGGCTAGTGCTGCTTCTGGTTCAGCTACAACTGCTTCTACTCAAGCAAGTAACGCATCTACTTCAGCGACCAACGCTAGTAACTCTGCTTCTTCAGCAAGCACTTCAGCTACCAACGCATCTAACAGTGCGTCTACAGCTACAACTAAAGCTTCTGAAGCATCTACTTCAGCTACCAACGCTGCTAGTTCAGCATCTTCAGCAAGTACTTCAGCTACTACAGCAACTACACAGGCTACTAATGCTTCTACCTCAGCAACTTCTGCATCAACCTATGCAACTAACGCAAGCAACTCAGCCACTACAGCAAGCACTCAAGCAACAAATGCTGCAAGTAGTGCATCAAGTGCTTCCACATCTGCTACAAACGCAGCAACATCAGCTACATCCGCATCAGGAAGTGCTACTTCAGCGACTTCTTCAGCCTCTAGTGCCAGCACTTCTGCAACTAATGCAGCAGCCAGCTCTACAAGTGCAGGAACGTACGCAAGCACAGCAACAACTCAAGCAGGTATAGCCACTACTAAGGCTAGTGAAGCAGCTACTTCAGCTACCAATGCAGCATCTTCTGCAACAAGTGCATCAACTTCAGCATCTACAGCTACAACACAAGCTACTAATGCAAGTAACAGTGCTACGTCAGCATCTACTTCAGCATCTAATGCTAGTACTTCAGCAACTAATGCAGCTACTTCGGCAACTAACGCTGCTGCTTCAGCAACAACTGCAGCATCTTACACACCAAGTCAAACTGGTAACGCAGGTAAATATTTAACAACTGATGGTACTAATACTTCATGGGGTACTGTAAGTGCAGACCCTGCTGGTACTGCTGTAGCTCTCGCAATCGCACTAGGATAAACAATGGCAAATACATTTAAGAACTACTTTAGCAAGGATGTCGGCACTTCTGCTGCTACCGTCTATACTTGTCCTTCAGCGACACAAACTACTATCATCGGTATGTCGATTGGTAACACTACAACAAGCCCTATTACTTGTGATGTGTATGTTACTTCTTCTGCTGTAAACTACTACTTAGTTAAAGGTGCTACAGTCCCTGTCGGTGGTTCTCTTGTCCCTATCGGTGGCGACCAGAAGTTATGCTTAGAAGCTGCTGATGTACTTAAAGTAGTTAGCTCTGCTTCAACGTCTGCTGACGTAATCTGCTCATTACTGGAAATTGCTTAATGGCTTATATTGGTTCTACTCCTACAAGTCAGAACTTTACTTCAGGTACTGACTACTTCTCAGGTACTGGTTCACAGACTGCTTTTACTTTAACTCGTACTGTTAACTCAGTAAACGATATTGAAGTAGTTATTAACAATGTAGTACAACAACCAAGTACTGCTTATACTCTAAGCGGAACTACAATTACTTTTACTTCTGCTCCTAGCTCTGGTACTAACAACATCTATGTTCGTTACCTTGCTACTAATATGCAGAGCTTTACTGTACCTGCTAACAGTATTACTCGTACACAACTAGATAGTAACTTACAAGCTGGCTTTCAAGGTCGCAATAAGATTATCAATGGCTCAATGGTTGTGGACCAACGGAACGCTGGTGCTAGTGTTACTCCTACAACTTCTGCTGTTTTTTATATTACAGATAGATTTAGAGTTGATGTATCACAAAATTCAAAACTAACAACTCAGCAAAATCAAGGTTCAGTAACACCACCAGCAGGATTTACTAATTATTTAGGTGTTACATCTTCTTCTGCATACTCAGTTACTTCCTCTGATAATTTTACAATTCGTCAATATATAGAAGGATATAATTGTGCTGATTTAGGCTGGGGAACTGCTGATGCAAAAACAGTAACTTTGTCTTTTTGGGTTCGTTCTAGCTTAACAGGAACTTTGGGCGGTTCTTTTTCAAATTTTACTTATTCATACCCGTTTACTTATACAATTAACTCAGCAAATACTTGGGAGCAAAAATCAATAACTGTTGTTGGTCCAACAGTAGGTACTTGGACTACAACTAATGCTGGTAGTATTTATTTATTTCTTGGTTTAGGTGTTGGAACTGCATCTTCTGGTACTGCTGGTTCTTGGCAAAATGCACTTTACCTTTCAGCCACAGGAGCAACATCCGTAGTAGGAACTTCAGGAGCTACCTTCTATATCACAGGAGTACAGTTAGAGGAAGGCACTACAGCCACTTCTTTTGAAAGAGAAATCTACTCTACTACTTTGCAGAAGTGCCAAAGGTATTATTACCAGCAAAACTTTTCTGCAAGCAATTACTTTACAACTTTATCCGCACAATCGGGTGGAACAGGTAGAGGTAAGTTTGTAGATTTTCCTGTATCAATGAGAGCTGCACCTACTGGAAGTTTTGGAACTTTAGGTAATGCTGGTCTTTATAACTCTGCATTTTCTAACTCATCAACTGCATCAAGCGTAACATTTTATACAACTACAAATTCAAGCGGTATTAGCATGAATGTAGGTAATACTGGTTTAATGACTGCTGGCAATGCAGTAGTCCTTGACCCTGTAATAACAGGTTCTTCAAATACTGTTGCTTTCACATCGGAGTTATAAATGTATAAATTAGCACCTTTATCTTTTGGTCATACAGAATATAGCGTTGTGATTCGTTTGGCAGACAACGCTTCAATTCCATTTGATGAAGCCAACACAGACTATCAAGAATACCTCAAGTGGATTGCTGAAGGTAATACACCAGAAAGTGCTGAATAATGCCTATCTCTAAGATTGTACAAGACTCGCTTAACGGTGGAGTAGCTGGTAGTGGTCCTGCTTTCAGTGCTTATCAAACTTCAGCAACTTCTTTAACTGGCGGTGCTTGGACAAAGATAACTTTTGATACTGAACAATTTGATACAAATAATAATTTTGCTTCATCTACATTTACCCCAACTGTAGCTGGCTATTATCAAGTAAACGCTCAAATACAATATAACATTGCTTCAGTAGCTAACGCTAACATTAGAATTTATAAAAACGGAAGTGCTTTAATTCAAGGAAATTATTTCTCATTACCTGTTCAAGCATACCCAGCAACTGTTGTTTCAGGTTTAATTTATTGCAATGGAACAACAGATACTATTGAAATTTATGGAAACATTGGAACATCTTGTAGCACATTAACTGGACTTCCAGCTACTATGTTTAGTTGTGTTTTGGTAAGGAGTGCATAATGACATTAGTAGAAAAGATTATTTCTATTTATCCTGAGTTAGCTATTTTAGATTTCAATAGTCCAGTAGCTACAATTACTGTGCAAAACGATTCAGACGGTAACGGTGATTACATCGCTAAATGGGAACACCCTACACTTCCTAGACCCACAGACGAGGAACTAGCTTAATGGCTATCATTGGTAATCCAATAGTATCAACAGACTTCCCTAAAGATACCTTCTCAGGGAATGGAAGTACTACAGCTTTCACTATGTCTATTGCTCCTGCATCTGTTAATGCAGTCATTGTAGTTGTATCTGGTATTACTCAAGACCCATCTACATATACTATTAGTGGCACTACTTTAACATTCTCTGCTGCTCCTCCTACAGGTACAAGTAACATCTCTGTAAGACACTTAGGTGTTGCTGGTACTCCACAAGTTCCTGCTTTGGCTAGTGTGGGTCTTACACAGTTATCTGCAACTGGTACTCCATCATCTTCTAAATATCTGCGTGGCGATAACACTTGGGCTTCTGTAGCTGCTACCACACCAGCAGGGTCTAATAACTATGTTCAATATAACTCTAGTGGCTCGTTTGGTTCTTCTGTTAATTTTCAGTATGGAGACCCAACGCTATTTTTACTTACACCATCAACAGGCACAGTAAATTTACTTAATTTTTACATGACTGGTGCTAGAGCTGCAGATAATAGATTTGGAATAGTTTTTTCGGATAGCTCATCTGAAACCAATGCAGCTATTTGGGCAAGACAAACAGGAAGTAATAATGCTGCTGATATTATTGTCGGTACAAATAATGGTACTGGCGGTGCTAGTGGAATTGCATCAACTACTGAACAACTGCGTATTAGTTCTGGCGGTGTTTTGTCTTTTAACTCAGGATATGGTTCTTCCGCACCAGCATACGGCACTCGTGCATGGGTGAACTTCAATGGTACTGGTACTGTAGCTATTCGTGCAAGTGGTAATGTAAGCTCTATTACTGACAATGGAACTGGTGACTATACAATAAATCTTACAACAGCAATGCCTGATGTAAACTATAGTGCAGTAGGAATGTCACAGGCTGCTATTGGTGCTGCTTACAACAGGAATATGGCTGGTCCTTGTTATTCTGCTCCAACAACAACTACATTTAGGGTTCAATGTTCTGATGCTGGAACAAAAGAAGACCCTACTTACGCTCACATTGTATTTAATAGGTAATTGATATGACACAAAGAATAATCTATCCTAATGACGATGGTGGTGTATCTATCCTGATACCTACTCCAGAGTATCTTGAAACACACACTATTGAAGAACTTGCTGTTAAGGATGTACCAGAAGGTAAACCTTACAAGATTGTATCTACAGAGGATATTCCTACTGATAGGACATTTAGAGAAGCATGGGAGTATCAAGAATGATTGTTGTTAACATTGATAAAGCTAAAGTAATTACTAAAGAGCGTCTACGCACAGAAAGAACTCCTTTGTTACAAGAACAAGATGTGTTGTTTCAAAGAGCTTTAGAGAGTGGTGCAGATACTGCTGCTATTGTTGCTGAGAAACAAAGACTACGAGATATTACTTCTCTAGCTGATACTGCTACAACCTTAGACGAACTAAGAGCACTTAAAGCGGAGACAGTATAATGGCTTTAACTAAAGTACAATCAGAGATGGCTGGTGGTGGTCCAGCTTTCTATGCTTACACGACAGGAAGTCAAACAGTTACAAGTGGAGTATTAACAAAAGTAACTTTAGATACTGAAAGATTTGATACTAATAACAACTTTGCATCGTCTACTTTTACTCCTACTGTGGCTGGATATTATCAAATCAATGCTTCTATCAGGTTTGATGGTGGTTCAGGAACAAGAGCAGTAATTGGTATATATAGAAATGGCTCTGCATATTCCTTTTCTTCAGATATTCTTCTTTCAATGTCACAGATTGCTATAACAATATCTACACTAGTGTATTGCAACGGAACAACTGATTATATTGATTTATACGGAGCATATACTAACGGAAGTACAGCAGCTATTGGTGTTGGTAGAGCAAACGATACATACATGAATGGTTCTTTAGTAAGGGCTGCATAATGACATTACCAGAAAAAATTAAATCTATTTATCCACAACTTACTGATTCAGATTTTGCTGAAGGTGTTATTACTTTACAAAACGATTCAGATGGTAATGGTGACTACATCGCTGCATGGAATCATCCTACTTTAGCGAGACCAACGGATGAGCGGTTAGCATGAGCGAACAGGTTGAACGCATAGCTGTGTTAGAAGCTGAAGTAGAAAAGCTACAGAACAGCCAAAAAGAGATACTAGAGTGCATCCATTCTGTTCGTGATGAGATGATGCGTTATAAAGGCTTTCTCGGTGGAGTAGCTTTCTTAGCTTCTGGTATCGGTATATTCTTAACAGTCTTCAAAGACTGGATTCTAAAACATTTCTAAGGCTACTATGTTTGGTAAATTAATTGCTTTACTGCTTCTCTCCAGAGATACAGCACATCGTCAACACTGGAATACTTCATCTTTCTCACAGCATAAGACACTCAATGAGTTCTATGACAGCATCCTTGAATTGACTGATTCCTTAATGGAAAAATATCAGGGACGTAATGGACGTGTAGAAGTTCCTACATTGGAAGAGAAAGACACATATTCTAAAGATCCTATCTCAGTACTTAAGAAGCATCTAGACTGGATCGAGAAAGCTCGTTACGATGCTGTACCAGAGAATGATTCAGCATTACAGAACATCCTAGATGAAATCGTAGGACAGTACCTTGAAACACTTTATTTACTAACACTTGACTAAGGAATTATTATGAGTACATTTCAATTAGACCCAAACGGAGTAGCAAACGGAGTTCCTGCTTTAGGAACAACTCAAGTATTTACTGTTACAAACTCTAGCGTAGCTTCAACAGCCTTTGGTGCAAACACAACAATGATCCGTATTGCAGCATCTTTAGGACATTGTCATTTTGCAATTGGTACAGCACCTACTGCATCTGTCACAACAAGCCCTATGTGTCCAACTAATAGTGTTACTTTTGTTAAAGTAAATCCGGGAGACAAGGTTGCTGTTATTAAAGACTCTGGTGTAACATCTTCTACATTTTCTGTAACTGAACTTATCTAAGGAATAATATGCCACTCAAATCCGGTAAATCACAGAAGACTATCTCATCTAATATTAAGACCGAGATGAAGCATGGAAAGCCACAAAAGCAAGCTATCGCTATTGCAATGAGCAAAGCTGGTATGACTAAGCCTAAGAAGAAGACTGGTGCTAAAAGAGGATACTAATGGTTAAGAAAGTTTACCAGAACCCTGAAGGCGGACTTAATCAAAAAGGTAGAGACTTTTACAATAAGACTACAGGATCTAAACTAAAGCCACCGGTATCCGCTAAAGAAGCTGCAAAGTCTCCTAAAGCTGCTGGTAGACGTAAAAGCTTTTGTGCTCGTATGGAAGGAGTTAAAGGTCCTATGAAAGATGAAAAAGGACGACCTACTCGCAAATCCTTAGCACTTAAGAAATGGGATTGTTAAGTTGAATGCCAGATCCATACGGAATCTCCGAAGGAGCAAAAGCCCTTAGCTCAAGCCTAGACTCAAGCCGAGAGGCTAGTAAAGGCTTATCTAAAAGCATTGAAAGCATTCAAAAGGATGCAACTGACGTAGCACAGCAACAAGCTAGAGATAGACGAACTGCTCAACGAGAAGCAGAGTTTAAAAAACAACAAGCAATATTTAGAGCATTAGACGAGTATAAGCGTCGTAAGTTACTGACTGACCATGAGGTTGAATTAAAAAAACAGTTCATTAAACAGTACGGCAGTAAAGAATGGGAGTCAGTATTGAAGATTAAAACTGAATTAGAAGCAATGGAAAAACTAAATCTTCAAGAATTTCAACACGATTTAAAAGCAGTAAGACGAGTGCAGTTCTGGTGTTTTTTTGTAGCTGCCTTCATTGCATGGTATTTAACTTGGGGTATTAAATAATGTTTCCATTAGACGCAATACTAGGAATCGGTAATAAACTGATTGACCACTTCTTTCCTGATGCAAAACAGGCAGAAGAAGCTAAATTAAAACTGCTTGAAATGCAACAGAATGGGCAGTTAGCACAGTTAAATGCTGATGTAAGTGAGCAACAAGAGCTTACTAAGCGTTTAGAAGCGGACATGACTAGCGATAGCTGGTTATCTAAGAATATCCGTCCTATGACACTAATGGCTATCCTTTCTGGTTACTTCATCTTTGCTGGTTTATCTGCCGCTAAGATTGATGTTAATTCTGAGTATGTCCAGTTATTAGGTCAATGGGGTATGTTGATTATGTCTTTCTACTTCGGTGGACGTACTTTAGAGAAGATTATGGATATGAAAGCTAAGGAAAAAGATGCAAGTAAGTGAACATTTTACCCTTGAAGAGTTAACTCATACAGATCACCGTCAGTTTGATAATACTCCTAATGAGCAAGAACGTGAGAATCTAGGTCGTTTAGCTACTCTGTTAGAAAGAGTTAAAGAAGTATTAGGTGGTAAACCTATTATGATTAATTCTGCTTTTAGGTCTAAACAGGTAAATGATGCTGTAGGTTCTAAAGATACTAGTCAGCATCGTCTAGGTTGTGCTGCTGATATCCGAGTACCCGGAATGACTCCAGATGAGGTTGTAAGAGCTATTATGGCTTCGGATATAGGGTACGATCAGATCATTAGAGAATTCAATGCATGGACTCATATAAGCGTTCCTAACAGCTTCTCTATACCACCAAGAAACCAAGCCTTGATTATCGATAAGACAGGCACAAGAAAGTTCAGCTAAAGCTTGACTTTTTCTACAAAATGTGTTAAAATAAGGACACCATGGCATCCCCTACCTACTTACAATTAGTAAATGATGTACTAATTAGACTTCGTGAGAACGAGGTCTCTTCTGTGTCTGATAATAACTATTCAAAACTTATTGGTAAATTTGTAAATGATGCTAAGCGTCAATGCGAAGATGCTTATAACTGGAATGCATTATCAGATACTTTATCTGCTGTAACCGGTGCAGACGTATTTAACTACGTATTAGTTGGTTCAGGTCAACGTTTCCGTGTAATCGATGTTATTAACGATACCAATGACTATTTTCTGCAACCACAAACAACTGAGCAAATGAATCTATTGTTTTTAACACAAACAGCTCAGAAAGACCAGCCAAGATACTATAACTTTAACGGTACAAACTCTAACGGCGATACTCAAGTAGATCTCTACCCAATACCTAATGGTGTTTATAATATTCGTTTTAACGTTATTAAACCACAAGTACCCTTATCAGCTAACTCAGATCAACTATTAATCCCTTCAGAGCCTGTCATATTTAATGCCCTAGCTCGTGCTATGGGTGAGCGTGGTGAAGATGGCGGTATTGCTTCTAATGAAGCCTTTGCAATGTACAGACAATCTCTAAGCGACGCTATCTCTCTTGAGAGTGGTCGTTACCTTGAAGAAGCTGAGTGGACTAACTAATGGCTGAACAGTTACTAACTGGCTCAATTCAAGCTCCGGGATTCTCCGGACTAGATATTCAAGATGCTTCAGTGCAGCTCACAAGTGGCTATGCATTAGAAGCATTTAACTGTGTTATTGATAAATATGGTCGTATCGGTGCTCGTAAAGGTTGGACCAAAGTAAATACAACAGCTATTAGCTCTACTCCTGCAGTAAGAACAGTATTTGAATTTGTTAAGTCTGACGGTAATGTAGTATTTACTTGTGCTGGTAATAAAGTATATACAGGTACTACTACATTAACTGCTGCAATTAATGGTACTGTGGTAGACGCTGCTGGTACAGGAACTACAGCAATTACGATTAGTGATGATAATTGGCAGATTGCTTCAATGCCTTATAATAACTCTGGAAATACTTCAGCTCATGCTGTGTTTGTGCAAGCAGGACATCCAGCGTTGGTTTATCACAAAGTTGGTAATGCCACACATAACCACACAGGTTCGTATGGTTTTCAACGCATTGGTGACATTGGTACTTTACCAACAGGATATACCGCAACTAGTTTTACACCAAATTGTGCTTTAACCGCTTATGGTCGCTTATGGACTGCAAACATTTCAGGCGATAATCAAACTGTTTATTTTAGTGACTTACAGAATCCAACTAACTTTACCACAGGTACTTCTGGTTATTTAGACATTAGTACAGTTATCCCTACAGGTGACGGTATTGTTGCTTTAGCAGCACATAATGGATTCTTTATTATCTTCTGTAAACGTAGCATTAT
>Ga0209191_1003000_pt1 | contig 10182 bp, 3 predicted proteins | sample S_130626_EF_Meta_FD_187320 | JGI IMG/M metagenome (GOLD analysis project Ga0209191, IMG submission 187320) | Freshwater microbial communities from Lake Simoncouche, Canada to study carbon cycling - S_130626_EF_MetaG (SPAdes) (version 2) | ecosystem: Environmental > Aquatic > Freshwater > Lake ... | reverse complement strand
AGTGAACCATCTGTACGAATAGCAAAAGAGTTATTGTTACCAGCACCTATCTTAGTCCAGCTACTTGTACCAACTTGTATAGGACTACTATAGTTTGTTTGAACTCTCTCATTACGTCCTAGTTCATTATATTGATTATTACCCCAAGCATATAATGTACCGTCAGCTTGTAATCCTAATGTATGACCGGTTGGGCTTGCAACAATTTGAGTCCAGCTATTTGCACCAATTTGAACAGGACTACTATAATTTACAGTATCACCGGTACCTAGTTGACCTACATTATTATTCCCCCAACTAAACAATTTACCGTCACTACGAATTGCAAATATATTATCAACGTTAACATATACTTGTGTCCAACTACTAATACCAATTTGTACTGGGTTACTTCTTGGAATATTATCAACTTGACCTAGTTGACCATATGTGTTATCACCCCAAGCCCATAATGTGCCGTTGATTCTTATGCTTGCACGATTGTTTATTGATCCTGAAACACTAGTCCAACTCAACGAAATTTGCGTAACACCAGAAATTTGTGTCGGTGCGCTACGATTAATAGTTGTGCCATCGCCAACTTGACCTGACGGTGTATTTTGTCCCCAAGTAAATACTTTACCATCGTTACGTGATGCAATTCCTGTACCTATATTTGTAAAACTTAAAGGAACAGATGTTCCTAATTGACCCCAATCATTGCGACCCCAAGTAAATAATGCACCAGTGTCAATAATTCCAAGAGAATAGTTATTACCGGCACTTACTTTAGTCCAGTTACCGTTTGACCCTATATTCACCGGGCTACTACGATTAGCAACTACTAAATCACTTTGACCTAATTCATTATATTGATTATTACCCCATGCAAATAATACACCACTAATACTAATTGCAAGAACGTGCCCTGTACCGCTTATTGTTACTGCACTCCATGCACCCACTGAACCCACTTGTACTGGACTACTGCGACTTATTGTGTCACCTTGCCCAAGCTGACCATAAGTATTATCACCCATCATTAACAATGAATTATCACTTAATAATATCATAGTGTTTAATGGTGTAGTTATAACTTCTTTATATCCGGCTGAACCAAAAAATCCTCCCAACTGAGTTGGACTACTTCTTGCCGCAAGTGTGTTATCACCTAACTGACCATAAGTGTTATCTCCCCATAGGTATAGTTTGCCTACAGTACTACCTATACTTGCTTGAATACCTGCAACACTTTGAATGCTTCTCCAACTAAAGGCAGCTATGTTGTTTAATTGATTTGAATCATTTAATCCCCAACCGTACAATACATTATTTGTACCACTTAGTGCTAGTGCCAATGAATTATTGTTTCCAGCACTTACACTTGTATAACTGAATGTACCAACTTGAACAGGGCTACTTACACTAATAAATTCATTATTAAGTCCTAATTCACCGAACGTGTTTCTACCCCAAGCAAATAATGATCCGTCAATTTCTATGCCTAAACTATGACCAGTCATACTTGTACTAATTAATGTCCAGCTACTTGTACCAATTTGTATAGGACTTGATTTGTTTACTGTTGTATTATCACCTAGTTGTCCAAAATTATTTTGACCCCATGCATACAATGATCCATCACTACGAATAGCTAAACTATTTGTACCGGCTGCTACTGTTGTCCAGCTTGTGCTACTAGTAGAAGATATAACACTGAACGGATTATACTGTGTTACTGTAGGAGTACCAACTGATGTTATTGTAAATCCAGCACCACTGTTGGCAATGCTATTATCAATTATAGTTGTACTCTGCGCGGTTAATAAACTTACATTGGCTGCAGTTGCACCTTGACTTGTTGTAGTTAATGGAGTAGTACTTGGTGTGAATGTAGCCGTATACAAGGCTTGTCCTTTAACAACACGAAGATTAGATATATAACCAAATAATAAATTTCCAACAGTGAATCCATTTGAACCTATTATAGGTCTATTAGTATTATTTGTATAATTTATAGTATCGTTAAAAGCTGTATTAACTTGGGTGCCGTTTAAAAATATTCTAGTTGAAGCGGAGGCTCTAGTAACAGCAATATGATTCCAAGTACCTATGGATATTACTCCACCTTGTGTCTGTGTGACTCCTGCACCACTAATTAACTGAATCACACCGGCAGTACTTATTTGCAGTTCAAATCTACCGGTTCCAGTAGCATCACCTGATAAATTAGTATCATATAATATTTGAACTGCGGCTAAATTATTTGTATAAACCCACATCTCAACAGTAAAATTACCAGTACCAAATGCAAAATTAGATTGTCCACCTAATGTCAAATAATCACCTATACCATCAAACCCAATGCTATAAGAAGTAACACTACCATCTAATAATTTAGGAACTTTACTGTTAACAGTAGTACCTAATCCAAGTTGACCGTTACTATTATTACCCCAACTCCAAATTGAACCTTGAGTTGTGATTGCAAGTGCGTAATCTTTTATTGCAACTTGACTCCAACTACCACTTGTTACTTGTACAGGGCTACTACGATTTGCAGTTGTTGCGAGTCCTAATTGTCCTACGTTATTATAACCCCAAGTAAATAATCTACCTATAGTATCAATGGCTGCGCTTGCGCTAATACCTGCATTAATTACACTCCAACTACTTGTACCAATTTGTACTGGACTACTTCTGTTAGTGACACCAAACGTTGGATCACCCAGTTGTCCAGCAGTGTTTGTTCCCATTGCATACAATGCACCATCACTACGTAATAATAATGAATGGCCACTACCTACGCTGATTTGTCTCCACGACAACCAACCTAATTGTCCACCTTGATTATTACCCCACGCATATAATTTTCCGTCAGTGCGAATAGCCAACGAAAACGGTTGCGCGGCTTGCCCGACTGCAATATCTTTCCAGTTATTAGCAGAATCAATGACTACTGGACTAGACTTAGCAACTGTAGTTCTATCACCTAGTTGCCCACTGGCATTAGTTCCCCATGCATATAATGTGCCATCAAAACGAATACCTAATGAATGTGTTGGACCTATAACTACTTTACTCCAACCAATGCCTAATGTGTTTGTTTGTCCACCAATTTGTCCCTGGTCATTTTTACCCCAACCATATAGTATACCATCACTACCTAAACTTAGTGTATGACCTTCACCGGCACTTACTATTGTATAACTACTATTACCAATTTGCACCGGGCTACTTTGATTAGCTAATGTTGTACCTATCTGTACTGGGCTTGATTTATTAATGGTGGTTCCATCGCCTAATTGTCCTAAATTGTTTGCACCCCAAACAAATAATGCCCCGTTTGTATCTATTGCAGATGCGAAACCATTTCCAGGAATGATTTTATTAAACGTACCTGTTCCAATTTGTACTGGACTACTACGATTAGCAACATCACTTAATCCTAATTGACCATCACCATTGTTGCCCCAAGCATATAAATTGCCTGTTGAAGTTATTATTAATGCATAGGCGGCTCCGGCTACAACATTAGTTGCGGAACCAATTTGTACTGGGCTACTACGATTAGCAACATCACTTAATCCTAATTGACCACTACTGTTTAATCCCCAAGCATACAATGAGTTATCAACTGTAATACCAACACTAAATGAAGAACCCACACTTACTTGAGTCCAGCTACTTGTGCCAACTTGAGTTGGACTGCTACGACTTATTAAATCACCTAAACCCAATTGACCAGTAGTACCTAATCCCCATGACCACAATGATCCGTCTGTTTTAATACCTAGTACATGCCAACCTATTGAGAATGTACTCCATGTACTGGTATTAAGTAATGTGGGACTACCGCGGTTACCACCAGTACCTGTCTCACCTAACCCAAGTTGGCCATTGAGATTATATCCCCAAATATAAGCATAATTATTATTATCAATAGCAATATTAACTGCATTGCCTGAAAACGTCTTTTTAAAATTATAACCTATTTGAACTGGAGTGCTTCTAAACGTAGTTGTTAAATCACCAATTTGGCCTACATTATTTAGACCCCAAGCATATAGTACACCATCAGCTTGTACAGCAACCGAATTACTATCTCCTGCCGCAACATCTGTCCAAGTTGATAGTGAGCCTACTTGAGTTGGACTACTGCGATATGCAGTGTCTCCTAAACCCAATTGACCCATCGTGTTAAGTCCCCAAGCCCACAATGTTCCGTCATTACGCAAACCCATCATATGATTAGGTCCACCCTCAGCAGAAGCTACTACTTTACTCCATGCAATATTAATTGATACAACATTAACAGATAGATTATTTCCTAATTGTCCCCAATCATTCGAGCCCCAAGTAAACAACTTACCATCACTGCGTACTGCAACACTATGACTACTACCTGCATCTACACTAGTCCAAGAACTAGTACCAATTTGCACCGGACTACTTCTATTAACTGTATCACTTGTTCCAAGTTGACCTAATTGATTGCGTCCCCATGCAAATAATGCACCGTCACTACGAATAGCTAATGTATGTGTTAATCCTTCACTTACTTGTGTCCAAAAAATGCCAGAGTAAGGTGTATTAAGACCTAGTTGACCGTAGTTATTATATCCCCAAGTTAATAACGAACCTGTTGAGTTGATACCCGCGGTATGTGTTCCACCTGCGCTGATTTGTGACCAAGAAGTACTACCTATTTGTACTGGACTACTACGATTGATAGTCGTGCTATCACCCAATTCACCGTATGTGTTATCTCCCCAGGCATATAATGTATAGTCAATAGCTAATGCTACAGTATGAGTCTTACCAGCAGAAACACTAACCCAACTACTTGTTCCTACTTGAACTGGACTACTAAGTGAAGCTATATTACCTAATCCCAATTGACCGCTATTAGCCAGACCCCATGTATACAAATTATTTGAAGAGGAAATAGCTGAGGTATGATTTCCACCAGCCGAAACAGAAAAATATAATAAACTTGCGCCACCGAAAGGACCAAATGATGAAATCGTCACACTACCATTATTTGTAATTGCTTTGTTATTAACTGAATTATCTACTAAGGTTGTATTTTGTGACGTTAATATTTGTGTATTTGCAATTGCAGTTAATGGTGCTGCCGGTACTGTTAACGTAGTTAATGTTGGATCATATACCGCAGTACCAACAACCATTCTGAAGTTTGAAATATAACCAGGTAAATATATTCCACTAGCGTCTGGAACTCCCCCTAATGAATTAAATGCACCGTTATAATTCTCTGTTATAGTAACCGCACCGGTGCTAGACCTTACACCATTTAAAAATACTGTTGTTACATTACTGGCATTTCTAACTGCTACAAGATGATACCATACATTTGCCACCATAGTAGGGACAGTAAATGATGTAGCAGTACTTACATATGAATCAATGTTAATAGTTGTTGCAGTGTTTAGTCTAAGATTGAATGCATTACTTATTCTTGTGCTAGGCCCAAATAAACCACGTTGAGTGGGGAAAGTAGCGTCAGATAAATAAAACCATAATTCAGCAGTATATACGTTAGTACCAACTGTTATGCCAGGGAATGTTAAATATGTTGAGCCACTGGTATATCTTGTACTGTTACCTAGTGCAGAGATAGTGCCAACTTGTACTGGACTATTTCTGTTTGTTGTATCACTCAATCCTAATTGTCCGTATCTATTGCTTCCCCAAGTCCATAGTGTATCGTCCCCTTTAATAGCGGCTGTGTGACTTAAGCCTGCACTAACTGCACTCCAACTGCTACTGCCAATTTGAACTGGGCTACTACGATTTATATTTGAAGCATCTCCTAATTGACCTTCAGTATTACGACCCCAAGCAAATAATAAACCATCACTACGAATAGCAACAGTATGCAGTCCACCACTAGAAATTTTACTCCAACTAAAATAATTTGGTGTGCGGTTGTCACCTAATAAGCCGTTAGTATTGTCACCCCACATGTATAGTGAAGTAGGAAATCTATTTAGACCTATTAGTTTAAAATCCGCAAAAGACATTATGCGTCTCCGGGACTAGATGTTTCTCCGTCTGAAGGTTGCACTACTGGTTCAGATACAGTTTCTGTATTTTCGGTAGTGACTTCAGGTGTTGTTACTGTGAGTGCAGGATAAGTTGGATATGTAACGGTTGACTCATTTACAAATTCACTATCTACTTCATATGAATTTGGCAAGTCTCTCAATACCTGACGATATACTACAAACAATTGATTTAACTCTGTACCATTAATTGTAATTACATCAGCGAGTTGTGTAAAGTCAGTTTCTGCTAACAATTTATCACGTTTACTACGTAATGTTTCCATAGCAGAATTGTGTTGTGCTAATTTAATAGCGTCTAATTCTTCTTGTGTTGGATATACTATTTCATTGAAAATAATATCAACTATGTCATATGTTTCAACAACATCATCATCTTCAATCGTATGGATAGGATTACCAACATACTGAGTATCACTGTTATATGAAGGTGTTGATTTAACAATAGTTCTCCAGCCTAAACCATACAATGTATCAACATCAGTTGCTAATAGATAAAAATTACTGATGTTTCTCCAGTTGTCTGGATATAAATCGTATACACCTGTAATTGTTCCGTCTTCTATGTGTGCATAGTTTGCCATTATAAATTCTGTCCCGAAATAAACGCTTGCCAAGTACTTCCGCCATCAGAGCTAAAGAATACAAAAACGTCTTTCTTATTTAGTGTGCTGGTGATTGATGGTGCTGTGCCACTGGGCCATTTAAAACCCACAGGCCATACAACAGTACGTGCAGTACCATCACCTGTTATAATTATCATAAAACTTGATAGTGTGCCGGCTCCTGGTACGCTGGTTAATACAATGCTAGTTATATTTTGTGTTAACGTAAATTCAAATACAGTGTATGTTGCTAAACTCAATGCTAATGCACCACCTGTTATAGTAGGACTTGTAGATAGATTAATAGCAGTAGCACCAGTACCACCACTACCACTACCAGTAACGTTAGTAGATGGAATTTGTGTCCAAGATACAGTTGTACCAGAATTTACAAAGAGTTTATATAGATAATTTGTGGTAGGATTGTACCACTCATCCCCCGGGTTACCTGTTGGGGGTTGAGTTGTTGATACTATGTGTTTGTTGTAATCTCTTGTACTCATAACCTAACTCCTAGTGTAGTATTAGGCCTGAGCTTCCGTCCAAGAGATACGAGCGTTAATACTGTTTGTACCTGAACTACTAATAACAGTTGCACATAGCGTAACAATATCAGGACCATCTGGATATTTATTATTATCAGTTGTTGGGCAAGTCAGTGTAACACCACCACCTAAAATACTTGTACCCAAGTCACGAACCAAGTTCAATTCTTGCTGTGTAATACCTGCAGGGTTTGTAAAGAATGAGAAAATATTTTCACCACCCGAAATAGTAGTACTAGTTGCATGTAACGCATATTGACATAAGCTAGAACCACCGACGTTAATAAATGATCCACTTGCAACTCGACCATTTAGTATCAAGTCAATACGATATGGTTGTGTAGTATAGCAATCCATTTGACGTAAAATCAACTGCATACGATTTATAATTTCACGTGCGCCCAGCAATCCAGTAATACCGTTGTCAACGCTAGGAGCAGAACGTAGGCTAATTAATGCATAACGAGTACCAGCAGTAACGTTTGATGCCGCAGTATTTTGACCAACGTTGAAAACCAATGATTTATCATCGTCATAACGTCCGTCCATAATAACTGAACTACCCCAGTGACTAATTGTACTTGATTGAACCGGACTACTTAATGTAACCATAATTGGTGCAGTGCCGCCCGGTGTATATGTTCCTGCACCAGTAACAGTAAATGTTGCTGCTGCGGCTGCACCACCTGTTGTTGCACGTGTACCAATTGTAAATGTTGTAGTATAATAACCAGAAGCATTAATAGCGTTTAATGTTTTCGCAGTATATGTTATAAACTCAATTGTTCCACCAACGCTTGCTTGATTCATAACAACTGTACCTGTACTTGGCCAATCATCAAGATAACCGTATAATGAGAATGTAGCACCTGTTGTTGCACTACTTGATAATGTTGCTGTCAAATACGAATAATATGCTTGTGTATTTGTCTCATAACGTGCGGGTAAGTTACCACTACGCATATATGCTTCAGTGTTAACGTTGTTGTTTGGAATACGATGACAATAAGTTACTTCACCACGATTGTTTTTAAATCCAAAACGAATCGCACCAGCACCATACCATGTATAATCACAATAGAACATTTGCATTTTAGTTAAATCAAGATTGTAACCACTTGCACCAGTTCCATCTACCTTATCAATGTTAAAATTACTTTGTCTATATCGTGTATCAACTGTTTTACTCATCAATACATTACTTGCAGTTATTCCGCGATATTCTGGGTAGATTTGCATAGAAGTATCACTAGTAATAATGTTAACCGTATAACTTTGTCCACGAAGTACAATCATATCACCTGGTTTAATCTGACTACTAAATGAAGTAAGTGTGCCTGTGACTGTTGCTGTTCCATTAGTAACAGAACAATAACCACCTAATTGTTGTGTGCTACTACGTTTAACTGCGTATAAATTTTCTCCATCGTATTCAAAGAAGAAACCGTTTTGTTGGTCAAACATACCAATACGATTTTTACTACCAAACCAAAGTGTGGGGCTAATAGCAATGTTACCTAAGTACACTGACGTAGCGGGATATGTTGCGGGTGTAGTAGTCGCAGTATATGTAAATTGCAATAATGTTGGTGCGGTAATAACAGTAAATGTACCGTTGTATGACGAATCATCAGCACCAGAAACTTTAATAGTTGTACCAGCACTTAGTCCATGAGGGAAACGTGTGTTAACTGTAATAGTTGTACCACTACCACCGTTACTTACACTGTCAACATACACTGCTGGTTTCATTATTGAACCAGTACTGAATTGAATGCCTTTACCAGATTGATAGCGGAAATAACGACGGGTTTGACGAATAACTTGATAGCCGTGATATGGTAATTGATTTGAAAACTGTACACCACCATCAAACGCACGATGAGTAATAAACCCTTGGGCACGAACATATAATGTAGCAGTTGCTCCAGCAGTTAATGTAGCTGTACCTGCACTGATAGTTGATGTAATTGTAAATGTAGTATTAGTTGGAGTAGTTGCAATTTGCCATGTGCCGTTAACACCAGTCAAACCAGTTGTACCGGAAATGAATACATGATTACCAATTGTCAATCCATGTGCATATGTAGTTGTTACTGTAATTATTGAACCACTTGCAACAATACTAGCAGTAGGGATACCGGCGCCAGTAAAGAAACTTGCGGCATACAAATATGTTTTAGTTGCATCAAATAAGGTGCCTCCAACTTGTGTAGGTGCACTGAATGTTTTATAAGTTATACTGACATTGGTATTAACTGTATCAATTAACCACCAACCATCACTATTACCGATATCTAATGTACCAACTACGAAAATAGCTTGACCAGCAACTAAGCCAGTTGTGCTAGCCATAGATACTGTGACGGTCGTAGTACTAGAAGTAACGTTTGAGATTGTAATCGGTGAGGTAACATCATAAAAAGCACTTGGGCGATTGTTTAATAAACTAATACTTTCCCACTTAGTTGGTTGTGTACCATATTCAAAGTCAGTATCAATCAATGATTGCGGTTGACTTACACGCAACTTACCAACCGGATCTTGCAGTGTTTCATTTGGTGAAATTTCTTGATATGTTTCTTCAACCATAATAGCGAGTTTATCTGTGCTACTATGACTTGCAGTATTATATGTTGTGACGATTGTAGTTGTTTCTAACCCAGTAGTTGTACTTACACTATTAGTGATAGTACCGGTTAAACTAGGATCACTAAAATTATAAAGTACTGTACCTCTAGTTACATTGGTAATCAATAACAGTTGTTCTGGTCTAATATATTTTCCAGTGACAACGATTGTTTTTGTGCTTGGGGTAAATGCATATTGTTCTATTATTACATGTTTCATCTTTTAATCTCCGAATGCGATGGTAGCTGCCGAATATGGATAACGTCTAGTCTGAACTGACTGACTTGTACTTCTAACTATCATCACACATTGGTCTCCATAATTTGGTGCATT
>Ga0209191_1002999_pt1 | contig 10185 bp, 11 predicted proteins | sample S_130626_EF_Meta_FD_187320 | JGI IMG/M metagenome (GOLD analysis project Ga0209191, IMG submission 187320) | Freshwater microbial communities from Lake Simoncouche, Canada to study carbon cycling - S_130626_EF_MetaG (SPAdes) (version 2) | ecosystem: Environmental > Aquatic > Freshwater > Lake ... | reverse complement strand
TTGTACGCAACGATCTACCACTCGCCACTCGGCCTCAGAGCAAATGACTTTAGCGCGACTAGACTCAAAATTGCAATGCCGTCCTTGATCCAAAAGCCAGGCAGTATGCCAAATGTTTAGTCGAGAGATCTGCAGATCCATATCGTTATCTGCCAACATAAACCCAACGCCCTCATGCTCGCCTAAAGTTTTCCCAAAGGCCTCCCTTTTCTTGGCGTAAGTAATTGCAATATCTTGCGCACGTTGCGCTTGACCAAGCCAACGCATGCAATGGGTTAGTCGCGCAGGCGCTAACCGTACTTGGGCATTTTTAAAGCCCTTACCAAGCTCACCCAATATTTGTTTGGAAGAGACGCGTAAATTTGTAAACTGAAGAACGCCATGTCCGCCAACAAAGCAGCTATCCATTGCATCCATATTTCGAACAAGCTCAATGCCTCGCGCATTCATGTTTGACAAAAACATGGTTGCAGAGCCGTCTTCACCGCGAGCCATGATGATGACAAAGTCGGCCCCATCGGCCCCAGTAATAAACCACTTTTGACCATTAATAAGATAGTCATCGCCATCTTTCTTGGCGGTTGTCATGAGCATCGATGGATCTGAGCCCGCTCCGGGTGAGGGCTCTGTCATGGCAAAGCACGAGCGGATTTCCCCGGCAACCAAGGGGCGAAGCCAGCACTCTTTTTGTTCTGGGGTAGCAATCTCTTCTAGTAAATGAATGTTACCTTCGTCAGGAGCGTGAATGTTCATCGCAGTTGGGCCTAAAGAGGAGTAGCCGGCTTCTTCAAAAACAAGCGCTTTTTCAACATGACTCAAACCCAAGCCCCCCATTTCTACTGAGGCATGGGGTGCTAACAAGCCAGCTTTGCGTGCTAGCGTGATAAGTTCTTTGCGCAACTCTTCTGATGGGCCGTGCGCATTTTGCCGCGCGTCTTTTTCGTACGGGATGATTTGATCACGAATAAATGATCGTGTCTGGTCTCGCAACCCTTCTAGTTTGGGTGTTAAAGAGAAGTCCATCGCCTGATTGTAATAGTAGGGAAAGCTGGAATTGCACTTAAAACATCCCATGACTAAAAATTCATTTTGAATCAAGCCCTATTTACCGCCCCCCTAGCGAACGCCATTCAAGACTGTTCTCTAGCAATGAAGTGCCTTCAGTTGGCAGGGGTTTAAATGCTGCGCGTAAAATTTGCATCATGGCAGCGCCTTTGTGAAAAAAGCTTTTCTGGTAATTGTGAGTGCGCTGATTCTAAAGTCTACGCGGAGCGCTTATTTCCTCAATTAAATCAATTGCTTATGAAGCTATCTTTTGTCACCCTCCTATTTTGATGACTTTTGTTTCACGTGAAACCTACAAAATGCTATGATCATCGCCCTATCAGAGGCAAATCATGCGTTATTCAAAGAACTTCGATGTCATTGTGGTTGGCGGCGGTCACGCTGGGACTGAGGCCGCCCTCGCGTCTGCGCGCATGGGATGCGACACCCTCCTCATAACTCACAGTATTGAGAGTTTGGGTGCCATGAGCTGTAACCCTTCAATTGGGGGCATCGGAAAAGGACATCTTGTTAAAGAGATCGATGCGATGGGCGGTGCCATGGCGGCCGCTACTGATGAGGCTGGTATTCAGTTTAGGATTCTCAATTCAAGCAAGGGCCCTGCGGTGCGTGCGACTCGTGCTCAGGGCGATCGTGTTTTATATAAAGCTGCTATTCGCTACCGCCTAGAAAATCAAGAAAACCTCACTTTATTTCAGGCCGCCGTTGACGATCTTTTGGTCCAAGGCGATGCGGTTCAGGGTGTGGTTACGCAAATGGGCCTGAAGTTTATGGCTAAGCAGGTGGTACTTACAGCCGGCACTTTCCTGGACGGCAAGATTCACGTGGGCTTAACTAGCTATGCCGGTGGGCGTGCTGGTGATCCAGCTGCAACCTCTTTGTCTGGGAGACTAAAGGAGTTAAAGCTGCCGCAGGGTAGACTTAAAACAGGCACCCCACCAAGGATCGATGGCCGAACAATTGATTTTTCAGTGATGCTTGAGCAGCCTGGGGATTTAGATCCCGTACCAGTTTTCTCCTATCTAGGTCGCCCAGAGCAGCATCCGAAACAAGTTCCTTGCTGGATTTCACATACCAATGAGCAGACTCACGACATTATTCGGGGAGGATTAGACCGCTCCCCGATGTATACGGGTGTTATTGAGGGTGTTGGCCCCCGCTATTGCCCCTCTATTGAAGACAAAATTCATCGTTTTGCGTCCAGAAATAGCCACCAAATTTTTTTGGAGCCAGAAGGCCTAACAAGTAATGAGTTCTACCCTAATGGTATCTCCACGAGCCTTCCTTTTGATGTCCAGTGGAATCTAGTTCGGAGTATCCGCGGCCTAGAGTCTGCCGTAATTGTGCGTCCTGGCTATGCAATTGAGTATGACTTCTTTGATCCACGGCATTTGCACCTTAGTTTAGAGACAAGAGCAATCTCTGGCCTCTATTTTGCCGGCCAGATTAATGGCACCACAGGCTATGAGGAGGCTGCTGCCCAAGGCATGCTGGCCGGGATTAATGCTGGCTTGGCCTCAAAGGGCAAAGCGCCCTGGCTGCCTAAGCGAAGTGAATCTTATATTGGCGTTCTCGTTGATGATCTGATTACTTTAGGCGTCCAAGAGCCCTACCGCATGTTTACTAGTCGTGCAGAATATCGCCTGAGCCTACGTGAAGATAACGCTGATATGCGCTTAACCAAGATCGGTCGAGAGCTTGGCTTGGTTGATGACCACCGTTGGGATAGCTTTTGTAGGAAGCAAGAGGCTGTTTCACGTGAAACATCCCGTTTACAAGAAATTTGGATTGGGCCAAAACATGATTCGGCTAAGGCTGTTTCCGAGCTTTTAGGACAGGACCTATCGCACGAATGCAGTTTGGCTGATCTTTTGAGGCGCCCCGGCATTACTTATGAGGCCGTCACCAGCCTGTCAGGTGGCTTATGGTCCGCGGGGGTATTGGATGATGACTTAGGTTTGGCCCAGCAAATTAGCGATCAGGTAGAAATTTCAATCAAGTACCAAGGTTATATAGATAGGCAGGCACTTGAGATTGCTCGGCAAGAGCATAACGAAACCTTCCCACTGCCAGAGGGCCTGGATTACACCCAGGTTCTGGGCTTATCTAAAGAAGTCCAACAAAAGCTTAATCTATATAAGCCGGACACGCTTGGCCAGGCCGGCAGAATCTCTGGGGTAACACCCGCAGCACTATCCTTGCTATTGGTGCACCTAAAAAAGGGCTTAGGTCGCATCCAAGAAGAAACTCATGAGTAGTGAGTTGGCCGCCTTGGGAGTTGCAGATTTTGGGTTCAATTTAAAGCCAGAAGAAGTAACAGATTTAGAGCTATTTTTAGAAGAAATGGGGCGCTGGAATCAGGTCCATAATTTGACGGCAATCGCGGGTGAGAAAAATTCAGTTAGCCTACATCTTATTGATTCTATTGCCGTTTTACCAATTATGCGTCAATTTTTAATTATGGCAAACCCAAAGATTGCCGACCTTGGGTCGGGCGGCGGCTTGCCCGCCATCCCAATTGCGATTTTGCAACCAAGCTGGAATTTAACCCTAATTGAGGCTATTGGGAAAAAGACAGCCTTTTTGCAGCACGTTCGGGGCAAGTTAGGCCTGACAAATATTCAGGTCTTGAGTGAGCGTGTTGAGGCGGTTGCCAAAAAAGAGCCAGGACGTTTTGATGCTGTGATTTCTAGGGCATTTACGAAGCTAAGCCATTTTTTGGAGCTATCTCTACCCTTGCTCAAGCCTGAGGGGCTGGTATTTGCTATGAAGTCTAGGCGCGCAGATGAAGAATTACAGGGTGTTTGTATGGATCATTGGCGATTGGTGGCAGACGAACCTTTGCATATCCCGAATTTAGCAGTGGAGCGTCGCCTTTTGGTCCTGTCCCCCGTGAGAAAATTACCCCTTTAAAGCAGTATCTTTTTAAGAAAAAATTATGGCCAAAATATTCTGTATTGCTAATCAAAAAGGTGGAGTGGGTAAAACAACCACCGCAGTCAATTTGGCGGCTGGATTAGCGGGACATCAGCAACGCGTTTTATTGGTCGACTTAGACCCGCAAGGCAACGCCACGATGGGCTCCGGGATTGAAAAAGGAGAACTAAAAAGCACGGTGTATCAGGTGTTAATTGGCCACTCATCCGCAAAAGAATCCGTAGTTCGTTGTGAGAGCTCAGCTTACGATGTGCTGCCGGCAAATCGTGATTTAGCAGGCGCAGAAATTGAGTTGGTAGACTTGGATTCGCGCGAACAGCGCTTAAAAGATGCGCTCTCTACCGTTGCTAACGATTACGATTTTATTTTAATTGATTGTCCTCCTGCACTATCCTTGCTCACTTTGAATGGATTGTGTGCGGCAAATGGGGTGATTGTTCCAATGCAGTGTGAATATTTTGCACTGGAAGGCTTATCTGATTTAGTAAACACAATCAAACAAGTGCATGCCAATCTAAACCCAGATTTAGTGATCATTGGCTTGTTGCGTGTAATGTTCGATGCCCGTATGTCGCTGCAGCAACAAGTCTCCGATCAACTGCTGGAGCACTTTGGCGACAAAGTATTTAAGACGATTGTCCCCCGTAATGTCCGTCTGGCGGAAGCCCCATCCTATGGGCTTCCCGGGGTGGTGTTTGATAGATCATCGCGTGGTGCTAAGGCTTATTTAGACTTTGGCGCTGAAATGATTGAGCGTATTCAGAAAATGTAAACCTAGGAATAAAGAACATTATGGTTGTAATAAAGAAAAAAGGTTTGGGGCGCGGCCTCGAAGCATTGCTAGGCGATAAAACTCAAAAAGAGACTGCCGTCGACATAAACCGCTTGCCATTAACCGCGCTACAGGCTGGCAAATATCAGCCGCGTCAAAAAATGGAGGCAGGAGCGCTTCAAGAGTTGGCTGAAAGCATTCGTGAGCAAGGCGTAATGCAACCATTGCTGGTGCGCTTAGTTGCCCCTGGCAAATATGAAATTATTGCGGGCGAACGACGCTTTCGTGCAGCAACTTTGGCCGGCTTAAAAGAGGTGCCCGTTTTGGTTTCTGGTGCAGACGATGAGGCTGCTGCTGCAATGGCTTTGATTGAGAATATGCAGCGCGAAGATTTAAATCCGCTAGAAGAATCACAGGGTCTGGCAAGATTGATCGAAGAGTTTGGCTTTACACATGATCAGGCAGCAAAAGCAGTCGGTAAATCACGTAGCGCAATTAGTAATTTATTGCGCTTAAGTCAGCTTGCAAAGCCAGTGCAAGCCATGCTATTGGCAGGCGATATTGATATGGGTCATGCCCGCGCTCTTCTCCCGTTGCCAGGGGCTAGCCAGGTGGCTTTGGCACAAAGAATTGCGGCGCAAGGCCTTTCGGTTAGGGAGGCCGAAAGAATGTCTACCGCTTTGGCGCGTGCTGGAGGACAAATCGGAGATAAAAAAGTCAAAACCTCTACAGAGCAAGGCGCCATAACCCGAGACCCAGATACGCGGCGCTTAACTCAAGAAATTGCCGATTTAATCGGTTTAAATGCTCAATTTAAGTTCAAAGGAAAAGGGGGGGAGTTGAGAATCCAATTTAGCCAGTTTGATGAACTTGATTCTCTGCTAAAAAAGTTAGGCATTGCGGCCGATGCCTAATACTTTTATTGGCAAAGCGAGACATCTACAAAATTGAATAAAGACCAAAAGCTGCCTTCAAGGATCGACATTTGGGATGAATATTCTGAGGATGCCTACCGCACTTATAGCAAAGAAGAGATGGATGGTTTGCGCAAGGCAAACCCCAAGAAATTTGCATCCCTCAACAGCTGGTTTATTGTTTTAGCTCAAATAGTGATAACCCTGGCAATTGCTGGGGCTTGTTACATTTTTGGAGAAATCGGCAGCAGAATCGTCTATACTTACTCGGCTTTGGTTGGTGGTTTGATTGGATTTTTGCCCTCAACGCTGTTTTTATTGCGATTAGAGGCGGCAAAAAAGAGTTCAAAATCAAGTCCTGGCGGCTACTTAACAGCGGTGGTTTCTGGTGAATTAATAAAAATTCTGGCAACCATTCTTCTGTTTATTGGTTTTGCTCTAAAGCAGCCGGATTTAAAATGGATACCTTTGCTTGTTACCTATTTGGCCACGCTGAAATGTTATTTGATGGCGTGGTTCTGGAAGTAAAAAGCTTTATTAAACAAGGACTAGTTAATAGATGTCTAGCGAAGTTAACGCAGCAGTAAAGGCAGCCCATCACGTGGCCAGTGAACCGCTTACACCTACTGCTTACATTTCTGAGCATTTACAAAACTTAAACAACATTGGTGGGGCACAGACTTCCATCATCGATTTCAGCGTTGTTAACCTAGATACTATTTTTTGGACCTCTTTAATGGGGTTGCTAACAGTCTTTCTTTTGGTGCTTGCTGCACGTAAAGCCTCTCCAGGTGTACCTGGTCGCTTTCAATGCTTAATTGAGATGCTGGTCGAGATGGTTGAAAATCAATCCAAAGGGATAGTTCACGGTGACCGTTCTTTTATTGCACCGCTGGCCCTCTTCGTTTTTTGCTGGATCATCCTCTTAAATACCCTGGACTTAGTACCGGTAGACTGGATCTTCGGCATAAATCAGTTTATTGGTAGTTTTGGAGTGCATGTACCACATCACAAAATAGTGCCGACTACCGACCTGAACGCAACTCTTGGACTGTCATTTTCGGTGCTCCTGTTGGTTTTCTATTACAGCTTTAAGGTCAAGGGTATTGGCGGCTTTGCTCATGAGCTTATTTCCGCGCCTTTCGGTGCTAAATGGTACTTGGCACCCTTCAATCTTATTTTGAACATCATCGAATATGTTGCCAAAGGCGTTTCCTTAGGCATGCGACTTTTTGGCAATATGTATGCGGGCGAACTTATTTTCTTGCTAATTGCCCTCTTGGGAAGCATGTGGACTTTTAATTTGGACTTGTACATGCTGGGCTTCGTTGGCAACGTTATTGCTGGCTCCGCTTGGGCAATATTCCACATCCTAGTTATTTTGTTACAAGCATTTATTTTTATGATGTTGACTCTGGTTTACATTGGGCAAGCCCATAGTCACCATTAACTTTTTTATTTTTAACCTCACCATCAATACTTAGGAGTAAACATGCAAGCATTCTTAGCCAACATTCAAGGACTAACCGCTATCGGTATTGGCCTCATCATCGGCCTCGGCGCATTAGGAGCCTGTTTGGGCATTGGCCTAATGGGTGGTAAGTTCATTGAGGGCGCAGCCCGTCAACCAGAGTTGATCAACGAATTGCAAACCAAAATGTTCCTCTTGGCGGGCTTGATCGACGCTGCGTTTTTGATTGGCGTTGGTGTTGCAATGTTGTTTGCTTTCGCAAACCCACTGCTCGCAGTTATTAAGTAATTGTTTTGGCGTGGATGACCACTGGGTCATCCCACCGTTCTCAACAATACTGAAAGGAATATCGTGAATCTGAACGCGACCCTATTCGCGCAAATGATCGTTTTCTTTGTCTTATGGTGGGTAGTGGCTCGTTTTGTATGGCCACCACTGGTTAAGGCATTAGATGAGCGCTCAACAAAAATTGCCGACGGCTTGGCTGCTGCCCAGCGTGGAAAAGAAGAGTTGGCTCTTGCAAGCAATGAAGCAGAGTTAGAGCTGTCCAAGGCACGCCAAGAAGGTGTTCAGCGTGTCGCTGAGGCTGAAAAGCGGGCACAAATGTCAGCAGAAGAAATTCGCACTAACGCACAGGCTGAGGCCGCTCGCATCATCTCTCAAGCAAAGCAAGACGCAGATCAACAGGTTGCTAGAGCGCGTGAAGTATTGCGCGCAGAAGTTGCCCTTCTTGCAGTAAAAGGTGCAGAGCAAATTTTGCGACGTGAGGTTGACGCAAAGACCCATGGCACATTGCTAGATCAACTAAAGGCAGAGCTTTAATATGGCTGAATTAGCCACTATTGCACGTCCATATGCTGAAGCGCTTTTTCAAAGCACAAAGCCTGCTGATCTTGCCTCTTGCTTAGATCAGTTAAACGAATTGGCCCAGCTTGCTGCTTTGCCAGAAGTTGCTGTGCTTTCAAACAACCCTAAAGTATCTGCGGATGACTTAAGCAAGCTACTCTCGGGGATGGTGAAGACAAAGCTGGACGGCAGAACTACTAGCTTCCTGAGCCTTGTGAATCAAAACCATCGCTTAGCAGCTATTCCAGAAATTGCGCGGCAATTTGAGGCAATGAAGAATCAAAGCGAAGGTGCTGCAGAGGTAGTGATTACTAGCGCATTCCCATTAGAGGGGTCTGCGTTAAATGATTTGTTGTCAAGTTTGAAGAAGCGTTTTGGGGGTAAAGAATTGCGCCCTACTATCCAAGTTGACCCAGCATTGATTGGCGGAGTTCGCATTCAAGTTGGAGATGAAGTATTAGATAGTTCAGTTAAGGCTCAGTTGGCTCAAATGCAAGTAAGCCTTGGCGCATAAGTTATCCCAATTAAGAACATACGAAATAAGACCCAGGAGTAAGTAATGCAACTCAACCCTTCCGAGATCAGTGAACTGATCAAAAGCCGAATTAGCGAAATGGGTGTTGATTCCCAACTTCGCAACGAAGGCACTGTAATTTCAGTGACCGACGGTATTTGCCGCGTACATGGCTTATCTGGCGTTATGCAAGGCGAAATGTTGGAGTTTCCAAACAACACTATCGGCCTCGCATTGAACCTAGAGCGTGATTCAGTTGGTGCCGTGGTATTGGGCGAATACATCCACATTAAAGAGGGCGACCCCGTTAAATGTACCGGCCGAATTTTGGAAGTTCCAGTTGGCCCAGAATTGCTTGGTCGTGTTGTAAATGCACTTGGCCAGCCCATTGATGGCAAGGGCCCAATCAACACTAAGTTAACAGATTTTATTGAAAAAGTTGCGCCAGGCGTTATCGCACGCCAATCAGTTAGTCAGCCAGTTCAAACTGGCCTGAAGGCGATTGATGCAATGGTTCCAATCGGCCGGGGTCAGCGCGAATTAATCATTGGTGACCGTCAAACTGGTAAGACTGCAGTTGCGGTTGATGCAATCATTAACCAAAAAGGTAAAGGCGTTTATTGCGTTTACGTTGCGATTGGTCAAAAGGCTTCCACTATTGCTAACGTTGTTCGTAAGCTTACAGAATTAGGCGCAATGGAATACACCGTGGTTGTTGCAGCAAGCGCTTCTGAGTCTGCAGCAATGCAGTACCTCTCAGCATATGCTGGTTGCACGATGGGTGAATACTTCCGCGACCGCGGGGAAGATGCGCTGATCGTTTATGACGACTTAACCAAACAAGCAGTGGCATATCGTCAGATTTCTTTGCTTTTGCGCCGCCCACCAGGACGCGAAGCTTACCCTGGCGATGTGTTCTATCTCCACTCACGTTTACTTGAGCGCGCTGCTCGTGTAAGCGCTGAATACGTAGAAAAATTTACAAATGGTTCAGTAAAAGGCAAGACAGGTTCTTTGACCGCATTGCCGATTATTGAAACTCAAGCGGGTGACGTTTCTGCATTCGTGCCAACAAACGTGATTTCGATTACCGACGGTCAGATCTTCTTGGAAACTGACTTGTTTAACGCTGGCGTACGTCCTGCGATTAACGCCGGTATTTCTGTTTCACGCGTTGGAGGTGCAGCCCAGACCAAAGTCATTAAGAAATTGTCTGGTGGTATTCGTACCGACTTGGCCCAGTATCGTGAATTGGCAGCGTTTGCGCAGTTTGCATCTGATCTTGACGAAGCAACCCGCAAGCAGTTGGAGCGTGGTCGTCGCGTTACAGAGTTGTGTAAGCAAGCTCAGTACAAGCCTTTGCAGGTTTGGGAAATGGCTGCCTCACTCTACGCTGTTAATAACGGCTACTTTGACGACCTCGAAGTGAAGAACGTTTTGCCATTCGAAAAAGGATTGCAAGATCATTTGAAATCTAAGTACGCTGACTTGGTTGGTCGTATTGAAGAAACCAAAGACTTGAGCAAAGATGACGAAGCAGCTTTGCGTGCTGCAATTGAGGATTACAAGCGCTCAGCCTCTTTCTAAGAGGGCTCGCATAAATCATGGCAAGCACAAAAGAGATACGATCTAAGATCAAGAGCGTACAAAATACGCGCAAGATCAC
>Ga0209191_1002994_pt1 | contig 10194 bp, 7 predicted proteins | sample S_130626_EF_Meta_FD_187320 | JGI IMG/M metagenome (GOLD analysis project Ga0209191, IMG submission 187320) | Freshwater microbial communities from Lake Simoncouche, Canada to study carbon cycling - S_130626_EF_MetaG (SPAdes) (version 2) | ecosystem: Environmental > Aquatic > Freshwater > Lake ... | reverse complement strand
GGTAATTTAACAGGTGCCAACATATCAACCGGCGGTGCATTAAGTGTAACCGGTAATGCTAACGTAGGTAACTTGGGTACAGGTGGTTTAATAGTTGCTACCGGTAATGTAACTGGTGGTAACTTAACTACTGCAGGTGCACTATCTGTAACAGGTAATGCTAACGTTGGTAACTTAGGTACAGCAGGACTAATTACTGCTACTGGTAACTTGAATGCAGGTAACATTATTACAGGCGGTATAGTAAGTGCAACTGGTAATGGTACATTTGGTAATGTGTCTGCTACAACATTTACTGGTGCACTAAGTGGAGCGGCAACTACTGCTGGTACCGTAACAACTGCGGCACAGCCAAATATTACGTCTGTTGGTACACTAACAAGTTTAACAGTTAACGGCAACGTAACAGCAGGTAACGTAAATGCAAGTGCATTTGTTAATGGTAACAGCAACTTAGCTATCCCGGCTGCTAACGGTAACGTGGTTATCAACTCAGCAGGTAATGCAACATTAACTGTAAGTGGCACTGGTGCAAACATTACAGGTACATTAAATGCAAGTGGTAACGCAAATACAGGTAACTTAGGTACTGCAACATTAATTGCTACAACGGGTAACATCACTACAGTTAATAGTGGTTTAATGCAGAATAGCACAAGTAATATTACTATTGCATCAGCCGGTAATATATCTCACTTTGTAGCAGGTAACGCTACAAGTCAATTGACTGTAACTGCGACTGGTTCTAATATTGCAGGATATGCTAATATTGGTGGAAATATAACATCAGCAGGTAACTTAACTGTATCAGGTACAGGTGTAAGTTCTATTGCTGGCAACTTGAACATGAACAATCAGTACATTAATAATGTTACTAACCCAGTTCTAAATCAAGACGTAGCAACAAAAGCATACGTCGACCAACAAATATCAACAGGTATTGCTTATCACCCACCAGTTAATGTCGCAACAACAACTACATTAGCAGTTGCTACTGGTGGTACAGTAACTTACAACAATGGTACTGCTGGTGTTGGAGCAAACTTAGTCACAACAGGTACGTTCTTAAATATTGATAGTGCAAACGTTCAAACAGTTGGTACACGTATTCTTGTTAAGAACGAAGCAAATGCGGCATGGAACGGTATTTACACATATGCTAATACAACAACAATTGTTCGTGCTACTGATGCAGATGAATATGGACCAGATAGCGCAACACAACTAAGTATTAACGATTACTTCTTTACTTTAAGTGGTTTAGTCAATGAAGGTACAGCGTTTATTGTAAGCGCACCAACTGGTACAATCATATTTGGTACTTCAAATATTACATTTAGCACATTCAGTACAAGTCAAGTTTATGATGCTGGTACTGGATTAACGTTAACAAATACTACATTCAGTATCACTAACACCGCAGTTACAGCAGGCAGTTATGGTAACGGCGATAGCGTACCAACATACACTGTTAACGGTCAAGGTCAATTGACTGCGGCAAGTAACGTAGCTATCACAGCAAATGCAGGTAATTTATCAGGTACAACACTAAAATCAACAGTTGTAACTTCTAGTTTAACAAGCGTTGGTACATTAGGTAATTTGACAGTTACAAGCAACATTTCAGGTGGTAACGTAGCAGTTACATCTAATACATCTAGTGGTAATTTAGTAGTAGGCGGTACAACTCCTGATACTAGAGTAACAGTATATGGTGTAGGACAATCAGCGATTTATTCAATTACAGGTAACTCTACAACATCAGGTACAGACATTCACATCTCTGGTGCTGATAGTTCACAAACACGTATCACACAAGATTCGTTTGGTAACAGTAACTCATATGTAGCGTTTACTGGTCGTACTGCACGTGGTTCAGCGGGTACCCCACTACAATCACAAACTAACGATATTTTATCACAGTTTACAGGTCGTGGTTTCAGTAACGGTAGTTTACAATTTGGTAACTCATCTACTGGTCGTGTTGATGTGGTAGCGGCAGAAAACTTTACTGATACAAGTCGTGCTACAAAAGTATTAGTGTATACTACAGCAGTTGGTGCAATCACTCCAACAGCAACAGCAACATTTGACAATGCAGGTGGCTTCCAAGCAACAGGAACTATCACAGCTCCAAATATTACAGCAAATACAGGTGTATTTACTGGTAATGCTAACGGATTAACAAATATTCCGGGTGCTAACGTAACAGGTACAGTACCAACAGCAACTACAGCAGGTACTGTAACAACTGCGGCTCAGCCAAATATTACTTCAGTTGGTACATTAACTTCATTGGCAGTAACTGGTAATATCAGTGCAGGTAATGTAAGTGCAACAACATTCACTGGTGCATTGACTGGCGCGGCAACTACAGCAGGTACAGTCACAACTGCGGCTCAGCCAAATATTACAAGTACCGGCACACTAACAAGTTTAAGTGTCACTGGTAATATTAGTGCAGGCAATGTAAGTGCTACGACATTTACGGGTGCCTTGTCAGGTGCGGCAACAAGTGCAACAACTGCAGGTACAGTAACAACTGCGGCACAGCCTAATATTACTAGTGTTGGTACATTGTCAGCACTATCAGTAACAGCAACTATTACTGGTTCAGTAAGTGGTACAGCGGCAACAATAACTACTGCGGCACAGCCTAACATTACGTCAGTAGGTACGCTAACAAGTTTAGCAGTAACGGGCAATATCTCTGCGGCTAACGTAACAGCAACACATTATGGTGCGGCTACTGGCTTGACAGGCATTCCTGGTGCAAACATTACTGGTACTATCCCATCAGGTGTTGTACCAACATTGAATCAAAACACAAGTGGTTATGCGGCAACAGTCTCTACTGCGGCTCAACCTAATATTACAAGTGTTGGTACACTAACATCATTAACATTGGGTGGTACGTTGACTGGAGCAGTGCAAATTGGTACTGGAGCGGCAACACACTTTGGTACTACATTAACAACTGGTGCTAACTCTACTGCCGGTACAATAACTGGTAACTGGACATTAAGTGCAGGATCTAAACTTAATGCTACTTATGCTGACTTGGCAGAGAAGTACACTGCTGACGCTGATTATGAACCAGGTACAGTATTGTTGTTCGGTGGTGAACAAGAAGTTACATTGTCAACAGAATCAGATTCATTTAGAGTTGCTGGTGTTGTAACAACAAACCCAGCATATACTATGAACAATGGTTGTGAAGGTGAACATGTTGCTACTATCGCTCTACAAGGTCGTGTGCCAGTTAAAGTTGTTGGTCCAATCTTTAAGGGTGACTTGTTAGTGTCATGTGGTAATGGTCATGCTATTGCTAACAACATAGCACGTGCAGGTACTATTGTTGGTAAATCATTAGAAAACTTTAATGAAGCAACTGGCATAATTGAAGTAGCTGTAGGTCGATTCTAATACAATTTCACACTGTACTTTTTGTACTGATAAGTACAGTGTGACTAATGTATTTCAATTAAATTATGATTCCAGACTAAGAAGCTGGTATGACTTAAGACAAACTCTCCAAAACGCAGATACCAAAACCAAATGTTTAGAAATAGACACATGGTGGCAATCCGCGCCTCTGGTTAACCATTATCTACATCCGCATGAAATAGATACATGGCCAACACCCTGGGAACTATTATATGATAACGAATACTGTCATATTGCCCGAGGTTTGGGTATGATATACACACTTATGTTAACGGGTATAAAAGATGTTGACTTTTGTTTAGGAATAGACGATAATAGTGAAGAGGTTGCATTAGTCATGGTAGACCGCGCAAAATATGTACTGAATTACTGGCCCAATATGGTAGTAAATATCAATCTAAAGAATTTTAAAATAACAAATAGTTTAAGTATAAAAAACATAATAACAAAAATAGGTGAAATATGATTATAAACGTCACTAAACGTAGTGGTAAAAAAGAGCCACTAGATTTGGAAAAATGGCAAGCACAAGTATCAAAAGTATGTAGAGGGATAGCAGATGTAAGTCCCTCAATGATTGAGATTAAAAGTCAACTACACTTCTATGATGGCATTTCAACAACAGAGATTGATGGAATAACATTAAGAGCAATTGTAGATTTAATTGACGTAGAAAATAACCCTGATGTTGGACATACTAATTATCAATATGTAGCAGGTAAACAACGTGTTAGTATGCTACGTAAAGATGTATATGGTAAGTACGAGGTTCCGTGCCTCTATGACATAGTTAAAAAGAATGTAGCCACTGGTCTTTATACTAACGAATTGCTAGAATGGTATAGTGAGGAAGATTGGAATAAGATGAATGATATGCTTGACCATTCTAAAGATGAACAATATAGTTATGCCGCTATTGAACAACTTATTGAAAAATACTTAGTAAAGAACAGAAGTACAAAGGAAATTTATGAAACTCCACAAATTAGATACATGGTTGCAGCCGCTACAGTCTTTCATAGTGAAGAACCTAACAGTGCCCGCATGCGGTATATTAAAGAATATTACAACGCAGCCAGTGATGGCCTGTTCACTCTTGCTACACCAGTGTTGGCAGGGCTTGGTACACCTACTAAGCAGTTTAGTAGTTGCGTACTTATTCGCTCGGATGATGATTTGGACAGTATTTTCGCCAGTGGAGAAATGATGGCTAAGTATGCCAGCAAACGTGCAGGCATTGGTTTAGAGATTGGACGTCTGCGGCCACTGGGCAGTCCCATCAGAGGTGGTGAGATTATGCATACAGGTATGATACCATTCTTAAAGAAATGGTTTGGTGATTTACGAAGTTGCAGTCAAGGAGGTATTCGAAATGCAAGTGCTACTGTTTTTTATCCAATTTGGCATCATCAGTTTGATGATCTTATTGTCCTTAAGAACAACCAAGGCACAGAAGAAACCCGAGTCCGTCATATGGATTATGGGGTTGTGCTTAGTGCCTTCTTCTGGAGACGATTCAAAAACAAAGAACAAATAACATTCTTTGATCCAAACGAAGTACCAGACTTGTATGAAGCATTTTATCAAAACACAGAACGTTTTGAGGAACTATATATAAAATACGAAAAGCGCAAAGACTTGCGTACTAAGACTATGGGTGCGGAAGAAGTATTCAAGAGTGGTATATTAAAAGAACGCACAGATACAGGACGTATCTATCTAGTGTTCATTGACAACGTTATGAATCAAGGTCCGTTTAATCCCGAGTACCATACAATTTACCAGAGTAACTTATGCTGTGAAATACTTTTACCTACTAAATCCTTTAAACGTCTGGATGACAGCAATGGTCGTATCGCACTTTGCACACTGGGCTCAATCAATTGGGGTGCGTTCCGTAACCCAGAAGACATGCGCCGTGCTTGTCGCATATTGCATCGTAGCCTCAATAACATTCTTGACTATCAAGATTTTCTTTCCATCCAGTCTAAACTATCCAACGATGAAATCAGACCACTGGGAATCGGTATCACCAATCTTGCCTACTGGCACGCCAAGCGAAACCTCAGATACGGAGAAAAAGATTCCCTGGCTGAAGTCAAGACGTGGATGGAACACTTATCCTTCTACTTAACTGAAGCAAGCGTTGAACTTGCCAAGGAACGTGGTCGCTGTGAAGGTAGTGACAAGACACGCTATGGTCAAGGTACATTCCCTTGGGAACTACGTGCTACTGGCGCCAATGAATTGACTGACTTTACCCCTGAATTAGATTGGGAAACACTGCGTATTAATATGAAAGAACACGGTGTCCGTAATGCTACACAAATGGCTGTTGCTCCTGTAGAATCAAGTAGTGTAGTTATTAACTCTACAAATGGTATTGAAATGCCGATGAGTTTAATTAGTGTTAAAGAAAGTAAAGCAGGATCGTTTGTGCAAGTTGTTCCAGAATATCATAGACTGAAAAACAAATATCAAATGATGTGGGAACAAAAAGATTGCGATGGTTATCTAAAGACAGCGGCAGTTATTGCGGCTTACGTTGACCAAAGTATTAGTACTAACACATTCTATAATCCTGCACATTTCCCTGAACGTAAAGTCCCAACAACGTTGATTGCTAAGAACTTAATGCAAAGTCACTATTGGGGCTTAAAGACTTTTTACTACAGCTTGATTAACAAAGCAGGTAGTAAAAGTCAAGATGAAACTGTATTAGATTTGCCAAGTGGCTTTAATGATATGGATGAAGAAGATTGCGAGGCATGTAAATTATGAGTAAACAACAATATAATTTAAAAACTAAAACAGATTATTTGAATAGAAAAATGTTTTTGGACCCGGAAGGTCCCGTAACCATTCAAAGATTTGAAGAAGTAAAATACAAAAAGATTGCAGACTTTGAAACAACAGCACGTGGTTTCTTTTGGGTCCCAGAAGAAGTTAGTCTAACTAAAGATGCTAATGACTTCAAAGAAGCAAGTGATGCTGTCAAGCATATCTTTACTAGTAACCTATTGCGTCAAACAGCACTAGATAGTTTACAAGGTCGTGCACCTAGTCAAGTATTCACACCAGTAGTATCATTGCCAGAACTAGAAGCATTGATTTACAATTGGTCATTCTTTGAAACTAATATTCACAGTCGTAGCTATAGTCATATCATTCGCAACATCTACAATGTACCCAAAGACGTATTCAATACTATACATGATACAAAAGAGATTGTAGATATGGCAAGTAGTGTTGGAAAGTATTATGATGAGTTACACAAGATTAATTGTCGCAAAGAATTAGAATTAGATGTTAATGAAAAAGAACACATCAAAGCAATTTATATGGCATTACATGCCAGTTACGCATTGGAAGCATTCCGCTTTATGGTATCATTCGCTACATCGTTAGCAATGGTTGAGAACAAAATCTTTATTGGTAATGGCAATATTATCAGTTTAATTCTCCAAGATGAACTTCTCCATAAAGGCTGGACTGCCTACCTTATCAATCAAGTAGTTAAAGAAGATAGTCGTTTTGCACAAGTTAAATCTGAATGTGAAAGTGAAGTCTATCAACTTTACATGGATGTTATTAAAGAAGAAAAAGACTGGGCAGACTACTTGTTCAAAATGGGCCCAGTCATTGGATTAAATGCAACCGTATTAAAAGACTTTGTTGATTATACAGCAGTGGGAGCATTAAAAGAAATTGGTATTAGATATAATAGTCCAGCACCAAAAAGTACTCCTATTCCGTGGTTCAATAAGCACGTTGATACTAGCAAGAAACAGACAGCATTACAAGAGAACGAATCGACCAACTATGTAATCGGAGTTATGACCGATAATATAATTTATGATGAATTACCAAACATTTAACAAAGGAAAAAAATGAAAAAGCTATTAGTTATATTAAGTTTAGTCGCATTAGCGGCGTGTACAAAGACAACAAGTGAAGCACCCAAAGCGGCATTGGCCACGCCTTCATTTGTATTAGATTACACTGCAAATTGCACATCAGGTGGCGCACCTACTATCAGTGGCAACGCTGTAACATTTGGATCAGGCACTCAATGTCAAGCAGGTAGAATTGTATCAACACAAAGTTATGCTAATATCACTGAGTTCAGAGCCACCGTTGATCTAAGTAAGTTGTCTAGCAACTATGTCAATGCTAGTATCTACTTGATACAAAATCCAAACAACCCGTCAGCACAACCAGTTGGAAACAATTATTGTGATGCCGGTGGTAACAACAATCAATGGAACTGTAGAGAACTTGATCTTATGGAAACAAACGGTAACAAGTTGTTTCAAACTACACTACACTTAGGCAATGGTGGCAGTTCAGCACCACAGCGTTATGAATATGCATATTCTAGTACAGCACTAAACAACAGTTGCTTTAATAGTGCTAACATGAAGAATGACCCTGCTAATGGTTTGTATGATATCACTAGCATTGATATAAGTAAGCCGTTTGACTTGGTTACAACTATTACATATGATACACCTAAAATGGTAGTAACTTATCAACAAGGTTCTACAACTGTTGTAGTATATGACAGTAGTAATGGATCAGGTGCACAAGGTAGTGGTACAGTTGATATGAATGACTTAGTAACTACAATGCAAAACGGTTATTGGCCTGTGATTTCATTCTGGCAAGGTTACAGCCCAACTGGTCCTAGCACAGCACCATGGTGGAATGGTAGTTGCCAATGGGGTGCATTGTGTAACAATACTAGTTCATACTGGAGCATCAGTAACATCCAAGTGACTACCGCAGCCTCTGCAAAGAAATAAACATATAGAGGAAAACATGACAGCAATTATATGGAGTAAGTATCATTGTCCTTATTGCGATCAGGCAAAGGCATTAATGAGTCAAAAAGGTATTCAATTTGAAGAACGTAAAATTGGAGACGGATATACAAAAGAAGAATTGCTTGAAGCAATCCCAACAGCAAGAACAGTACCTCAGATTATTTTAGATGGGGTACTAATTGGTGGTTTCACCGAACTTAAACAAAAACTAACAGAAAGTATCTAATGCAGACAGCACTAAAAATAAACGAAGTATACACATTCAAATTAAACTCAGGAGAAGAATTAATCGCTAAAGTTACACAGACTGAGGGTGAATTTATTACAATTGCAGAGCCAGTATCTATTGCCCCGGGACAACAAGGTCTACAAATGATTCCTAGCGTGTTTACTGCAAATCCGAAGGAAGAATTTAAACTAAATACTAATAGTATTGCAATGGTTGCACAGACCGATGACTCTATTAAAGTCAAGTATATTGAAGCAACTACTGGTATTCAAGTACCAGAGAAAAAGTTAATTTTAGGATAAAATATGGCAGGGGTGAGTAGAAAAGGAGATACAAATACAACCGGCGGAACTATAATGCGTGGCGCCGGCACAGTATTTGTTAATGGACTTCCTATAGGACTACATGTAAGTCCTATTAGTCCACATGCTCCTTGGGGAAGACCTCATCCCCCACATGCATCTGCAACTACCACTTCAGCTAGCCCTACTGTGTTTGCTGAAGGCAGCCCGGTACTAAGAATAGGATCAACTAATTCCTGCGGTCATAGCATCGTTGAAGGAAGTAGTGATGTGTTTTGCCCATGAGTGATACCGGAAAACAAAGTCCGTTAGGCGTTAATGTAATGAGTGGCCTGCTCCAGGGCAAAGGCTTTTGGATTAACAATATTGCAACAGGATATATGGGTTCAAGCACAAGTATAAGCAATTATACTAACGGATCAATATCTTCATTGAGTAAACTTACAGATGCTATTCGTCAAGGATGGGTTCAGTATAACGCAGGAAATCTCACATCTACAACATACAATAACCTAATCGCAATGGGTAGTACAACTATACCGGCATTAGGTAACACTAGACCAAGTAGTTATGACTATTCCGGTTATCCTGGCTGGGGTACTGCGTATTCAGGCGAAACCGCAAGTTATGGCTTTGTAAGATTGTATGCATGGCAAGCATACAGTGAATTTAATTATAATGGAACATTATTAGCAGACAACAAATATACTGATTTTTTGGGGTCATGGACAGAAGCAAGTTCATTTATTGATTATTCTAATCAATCTATAATGGCAATGCAAAATTCATTTACATTCCTAGAAGGTACATACAGTAATATGAATGACTTGATTACCGGTGATATTACCGGTATCAGTTTATCAACTAGAGTATTTGGTCAAGATTTAATTACATTAGGTAAAGCAATAAATTTAAGTAAAATTAGAACTTTTGGTTTCCCGTCTAATGTGTTAGAAACATTAAAAACGTATAATGCATTAACAGACTCAGTTGTACTAGCACTGATGGCTAGTGGTCTAACTAATGCAGAAGTAGAACAAGTTTCTAATAATACGAATGTTACAACCAGTCAACAGCAAAAAATATATGCAGCCTTTAATATAATTTCCGGTGTAGATTTAGCAAGCATATTAGTTTCATTGAATTGTAAAACACAAGGTCTTGAAACGTTAGCAGACTTATTGAATATTAAAAAATTATTTCCTAATAGTTACGAGACACTAACCGTACCTATCTATAACGCACAACCTGGTTTGCCTACTAATAGTAAAACATATTATCCAATCTTTAGTTATCAAATTATTTCTCCTGCAGTTATTGCAACGGTTGGATCTGTCATACCACCAGGTATGCCTACTGTAGATATTGGTGTTGGTTATGGAGATTATGG
>Ga0209191_1002993_pt1 | contig 10199 bp, 11 predicted proteins | sample S_130626_EF_Meta_FD_187320 | JGI IMG/M metagenome (GOLD analysis project Ga0209191, IMG submission 187320) | Freshwater microbial communities from Lake Simoncouche, Canada to study carbon cycling - S_130626_EF_MetaG (SPAdes) (version 2) | ecosystem: Environmental > Aquatic > Freshwater > Lake ... | reverse complement strand
TGAAGTACTTTCTAATCCATGTAAAGATTGCAAAGGATCGGGTGCTGTTAAGACGAAAAAAAATCTATCTATTCAAATTCCAAAAGGGGTTGATGATGGAACGCAAATAAGATTATCTGGAAAAGGTGATGCCGGCTATAGAGGCGGATCTAATGGAGATCTTTATGTATTTATAACAGTAGAAAAACATAAGATCTTTCAAAGATCTGAAGAAAATCTATACTATAAATTACCCATATCAATGACTGATGCTGCGCTTGGTACAGAAATAGAAGTTCCAACAATTGACGGTGGAAAATCAAAAGTTAAAATTCCTGCAGGAACACAAACTGGAAAACAATTTAGACTTAAGGGCAAGGGCATGCCTATTATAAGAAGCGATGACTACGGAGATTTATATCTAGAAACGAATGTAATAATTCCTGAATCTTTATCAAAAGAACAAAAAGACTTGCTCGAAAAATTTAAATCTTTAGAAGATTTAGATAACAATTCAGAAATAAAAAACTTTATAAATAAAGCCAAAAAATTTTGGAGTGATAATTAATGAAAAAAATTAACATCACAATCACTGGCGCTCTTGGAAGAATGGGAAAAATTCTCATTAAAAGAATATCTAAAAACAAAAATTTAAAATTGTTTAGCTTAACAGATCTAAAATCTGGAAAAATTATAAATGGAATTAAGACACAAAAAAATAACTTGGAAGCTTTTAAAAAAACAGACGTTATTATTGATTTTTCAAAACCTAAAGCTTCCCTTGAAATTTTAAATTATGCAAAAAAATTAAAAAAAAAAGTTGTCATTGGAACTACAGGTTTTAGCAAACAAGAAAATAATTTAATTAAAAATTACTCAAAAAAAATAGCTGTATTTAAGTCTGGTAATATGAGTCTTGGCATTAATCTTATAGAATATATTGTTACTATTCTGTCAAAAAAGATTCCTAATGATTATCATATTGGAATTAACGATGATCATCATAGAAAAAAAATTGATTATCCTTCAGGAACAGCATTGATGTTAGCAAATGCTGTATCTAAAGGTAAAAATAAAAATTTAGAATCAATAAAAGGTAAAATATTTTTGAATAAAAAGGGCGATTTACAAAAAAATAAAATTAATTTTTTTATTACAAGAAAAGGAAATACTATTGGTAAACATTCTGTGCTTTTTAATAATAAAATAGAAAATATAGAATTAAAACATACTGCTTTTTCTAGAGAACTCTTTGCTGATGGAGCTTTAAAAGCTGCGATATGGATAAGCAAAAAAAATAAGGGCTTATTTAATATGCAAGATATGTTTGGTTTAAAATAAATTTTATAAAAGTATTTAAATAATTTTTAATGCTTCTAAATAAAAATAAAGCTTTTGAGCTTATTCATTTATTAAATAAATCAATAAAGAATCCAAAAACATCTTTAAAATATAGAAATCAATTTACTTTATTAACCTCTGTCGTTCTTTCTGCACAATGCACCGATGTTAATGTAAATAACGTGACTAAAAGCATATATAAAAAATATTATACTCCTAAACATTTTGTTGATCTTGGAATAAATAAAATAAGAAATCTTATTAAAAGTATAGGGCTATTTAATAATAAAGCTAAAAATTTATATTATTTATCTAAAATTTTATTGGATAAACACCAAAGCAAAGTTCCAAATAAATTTGAAGAGCTAATACTTCTTCCTGGAGTTGGTAGAAAAACAGCTAACGTTGTTTTGAACGCTGTATTTAACAAACCAACGATTGCTGTAGACACTCACGTTTTTAGAGTTGGCAATAGGACTGGTCTTTCGAATGGCAAAAACCCTGAACAAGTTGAAAATCAACTTTTAAAATTATTACCCCAAGCACACATAAAAAAGGCTCATCATTTAATACTTTTGCATGGAAGATACATATGTAAATCTAGAAATCCATTATGTAAAAAGTGTGTCATTAATAAAATTTGTCTATACAAAGAAAAAAATGAATAAAAAAATATTAGGAATAGGAAATGCAATTATTGATGTCCTTGCAAGAGTAGATGATGAATTTTTAACAAATAAAAACCTTGTTAAAGGTTCCATGAAACTCATTAATAAATCTGAATTTGAAGATCTCAAAAAAAATATCAAAATTGAAAAAATTGTAGCAGGCGGTTCTGTTGCTAATACTATGGCTGGAATTGCCTACATTAAAGGAAGTCCATCTTTTATTGGAAAAATTAATTATGATGATTTTGGAGAAATGTATAAAAAAAGTCTTGAAGATATAAATATAAATTTTCCTTATATTAAAAAAAATGAATCTTTGCCTACGGGAGCATCTATCATTCTGATTACTCCGGATTCTGAGAGGACCATGTGTACTTATCTTGGAATATCCTCACATCTTTCAGATAAAGATATAAATGAGAACGATATTACAGATCATGCGCTAATTTTTTTAGAAGGATATCTTTGGGATAAGGGAATAAGCGAAAATATGTTTAAACATGCAATCAATATAGCAAAAAAAAATAAGATTAAAATTGCAATGAGCTTATCTGATATTTTTTGTGTAACTAGACATAAACAAGATTTTTATAACCTGCTTATAAATGATCTCGATATATTAATAGGTAATGAAAATGAAATAAAAGAACTAACAGATAAAAAAAATTTATTAGATTCTATAAATCAGTTAAAACAATTCAATAAATTAATAATTATTACCAGAAGTGAAAATGGAAGTTTGGCAATAAGTAATAATGAAGTGACGGAATGCCAGAGTATAAAAATTAACAAACTATTGGATCTAACTGGAGCTGGAGATTTGTTTGCTGCAGGATTTTTAAAAGAATATATGGATAAATCTGAAATTAAAAAATGCCTTAACACCGGATCAGTCTTAGCTTCACAAATAATTCAAAGAATTGGCGCAAGATTAGAATAACTATACTTGTTATTTTGACAGATAATATAAAGAATTTTTTTCAATAATAAATTTTTTATCTTTAAAGAATCTCTCTATTTTTTTTCTTAATCTGTGTAAATGTGTTTCAAAAGCATGAGTTTCTAATTCTGAATTATGATTCCAGATTTTTTTTAATAAAAGTGACTTGTCCAAACCTGAGTGATTATTAAGAAATAATATTAACTCTAACTCTTTTTCTGTAAGTTTAACTTTGGTTCCTTCTTTTGTAATAATTCTCTGATTAGAATCGATTTCATAATTATTAATAGTTATTTTAGATTTTTTAAAAAAACTAAATTTAGTAATTAAGATGTTCAGTATTTCTCTAAAAGAAAATATATCGACTGGTAGAGATAAGTTTTGATGGAAATTTAATAAAGACAATTTATTCTTTACTAAATAACTCTTGTCTTCTAAAAAAAATATAGTTGGCACATTTTCAATAAAATATTTTTTAACTTCATTTAATTTTAATGCTTCGGGAAATACAATTCTAACAACTAATTCTGAATTATTTTTTTTATTAAAATTAATTTTGTCTTCAGTTGAAAGATTATAACCAAGATTACACTCGTTTATTATATTTAAGAAAACTTTTGATCCATAAATATAAAGATGAATATTATTCATAAATATATAATATATTCCGAATGATTATTGTAAAGAAGCCAGGCCATTTAATTTTTAAAAACTTTAAATTTCGTTGTTCATTAGGAAAAAATGGCATTAGTAATAAAAAAAAAGAAGGGGATGGAATAACTCCAAGAGGTACCTTTAAGCTAACAAAATTATTTTATAGAGAAGATAAGATCAAAAATATTAGAGCAAAGATAAAAGCAGTCAAAATTAAAAAGAATATGGGATGGTGTGATGATCCTAAAAGCAAATTTTACAATAAATTAATAAAACTCCCAAGCAAGTTTAGTCACGAAAAACTTTATCGAAAAGATAATATCTACAATATAGTTGTTGTATTGGATTATAATTTAAACCCGATAATAAAAAATAAAGGGAGTGCAATATTTATTCATGTTGCAAAAAAAAATTATAAAACTACTCAGGGATGTTTAGGTTTAAAACAAAATGATCTAATCAAATTGATTAGTATTATTAAAAAAAATCAAAAAATAAAAATAATTTAATAATTCTTTCTATCTCCTAAAATTGCAGAACCTATTCTTAAATAATTAGAACCACACTTTAATGCTTCTAAATAATCATTGCTCATACCCATGCTTAAATTGAATAATTGATTATTATTTGCAATTTTTTTTAAATTTGAAAAATATTTTTTAGGATCTTCTGCCATGGGTGGCAAACACATAAGACCGATTACATTTATTTTAAGTTCACTTTTACAAAAATTAATAAATTTTGAAGAATCTTCGATTGAGATTCCTGACTTTTGGTTTTCTTGTCCAATATTTATTTGAATAAAATAATTTAATTTTTTATTAAAATTTTTTTCTTCTATAGATATTTTTAGTGCTAATTTTTCACTATCTAAGGAATGAATAAAAGAAAAATGATTGATAGCCTCAACAACTTTATTAGTTTGTAACTTTCCAATTAAATGTAATTTTAAATTCTGATTAACTTTTAATAAGTCCGACCATTTAGTAATACTTTCTTGAACTCGATTCTCTCCAAAATGAATATGTCCAACATCAATAATGGGTTTTATATGAGAAATTAAAAAAGTCTTAGAAACAACTATTAAAATAACATTCTTAGATATGTTATTTATATTGTTTAAAACTTGATTATAATTTTTTAAGATATCCATATGAACTTTAATACAGCTTATTCTGAAAATTTCTATTTTTTTACAAACAAATTAACAGAAGAAAACAAGAAAAGTATTATTAAATTCAAAAATATTTCTATAATTTATGAAAATAATGAAACTTCAATTAATAATGAAGAATTAATTAGAATAATAAAATTCTGCAAAGAAAAAAAAATAAAGATCTATTGCAAAGATGACATAAAAAAAGCTTATAAATTAAATTTTAACGGCATTTTTTTGTCGAGCATAAATAAAAAAGTCTCTATTTTTAATAGCAGCTATAATAATAAAATTAATTTTAAAATTATAGGTGGCGCACACAATCAATGGGAATATTTTTTAAAAAAAAGGCAAGGATGCAAAGATATTTTTTTTTCATCCTTATTTAAAAATCTAAAATATAGTCAAAACAAAATACTTAAAATTTGTAAATTTAATTTAATAGCAAATGAATGGAAATGTAATTTATTTGCACTTGGCGGGATAAACTCAACCAACTTTAAAAAGGTGTTTATGACGAAAAGTAAAGGAATTGGGTTTATATCTTTTATAAATGATCTTGAAATAAAAAAGCCCGTCTACTTTTTTCAAAATAGACGGGCTTTATAAATAAAGTCTAAACTATAAAATTAGAAGCTTGTTCTAAGTTTTAAAGTTATAGAATCTAGGTCAGCACCTGAAGTACCGCCAAGATCAGAGTTTTTAGCAACGTTAACCATCGCCGCAACTGGTCCTAAATTGTAACCAACTGCTAGAGCTTTATAAGTTTCATCAACTTTTGTAGTTATGTTACTTTCAACTTTTTGGTAGTAAGCACCGTAAGAAATGTTTCCTACTGTGTACGATAAACCTACATCATTTTGATGTCTAGTTTCTAAAGTTGATTTTCCGTCTTCAAACTCTTTTCTGTTGTATCCAATTGAAAATGGACCATCAGTGTAAGAAATACCAGCTGTAATAAACTGAGCATCTCTAGTTGGAGATGAAGTTGAACCAACTTTCTTTTGTTGGCTCATGTAACCAACTTCAGCAGCTACACCTTTAATACCTAAATTAGATAATTCAAGTAATGCAGAGTAAGCTGAACCTTCGTTACCTTCTACAACCGCAGTGTCAGATCCGCCGCAACCAGCTGCATCAGTTGAAGAACAAGTTGCTGTAGGGTTATAACCTAAAGTAATTTGTCCAATGCCTGGGAATGCTTGTCTTAAGTTGATTCCAAAAGCTGTTGCTGTGTTAATTGGATCTACTAAAATCATAGTAGCAGTAGTTGATCCACCTGAAGCACCTGTTGCGCCACCATGTTCACCAACTTTTGGTGCCATTGAACGGTCGAAATCGTTCATATGGTCAATGCTAAAGCTTACTGTAGTTCCACCAGATATTAAATCAATGAAAGTATTTTCATTGGCAATTGATCTAGCATGTGCACCAGTGCTTGATGTTGTTTCGTTAGCGTCAAACTCTAAAGCAAATCCAGCGGCATAATCCATACCGTTGTTTAATTTACCTTTGCTTTGAACGTTTAACTGAGTTTCTGCCAACATACCTCTTTTAGAAGCAGTTGATATCGCTCCAGCAGCACCTGTTTCAGCTGTTGATCTTAAACCAACAGTCATGTTTCCAGTTACTGATGTTTGTGCAATAGCTGAAGTCGTAAGAAGAGCTCCAGTTAAAGCTGTCGATAATAAAAGTTTTTTCATTTTATTATTTTCCTTTTTGTTAGTTAATAATAATTCTAATTTTTTAATTAGAATTGCTGCCTTTTTAACATTTTTTCATTATTAAATTCTTAATTTATAGGCTATTTTATTTAATTTTTTGTTAAGTGTTGCTTAATTACAACATATTATTTGATAAAAAATAAACTATTAAGCTATAATTATGTTAATTTTATTAATAAAAATCTAATAAAAATGCGCTTTATATACATATTAATTATTCTATTGTTATTCTCTGGTTGCAAAAGTTCGCAGGAACAACCGGAATTTGACCAAAAGGCTGCAGAACCGGACCCATTTAAAAGAGCAAGGCAAGCCGCCGATTCAGGTGGTGGAATATTTAACTCAGATAGAAAAAATCAAGATGCAACTGTTAATTTTGCAACTTCGAATGCCTTGTGGAGAGCTACATTAAAAAGTTTAAACTTTCTTCCTTTGCTAAACGCTGATTATTCTGGCGGCATAATAATAACGGATTGGTACAGTGAAAATTTAGATTCAAAAGAATCAATTAAACTTACAATTAAATTTTTATCAAATGAAATTAGATCTGACTCTATAGAAATAATTGCGCATAAAAAAAATTGCGAAACATTTGATAAGTGCCAGACAACTTTGTTAGGTAAAAATTTTTCTCAGGAAATAAAAGATTCAATTATTAGTAATGCTAGAATTCTAAAAATTGAAGATGAAAAGAAAAAAAAATAATCAAAAATGGAAAATTATAATCCTTTAGCAATAGAGGAAAAATGGAATTTATTTTTTGATAAAAATAAAATCTTTCAAACAAAAAAAAATATAAATAAAAAATTTTATTGTTTAGAAATGTTTCCATATCCCTCTGGCAACATTCATATGGGTCATGTCCGAAATTATACTCTGGGAGATGTAATAGCTAATTTTAAAAGATTAAATGGTTACAACGTTTTGCATCCCATGGGTTGGGATGCTTTTGGGCTCCCAGCAGAAAATGCTGCAATACAAAATAATCTGCATCCTAAAGACTGGACATTAAAAAATATCTCTACAATGAAAATGCAATTAAAACGCTTAGGATTATCTATTGATTGGGATAAAGAAATTTCTACTTGCGACCCTTCATATTATAAATATCAACAAATTTTGTTTTCTCTTCTTTTTAAAAAAGGAATTGCTTATAAAAAAAAAAGTTATGTTAATTGGGATCCTATCGACAATACAGTTCTTGCAAATGAACAGGTGATTGATGGTAAAGGTTGGAGATCTGGAGCAGTTGTTGAAAAAAAAGAATTAAACCAATGGTTCTTAAATATTACAAAATATTCAGATCAATTATTAAAATCTCTTGATGATTTAAAAGGTTGGCCAGAAAAAGTAAGATTAATGCAAAAAAACTGGATTGGAAAATCTATAGGTTGTGAAATTGATTTTATTTCAGATTTTAAAAATACTAAAATTAAAATTTTTACAACACGACCAGATACAATATTTGGAGCTTCATTTGTTGCAATCGCTGCTGATCACCCTTTTACTGAATCTTTTAAAAATGAAAAAAGTTTTCAAGATTTTAAAGAACTTGCTTTAAAGAATATTGGCACGGAATCATCTTTGTCTAAAAATGAAAAATTAGGTTTTAAAACTCCATTTTTTGTATCGCATCCTTTTTTAAATAAAAAGATACCCATTTATGTAGCTAATTTTATCCTTATGGATTATGGGACCGGAGCTATATTTGGTTGCCCAGCACATGATCAAAGAGATTTGGAATTTGCCAAAAAATACAATCTAGAAATAATACCAGTTGTAAGTCCTAATAAGTCTAAATCTGTCATAATTAATGATCAAGCATACACTGATGATGGCTATATTATTAATTCAGATTTTCTCAATGATTTAAGCATTGAAGATGCAAAAAAAAATATTATTCAAAAAATAGAAGAAAAAAAAATAGGAAATTCTAAAACAATTTATCGTCTTAAGGACTGGGGAATATCTAGACAAAGATATTGGGGATGTCCAATTCCAATTATGTATAGAGAAGATGGAAAGGTTATCTTAGTTCCTGAAAAAGATTTACCCATAGAACTGCCTAAAGATATAGATTTTAGTAAACCAGGAAATCCATTAGAAAATCACCCCACATGGAAATACACAAAGTGTCCAGAAACTGGAATGAAAGCCATTCGTGAAACTGATACCCTTGATACATTTGTAGATTCTTCTTGGTACTTTCTTCGCTTCTGCTCACCAAAAGAAGAAGGTAAACCTTTTAATATAGATGAAGCTAATTATTGGATGCCAGTAGATCAATATATTGGCGGTGTTGAGCATGCCATACTTCATCTTCTTTATTCAAGATTCTTTACTTTGGCACTACAAGATGAATTTAAATTAAAAGCCTCTGAACCTTTTGAAAATTTATTTACCCAAGGAATGGTATGTCATCCAACATTTAAAACGGAAAAAGGGAAATGGGTTTTTCCAAAAGAAGTTATTGAAAAAGATGGGTCTTATTTTTTAGATAATAAAGAAAAAGTTTTAAAAGGAGACAGTCAGGCTATGTCTAAATCTAAAAAAAATATTGTTGATCCAGATGAAATTATTAAAATTTATGGAGCAGATGCTGTAAGATGGTTTATCTTATCAGATAGCCCTCCTGATCGAGATATCCAATGGAGTGATAGTGGTATCCAAGGTGCATTTAAGTACATACAAAAAATCTGGCGTGTTTGTGAAAAAATAAAAATTTATAAAAAAGAAAAAGAAGAAACAGATAACAATTTCTTAATTAAAACCAATATCCTAATAAAAGACATTACGGAATGTATCGAAAAATTTCATATCAATGTCGCTGTTGCCAAACTTTATATTTTTTTAAATCTTCTTAATGAAGAAATTGATAAAAAGACTTTAAATGAAGAAGATATTGTTAATGCTTATAAAAAATATTTAATTATTATATCTGCTTTTACCCCATACATCGCAAACGAATGTTGGGAGAAAATTACAAAACAAAATAATCTAAGTTCACAAGTGTGGCCTAAAATTGAAAATACTCTTATAAAAAAAGATCAATTTGATGTTGTAATTCAAATAAATGGTAAAAAAAGGGCAATTATCAACGCTATTAACAATGAAAGTGAGGAAAATATTTTTAGCAAATCCTTAGCAATTAAAAATATTAAAGTTATATTAGATGAAAAAATAATAACAAAAAAGATTTTTATAAAAAATAAACTGCTTAATATTGTTACTAATGATAAATAAATTTCTTCTAGCTGCTATAATATCATTTACTTTGGCTCATTGTGGTTTTTCACCTATATATACTGGAAACTCTAAACAAGTAATTATTTCTAAATCAGAAATTGTCGGTAATAAGGACCTAGCTTTTAATCTAGAACAAAAATTAAATTTTAAAAAAGACGAAAGGGATTTAAATGCTTACACATTTAAAGCTCAAATTTATGATACAGCAGAAAGCTCTCTTGTTGATTCAAGAGGAATATCTACGGAAGAAATAATCAAATTAACTGTAAGCTATCAATTTCAAGATAAAAATGGTGTTGTAATATACCAAGACGCTATAACTAAAGATAAAAGAGTCTCTGTAACTGACAATTTATCAAATAATATTCTGGTAAAAAATAATGAAAAAAGACTATTATTAGATTCTATAATTCAAAATATCTTATTCAAATCTAGAGTCTCATTAAATTAGTTTAAATGCTCTTAAAATCACAAGAGATAAGCCAAAAAAA
>Ga0209191_1002984_pt1 | contig 10228 bp, 9 predicted proteins | sample S_130626_EF_Meta_FD_187320 | JGI IMG/M metagenome (GOLD analysis project Ga0209191, IMG submission 187320) | Freshwater microbial communities from Lake Simoncouche, Canada to study carbon cycling - S_130626_EF_MetaG (SPAdes) (version 2) | ecosystem: Environmental > Aquatic > Freshwater > Lake ... | reverse complement strand
TGCTGTGACTAGAACTGTTGTTACAAGTGCTGTTACTGAAAGAAGCGAAAGTAATCTTACTTTTTTCATTAGTTAGGTAATCCCTTCGCTGGCATTGCAGGACGCTTGTATGTTGACTTAACAACTGGACCAGACCCTGAATCGGTTGTGTATGTGACATACGTACCGCCGATTGGAGCAAGATCACCTGTTGGTGCGTACTTTCCAACCCAGTATCCGGTGAGACCAACGTGGCTTGTCGCTGAGTATCCAGCTGGAACCAAAGCTGAGTTTGCAAATGTTGCACCCTTGCTATCGATTGCTGCCATCAGAGATTTACGTGTTGGATTTGGACCTGCAGCCTTAAGAGCCTGCGCAGTCATGAATGCTGTGTTCATTCCTAGCAATACGTTCAGATCAAATGCTGATCCAGGTACTGCCTTTGCGTAGATATCTGAGAAGAACTTTACGTACTCATCAGTCATATCTGTTGTGGCTGGAACTGGTGAGAATCCAATTGCGTTGTATAGAACGCCTGCTGGAACACCTGTTAGCTTGATTGTTGTTGCGTCTCCGCCAACTGATCCAAGCATCCACTGTGGCTTGTATTGCAACTGTGCGGCAGTACCTAGCATTGCAGATGTTGCACTAGATACACCAAAGAGAATTACAACGTCAGCTTCTGCAGCCTTAAACTTTGTAATCCAACCTGCAGCAGCTGCTGCTCCTTGTGATCCCGATGCATATGGGACCTTAACAGCGAAGGTGACTCCAGCAGTTTTAAATCCTGCAAGAGCATCAATTCCGAAGTCATCGTCTTGGTATAGCAGGCCAATCTTCTTTCCTGCAAAATTTTCTTTAATGTACTGACCCATGATCTTTGCTTCCATAATGTATGAAGGCAAAACTGTGTAAGTCGTTGGGTACTTCTTGGTATCTGCAAAACCACTAAATCCTGTGTTCACAAACAACACTGGAACGCCGCGACGGGCTGGATTAACAGATGTTGCAACTGCCTTTACATTTGCAGTTCCAAGAGGTGCAAGAAGTGCCATGACCTTATCCTTAAGAATAAGTTCGTTGGTCTTTGCAACCGCTTCAGTTGGAACATATCGGTCATCTTTAACAACAAGAGTGATCTTGCGGCCATTGATTCCACCATTTGCATTGAGGTAATCGAAGTACGCCTTTGCTGCACCTGGAATCTTGTTGTATCCAAGTGATGCAGTACCTGTCATTGGCAATGTCATTCCAAGTTTAATTTGGGATGAGGTGACGCCAACTTCAGCCGCTTGAGCAGGCAAAGCTGTTACAGCTAAACCAACCGTGGCTAGTACCGCTGTTGCTGTTAGCAACGTACGGCGTTGTAGTGCTTTCATGTGTTTCCTTCCATCGAGGGTTGTTACGAGGGTTACTGCTTTACTGCTTTTACTTCTTCGTACTCTTATGTGCTGCTTCATGTTTTGCTTTGCGAGCGCGATGTTGTTCAACAGGACCGTTTGGAACAAACAGAACTGTCAGAATCAACAACCCACTAACAATCAAACCTGGCAGATTTGTAGTAACACTCTCAGAGCTACCGAGGCGGTGTGCAACCACATCGGCGATCTCTGGGATGGCTACCAAAACCACTGACCCAATAATGACGCCTCCGAGGGTACTAATGCCAGAGAGAACCGCGCCTGTCAGGAGGGAAAATGAGAGGGCAAGCGGGAATGCGCTCGGGGAAACGGTGCCAATGGTCATCGCAAGCAGCGCTCCAGCCAAACCGGCGATTCCTGCACTTATTGTGAAGGCTAGGACCTTAGAACGGGCTGTGTTGATTCCTGCCAATTGGGCTGCGACCTCATTGCCACGGCCAGCTCTCCATGAGCGACCATAGGCAGAGTTCAAAATATTTCTAACACTCCACATTGACATCAATGCAGCAAGGGCTGCAATCCAGAAGTACCACTTGTACTGAGTGAAATCTTCTCCTAAGGCAAGCGGAGGAAATCCAACATCAAATGCTAATCCTTGCTCTCCTCCAAGAATTGGGAACTGATTAGCAAGTGATGGAAGTCCGATAGCAAGTGCCAGAGTTGTACCCGCAAGGTATGGACCAGATAAACGTGCAGCTGCTGCACCTAACAATGTGCCGCCCACTGCTGCAGCTAATACGGCTGCTATAAAACATAGAATAATTGGAAGATTAAATTCAGCACGAAGCACTGCTGCTGCATACGCACCAACGGCCATCAGCGCACCATGGCCTAATGAAACCTGACCTGAATATCCTGTAAGTAAGATAATTGAAGAAATTGCAATTACATAAACCGCAATCGTCGCACCTTGATAGACGCGGAGTTCATCAACGAATCCGCTAAGGATAACGAGAACAATTCCGCCGAGAATGAAAAGCGGAAGATGCGTACTCTGTTTTTTTCTCTTATGCACGTCGTCCCGCCTTCACTCCAATAATTCCTTGAGGGCGCACAAATAAAACGATCAACAAAATAACAAATGGGGCAATAAAGAAGAGCCCACTACTTATATACATCAGCACAAATGAAATTGAAATTCCCAAGAATAGACCGCCTAGAACTGCTCCGAGCAAGCTATCCAACCCACCAATGACTGCTGCAATAAAGCCTGAGACAAGAAGCAAAGAGAAATCAATTGAATCCGGTGAGAAGTTTCCATTTCCATTAACGGTTTGGAAAAGTCCAGCAACTGCGCCTGCTGCGCCCGCCAATGCCCAACCAAGAGTGCGAACTGAATCGACTCTTACTCCTGAGAGACGTGCAATTTCAGGTGCATGAGCAGATGCTCGTAGAGCCAAACCAAGGTTCGTTTTTTGGAAAAGGATAGAAAGTAGAATCAGCAAAACTACAACTACAACGAGAACCAAGAGTTTTAGCGGTGAAAAGACCAATGTGGAGCCATTGATCGTGAATCCATTATTGGAAATTGGGGCAACAATACGTAGATCCTGTCCGCCCCAAATCATGCTTATGACTGAGCGGATAACTCCGAGTAATCCAAGTGTTGCAATAATTGGCGCAACACCTGCAATTGGGCCAGATGAGGCGTGCTTAACTAACAATCTCATCAGAACTAGTTCAACTAGAGCTGCAAATAATGCACCACCAATCATGGCAACTGGAAGAGCAATCCAAAATGAACCTAAGCGTGAGACAGCTTCATAGCCAAAGTATGTTGATAAGAGCGCCATACCAGCTTGGGCGAAGTTAACTACTCGCGTACTGCGCCATACCAATACAAAGGCAATTGCCATTAATGCGTAGATTGATCCGGCAGTGATACCGATTAAAAGTGTATTTAGTAGTTGCATGATTAATACCCCAAATAAGCAGCGCGGACTGCAGGGTCTTGGATCAACGCTTGTGCGTGATCTACGGCAACAACTTTTCCTAAGTTCAGCACAATTCCAAGATCTGCAATCTTTAACGCACCCATTGCGTTTTGCTCAACAAGCACAACAGTTAATCTCATTTGGGTGGTCAAATCTCTGATTGTTTGAAATATTTGCTCGACAACAAGTGGGGCTAAACCTAGTGATGGTTCATCCAGAAGAAGAAGTTTTGGTTTTGACATAATCGCTCGACCAATAGCAAGCATCTGCCGCTCTCCACCTGACAATGTGTCTGATCTTTGAGAAATACGTTCACCTAAGCGAGGAAAGATAGTAATTACTTGATCAAGAGACTCTTTCATCTCTTTACCATTTTTTCGCCAGATGGCACCAAGCTCAAGATTTTCTCTCACTGTTAATTCGGGAATTACAGATTTGCCTTCTGAGACATGTGAAATACCCATGCGAACTAACTTTTCAGGTTTTTCTGCTGTGATTGTTTGGCCCATCCAATTCACCACACCCGAAGTTGGTTTATTCAGCCCTGATAGTGCACGAAGCAAAGTAGTTTTTCCCGCACCGTTTGCTCCAATAATTGCTGCAAGCTTTCCGGTAGGAACAGCCAACGACACCTGATTGACAGCGCAGATCGCACCGTGGTGGACAGTTAAATTCGAGACATTAAGCGACATGATCGCTACCTGTTCCTAAATATGCAGCCATTACCGCTGGATCACGTCGAACCGTTTCAGCATCACCACTTGCAATTACCTCACCAAAATTAAGAACATACAACTTGCTACACACCGACATAACAACATCCATATGGTGCTCAACAAGTAACACCGACATATCCATACTCAAATTCATAATCAAAGAGTTCATCCACTCAATATCGTGCGTTCCCAAACCACCTGCAGGCTCATCCAACATTAAAATTGTTGGTTCACTGACAAGTGCGCGTGCAATTGCAACCCGCTTGGTGTCTGGATAAGACAATGTGTCTGCACGACGATGCGCAATTCCACCTGCATACACACGTTCTAATGCAACACGTGCCTTATCTCGAATTCGGTCTTCATCTTTTCTGTTTCTTCCAAATGCTGCTGAAATCAAACCAGTCTCTGATAGATGCTGTGCACCAACCATGACATTTTCTAAAACAGTTAGGTCACCAAAGAGTCCAACGCCTTGCAATGTGCGTGCAATTCCTAAATCAACAAGTTCATATGGTTTTGGAAATTCACTCTTCTTGCCATTGAGGTGAAACTCGCCGGAATCTGGTGTTACTAATCCACACAGCGCATTAAACAGAGTTGTCTTGCCAGCGCCATTAGGGCCAATTAATCCAACAACCTCGTTTTTGCCAACTTCAAGATAAACATCGTTGAGAGCCCGAAGACCGCCAAAAGAGACATTGACTCTCTCGACGTGCAGCGCTGCATTATTAGTAGACATGAGGTGCGTAGAGTCTAGACACACGGGGACCAATTCGCGTAACGATTTCATAATTAATTGATAACGATGCGGTACCCCAGTCATCGGCGGTGTACTCACCCCTGGACCCATCACCGAAAACAATCACCCAATCCCCAGAAACTGCTGTGGAATCGGCACCTAAATCTACGACAAATTGATCCATGGATACGCGCCCAATAATGGGTGCTTTTTTGCCATCCACAAAAACTCCTGCACCTTTTGCAATGCGCGGAATCCCATCGGCATATCCCATGGCGACAATTCCCAATTTTGTTTCTTGCGTTGTATGAGCCGATGCTCCATATCCAACTGCAGCTCCAGCCGGAACTTTCTTAACTAAGTGCAACTTTGCGCGCAGCTGCATTACTGGCTTTAGCGAAAGCTGATTACTACTCCCTAGCGTTGAAACATCGGGAGATAACCCATACAGAGAAATACCTGTTCGCACTAAATCAAAGTGTGCTGATGGATTCTTAAGAGTTGCGGCTGAATTTGAAAGATGTTTAATCGGTGGATTGATCCCAATTTTCGCAAGATCTGCCACCATCGAATTAAATCTCGTCAACTGTTCGTCATTTTGTTTTTCAGCTGGTTCATCAGCTCTGGCAAAGTGGGAAAAGACACCAACCACATTTACTGTAGAAAAATCTTGTAGTAAAAACTCTTGCCATTCATCCAAGAAGCCACCACGTGTCATCCCGGTATCTAACTCAATATGAATACGAGGCTTTCCTGGAAGTGCAGCAATTTCATTAAAAGCAGCAATAGATGAAACAGCAACATCAATGTCATGATCGACCGCTGACTTAAAATCTGCACCGGGTGATACCAACCATGCCAAAATTGGAATACGAACTCCATGGGTTCGAAGCGTGATTGCTTCTTCTAGTAAGGCAACACCCAGCCAATCAGCACCTGCTTTTTCTGCAGAAAGCCCAACACCTAGTAATCCATGCCCATATGCATCTGCTTTAACTACAGCCATTAATGCTGTCTTGCTGGCCGACTTTAAGTGCGCAATGTTTGATGCAAGGCGGGCTGTATCAATTCGTGCTTCAGCGCGATTCATGTGCGCTCCACAATCACCATGGCAGATGCGATGCCTGCATCATGAGAAAGAGATAGGTGTACCTCTGCGCCGTCAATAAGATCTGCAATTTCACCTCTAAATAAAAAGGCTGGCTTTCCACTCTCTAAATTAACAATCTCTGCTTCATGCCATGACAATCCTTTGCCAGCATTGAGCGCCTTTGCAAGAGCCTCTTTCGCGGCAAATCGCGCAGCAAGGGATGCAATTGCTTTGCTTCTTTCTGCTTCTGTAAATAACTTTTCTAAAAGTCCCGGCGTGCGCTCAAGAGATGCCTTAAACCGATCAATGTCTACGACATCAATTCCGATCCCATCAATCATTGTGACAGTCTAGTGCAACTGGCTTTTAGAGGGAACATAGCGATCTATCGCAATGATGGTTACCAGTAATGCACTGCCAACAAAAAGACCACCCAAAAGATCGCTAAACCAATGTGTGTGCCGGATTAATGAAACTACACACACTGTAAGACTAATTAAGATTACTCCGGCACTAGCCAACCTGCCTTGATATCTATCAACCTTTGCATATCGAAAGATTAAGTAGGCCAAAATTCCCCATGATAAAACTGCGTTAGATGCGTGTCCGCTTGGATAAGACATGCCACCAGCATGTAGCAAATCAAATCCATCGCGTGGCTTGGTGCGACCCAGCAATATTTTTACAGAACCAACAACTAGATTAAGAGAAATCAAAGAAAGAAAAGCTAGATTAAGTGGCCGCCACGTTTTGAACTTATAAGCAATAAAAGCAGCTGCAAGAAGCAAAACCGTTGCGGTTAACCAGCGAAGTCCTAAGTCATCCAAACGGCGCAAGATAAATCCTGCTAAGCCTTCAAACTGAGGCTTTGGTTGACTATTTATTTCCTTGTCATAACTTACAAGTGGTCCGTAGGTGTAAACCTGCTGTGTTACAAACAAGAACCCAGCGAACAATAAAAATGACCAACGCAGTGCACGATCCATTTGTCTACGGCGATTTTGTGCCAGTTCAATCATTATTCAACCGTTACAGATTTAGCCAGATTTCGAGGTTGATCAACATCATTTCCCCGGACAACTGCCATTTCATATGCAAACACTTGTAGGGGAACGGTTGCTAAAACTGGCTGGAACAAGGCAGGTACTACCGGAATACGAATCACATGTTCTGCGCCCTCAACATGTGCACCCTCTTCAGCAATTACGATCACACGAGCACCACGAGCCTTTACCTCTTGAATATTGCTCAGCATTTTTTCATCCAAGGCATGTTCATGTCCTGCAGGCAAAATAGCAATAACAGGAGTTCCTTGGTCAATTAATGCGATCGGTCCGTGCTTGAGCTCTCCCCCAGCAAAACCTTCGGCATGAATATAGGCAAGCTCTTTTAACTTCAGCGCGCCTTCAAGTGCAACTGGATATCCAATGTTTCTACCTAAGAACAAAACAGTGTTGTTCTGTGCGAAGGTTCTTGTTAGGGCGCGTAAAGGCTCGACAGTTTCTAAGATTTGTTCAATCTTTCCAGGCAACTCAAGTAGTTCTTTGTAGAGATCTCGGACTTCAGTATCTTTTAGAGAACCATTAACTTGACCAAGATGCAGCCCAATTAAATAGACCGCAATAATTTGCGTTAACAATGCCTTGGTTGAAGCCACAGCAATTTCAGGTCCAGCGTGTGTATACAAAACAGCATCAGATTCACGAGGAATCGTTGAGCTGTTGGTATTACAGATCGCCAATACTCGACCACCTGCAGCCTTTGCATGGCGCACAGCCATCAAGGTATCCATAGTTTCACCCGATTGTGAGATCGCAATAATTAAAGTACTGGGATCAATAATTGGATCGCGGTATCTAAACTCGCTGGCAATCTCCACATCAACTGGAATCTTTGCCCACTTTTCAATTGCATACTTTGCAACCATGCCTGCGTGATATGCCGTTCCACATGCAATAACTGTGATCTTCTTCAAAGATCTGATCTCATCGGCGCTCATATGTAGTTCATCAAGCAGAATCTGATTGTTATCACTTAAACGACCAAGCAAAGTATCTGCAACAGCCTTTGGTTGTTCAAAGATCTCTTTAAGCATGAAGTGTGCAAAGCCACCCTTTTGTGCCGCACTTGCATCCCATGAAATCTCATATCCCTTAGGAGTCACTAGCTTTCCTTCGATGTCTGTGATGACAACACTTGTCGGTGTCATTGTCACAATCTCGTCTTGTCCTAATTCAATTGCTTTCTTGGTGTATTCAATAAAGGCAGCAACATCAGATGCCATGAAGTTTTCGCCATCACCTAGACCGACGACAAGAGGTGAATTACGACGAACACCAACAACCACATCTGGTTGGTCTGCATGGATTGCTAATAATGTAAAAGACCCACGAAGTGCCTTAACCGCATCTCGCATTGCTGCAGTTAAATCGCCTTTGTGTTCCTTGCGAAGATCACTCAACAAATGAGCCACAGATTCGGTATCTGTTTCAGATGAAAACTTGTGACCTTTTGCTTCTAGTTGTGCGCGAAGTTCGGTGTAGTTTTCGATGATTCCATTATGGATAACGGCAAGTTTTCCATCGTTGTCCACATGCGGGTGAGCATTGGAATCTGTTGGTCCCCCATGCGTTGCCCAACGGGTGTGACCGATTCCGGAATGAACATTTGGCAAGGAGGCATCTAAAGCGTTCTCAAGGTTTGAAAGCTTGCCAGCCTTCTTCTCAATAAATAACTTTCCTGGTGTACCTAATGCAATACCTGCTGAGTCATATCCGCGATATTCCAAACGGCGCAGACCTTCAATGAGGGGAATTGATGCAGATTGTGGCCCTGTGTAACCCACAATTCCGCACATATCTATTACCCCTAGCTCTTTTAGAGAGAAATTTCTTTCTTAACTACATCTGCAAGCTGCTGTGCAACTTCTTGCGCAAGGCTATCACTGGCGGCTTCAACCATGACTCTAACGAGGGCTTCAGTGCCAGATGCTCGCAATAAGACTCGGCCAGAATCGCCTAAGCGCTCTTCTGCTGCCTTAACAGCTGTTGCGATAACGACAGACTGTGGCAACTGATCTTTTGCAACATCTTTAACATTGATTAAAACCTGAGGGAAGCGAACCATGGTTGCGGCTAACTCTTGTAAGGTCTTTCCGGTGCGAACTACTTCTTGTAAAAGTTGAAGCGCCGTAAGAATTCCATCTCCAGTATGTGCAAGATCGCGCATGATCACATGGCCAGATTGCTCGCCACCTAACGTGTAGTCATTTGCAATCATGTTCTCTAAAACATAACGATCGCCGACCGGAGTAGTAACAACGGTAATGCCAGCATCTTTCATTGCATGCATAAATCCAAGGTTGCTCATTACGGTGCCAACAACTGTGTCACCCTTTAGAACACCACGTGCTTTAAATCCACGAGCAAGAATTGTCAGAATATGATCGCCGTCAATTTCATTACCCAGAGCATCAATTGCTAGGCAACGATCCGCGTCCCCATCATGTGCGATACCAACATCAGCACCTTCTCTAATAACTGCATCACGCAACTGATGTAGGTGTGTTGAACCACAATCTTCATTGATGTTCCAACCATCTGGCTGGTTAAAGATTGCAACTACCTCTGCCCCGGCTCTGCGATATGCCTCAGGTGCAACAAAAGATGAAGCACCATTTGCACAATCAACAACAATCTTTAAACCTTTTAATGGAGTTTGAACTGAGGCAAGTAGATGCTTTAGATATCGCTCAGTTGCAGTGTCATCATTGATTGCACGACCAACATTTCGACCAGTTGGACGTTCCCAATCCTCACCCATACGGGCTTCGATACGCGCTTCAATCGCATCATCTAACTTGCCGCCGCCACGAGCAAATAACTTAATTCCGTTATCTGGCATTGGATTGTGAGAGGCAGAGATCATTACGCCTAGGTCTGCCTTTGATTCAGCGACTAAGTGCGCAATGGCAGGTGTTGGTAATACGCCAACCCGATACACATTGATTCCAGCACTCGTTAAACCAGCAACAACTGCTGCTTCTAGGAACTCTCCAGATGCGCGTGAATCTTGCCCAACAATTGCAGTTGGCTGATGATCCTTATTTGATGAGCTTTCTACCAATATATGTGCAGCGGCAACAGAAACATCTAAAGCAAGTTCTGCGGTGAGATCACGATTGGCTAAGCCACGGATTCCATCGGTGCCAAAAAGCGCCAATTGAACTCCTTTGGTAAAAGTGAATTAACGCTTTGAGTATTGTGAACGCTTACGTGCCTTCTTAAGGCCGTACTTCTTGCGCTCAATAACACGTGCATCACGTGAAAGGAATCCAGCTTTTTTAA
>Ga0209191_1002983_pt1 | contig 10234 bp, 7 predicted proteins | sample S_130626_EF_Meta_FD_187320 | JGI IMG/M metagenome (GOLD analysis project Ga0209191, IMG submission 187320) | Freshwater microbial communities from Lake Simoncouche, Canada to study carbon cycling - S_130626_EF_MetaG (SPAdes) (version 2) | ecosystem: Environmental > Aquatic > Freshwater > Lake ... | reverse complement strand
TAGTAAGCGTGCACAGTTTGCACCGAAAAGGGTCAAAATGCAAACATTTCATAACATGGCGTTTCGCCATACATCGCGCCACTCGCTAGGTGAAATGACCTAGAAAATCGAAGGCTAGTGGCAAACTCTTTGCAGAAGGAGCGCTTCAATGACTGAACTAAGACTGATTGGGCACGATGGCGACTACGTGCTTCTGGAATCGCTATCCGGTGAAAAGCATCGTTTGCTAATTGATGACTCTCTGCGAGCGGTCATAAGAAGATCAGGCCCAACATCGTCGACGCCAATCCAGATGAGCCCCCGTGAGATTCAGAGCGAGATTCGCTCTGGAAAATCGGTCGAAGATCTTATATCTCGTTCCGGTGATCCGCGTCAGTACGTTGAGAAGTTTGCAGGCCCGGTGCTTGATGAACTGTCACATGTGATATCTAGCGCTCTAAGTGTTCGCATTTCTATAGCCGGAGATCGGCACACCGACATCAGCCACATTGAGTTTGGCGACATTATTTCGGGCAGGCTCGAGGCAAGCGGTGTCGAAGACTTTGAATGGTCTGCTCGCAGAGACGAGCAGCAGGTTTGGCTGGTATCGGCGAACTATTTGATCAATGGAGAATCTAAAAAGGCCACTTGGTCTTATGATGCAAAGCGAATGTTGCTAGCGCCTGAGAACGAAAGTGCAATCAGACTCTCAACCCAAAACTCTTTGGCAGAGCAAAACTATGCAAAGCTTGCCGTTGCGGCAGAGCCAAAGCCTGAGGTACACCAGCCAGGCATCACCCAATCATTGGCAGACACACAACTGGTCGAAACCGTGATTCCGATTGGCCGGGCAAGCGAACTAATCGAAGAGGCCCAAGAGGACCAGGCCGAACCGCCAACCGATTTGCTCGAAGCCCTGAAGAAGAAGCGTGCGGAACGAAGTGCGCGAGACGCGGAATTGGTTGAGCCAGAAACAAATACACAAACACTCGAAATAGTTAGTGATTTGCCGACGAACTACGAAATCGGTGAAGAGCCGCAGGTCGAGCCAGAGGAAATCGAGCCAAACCCTTCACCGATTAGACGCTCAGGAAGACCGAGCATTCCGAGCTTTGATGAGATTGTTCAAGGAACCAAAAGCGAAGAAGAATAGTCGCCAAAACGAATTATCGGGACTTTAGTTTCGACCTCGTCTATAGACCCGTGGTGCCCAACCATTAGCAAACTACTTGGCTTAGCAAAATCCCTGTGAAACAGCGCAAAGGACCTCCGGGCAATCACTACTAGATCTGGCATTAGGTCATCTTCTTCAAGCAACTTCGCTGACCAGTAACCCAATTCGACTAATTCGCCAGGTTCTGCGACAAATGCCCTGTCAGATAAAAACTCTATGAGTTGACCTTTGATCTCTTGCAACTGCTCGGGTTCAGACAGATAGAGGTAGGGAGACCTAGGGTCACCGCTGACATTGCTCAGGCTATTCTTTGCCGCCGGGCAGTCATCGAGAAAAATGTGGTCGCTAGCACTAACATCGACAATTCCATGATCGGCTGTCACAAGCAATCCGACTCCTGGCTTAAGTTTGGCAACGGTTTTTTGAATTGCCCGGTCGAATTTCGCGAGCAAGTCTGTCCAATTTGAGCTGCCAACCCCGGATCGATGTGCCTCGCGATCTAGTTCGGGAGCATAAACGTACACAAGTGAACCCGGTTCATCAGTCGCAAGCGACCTAGCAATCTCGAGACGATCTTCAATCTCTTGAGCGTAATGATGAAAAGCTCCATGCATCGTGGCCCTCGTAAAACCCGACTCCTCGTAATCTTCTAGTGTGACTGCGTGCACCCTCACACTGGAACGAGCGCTTATAGGCTCGATTTTCAAGTAGTCGAGTATAGAGAACTTATCTAATCCAGATAAAAGGTTGATCTGCTCATTCGAAGATCGATTGAAGATTGAATATCCAAAGAGCCCATGCCCAGAAACATCGGTGCCCGAAGCAAAACTCGCAAGACTAGAAACGGTAGTGCTAGGAAACCCGCAGTGAGCGAAATCCGATTCGCCTAAGTTCTTTTGAAGGAAGCCAGATGACGGACGCAAGTTTTCGTAACCCAATCCGTCAACCATCACTACGATTGCGCTCGTAACTTCGGTCAGTCGCAGGGCGTTGTCTTGACCCAAAATTGACGCCTCGGCACTCTGAAACACATCTTGAAGGTTCCAGACCGTGTGCCTTTTCGCAGGTAGCATCGATGTCATTAGACCAAAGTCTGCCACAGGCAAGACCGAGCAAAGAAGATATGACTAGTAAAGAGAACGCAGACGAGAAGATTCTCGACATTGACCTGACTCAGGAGATGCAGGATTCTTTTCTCGAATACAGCTATTCGGTTATTTATGCTCGAGCCCTACCCGATGCCCGTGACGGCCTAAAGCCTGTCCACAGGCGCATCATTTATCAGATGGGCGAGATGGGTCTTCGCCCGGATCGCGGTCACGTCAAGTCAGCGCGTGTAACCGGCGAAGTAATGGGAAAGCTGCATCCACATGGTGACGGGGCGATCTACGACGCTCTGGTTCGCATGGCCCAGGTGTTCACCCTGAGAGTGCCACTGATCGACGGTCACGGCAACTTCGGAAGCCTCGACGATGGCCCTGCGGCCGCTAGGTACACAGAGGTAAGGCTTTCGAACGCTTCTCTTCTAATGAATGAAGGGCTCGACGAAGACGTTGTTGACTTCAAACCAAACTACGATGCACAGCTCACCGAACCCGAAGTTCTTCCCGCTGCATTTCCTAACTTGTTAGTGAACGGTTCTTCTGGAATCGCAGTTGGTATGGCCACGAACATGCCGCCGCACAATCTTCGCGAGGTTGTAGCAGCAGCGATCCACCTGCTTGAGCATCCCGAATCAACGACTAAACAGTTGATGAAATTCGTTCCGGGCCCCGATCTTCCAAACGGAGGAATCATCATGGGTCTCGACGGCGTGAAAGAGGCCTACGAATCAGGCAAGGGCTCGTTTAAGACCCGCGCCAGGGTTTCGGTGGAAAGCGTATCTGCTAGAAAACTTGGATTAGTTGTAACCGAACTCCCCTACCTGATTGGCCCCGAAAAGGTCATTGAAAAAATCAAGGATGGGGTGAACGCCAAGAAGCTTTTAGGTATTTCTGACGTTATTGATCTAACCGACAGAACAAATGGGCTCAAGCTCGTGATCGAGCTAAAAACAGGTTTCGACCCACAGGTAGTTCTAGACCTGCTCTACAGATTCACGCCGATGGAAGATTCGTTCGGAATCAACAATGTTGCACTGGTTGACGGCAGACCGGCGACCCTCGGCCTTAAAGACATGCTCAACGTGTATCTCACACATCGACTATCAGTGATTCGAAGAAGAACGGCTAATCGCTTAGGCAAGCGCGAAGCCCGGATGCACCTAATTGAGGGCTTGCTCATAGCAGTGCTAAACATCGATGAGGTCATCCAAGTTATTCGCACGAGCGATGAGGTTGAAGAAGCGCGCTCTAAGCTTCGCAAGGTCTTCGAACTCTCGGAACTTCAGGCCGAATACATACTCGAGCTTCGTTTGCGCCGACTAACCAAGTTCTCACAGATTGAACTCGAGTCAGAAAAGTCACAGCTCGAAGCCGAAATCAAAGAGCTGAAACGAATTCTCGGTTCGAAAGAAGCCCTCAATAAGGTCGTCATCGCAGAGCTCGAAGAAGTTGCTCAAAAATATGGCGATGCGCGCAGAACGACCTTGATTGCTGACTTCGAAGAAGTAAAGCCGATGTCTGTATCAAAGATGGCTGGAATTGACGGGCAACTGGCCGACTCACCTAGCGTTGTAAGAGTATCGGCGACCGGGCTAATCTCGCGAATTGACACAGCCGAGTTGTCAACAGTCGTGGGAACAAAACGTAAGCGACACGATGTGACGATGTGCAGAATTTCTACAACAACGCGCAGTGACATTGGTTTCGTTACCTCGAGTGGGCGCATAGTTCGCATTCACGTGGCAGACATCCCAGCAACCTCAGATCCAACCGATCTATCTGGCGGAGCCAAGGCAGCGGAGTTTCTAGGGCTGGCCAAGAAAGAGCGACTTCTTCATGCAATCGAGCTTCGTGAAGCAACCGAGTTAGCAATAGCAACCAAGCTGGGAACGGTTAAGCGTCTCACAGCCGATTGGCCCGCGAAAAATGACTTCGAAATCATTTCCCTAAAGCCAGGTGACGAGGTTATAGGAGCTTGCAACGCAGATGATTCGATGGAATTCGTCTTGGTTAGCTCTGACTCACAGCTTCTGAGATTCAAATGCGACACCGTGAGACCGCAGGGTCGCGGAGCTTCTGGCGTTGCCGGAATCAACATTGCTGCCGGCAGCTACGCGGTATTCTTCGGTTCTGTTATGCCAGACGACGTTGTTTTGACAGCCGCCAACAACTCGGCCGCGTTGCCTTCTACAGATCCGGGCAGTGCAAAACTTAGCGCGCTAGAAGAGTTTCCTGCAAAAGGCAGGGCGACCGGCGGAGTGCGTTCTCACAAATTCATTAGAAACGAAGATCAGATCTATTTCGCTTGGGCGGGAAACAGGAATTACCTTGCATCGACGAGCGACGGAAAACCGATTGATCTCGAACTTGAAAACAGCAAACGTGATGCAAGCGGAACCAAACTCAGCAGCACGATAGGTGCAATCGGTTCGGTTTAGGCGTCAATGCGGTCGCGCTCGAAGCCGTCGGCAGAGTCGACAATAAAGTCTCTTCTCGGAGCAACCTCATTACCCATAAGCAATTCGAAGGTCTTCTCGGCAAACTCGGCGTCAATGATGTTCACGCGTCTAAGCGTGCGCCGCGATCTATCCATGGTGGTCTCGGCTAGCTGATCTGCGTCCATTTCGCCAAGACCCTTGTAGCGCTGAATTGGTTCCTTGTAGCGCTTGCCGGCCTTCTCGAGCTTCAGCAACAGTGATTCAAGCTCTGCCTGTGAATAGGTGTAGATAACCTCGTTTGCCTTACTACCGTGATTGACGACCTCAACGCGGTGCAACGGCGGCACGGCCGCATAAACCCGCCCAGAATCTAACAGCGGCCGCATGTAGCGATAAATCAGGGTCAACAGCAGAGTTCTAATGTGAGCGCCATCGACATCGGCGTCACTCATAAGGATGACCTTGCCATAGCGCGCTAAATCGATGTCGAATGAACGACCCGAACCAGCCCCGATGACCTGAAGTATTGAAGCGCACTCGGTGTTCGAGAGCATGTCAGAGACCGAGGCCTTCTGCACGTTGAGAATCTTGCCGCGAATCGGCAGCAGAGCTTGGTACTCGCTATTTCTCGCTAACTTCGCTGTTCCGAGAGCTGAGTCGCCCTCGACAATGAATAGCTCGCTGATCAACGTTTCGTTGGTTCGGCAATCGACGAGCTTGCTCGGCAGAGAAGAACTCTCGAGTGCATTCTTGCGTCGCTGAGTCTCTTTGTGGGCGCGTGCTGAGACACGTGACTTCATTTCGGCAACGATTTTCTCGAGCAACAAAGCCGACTGCGCCTTATCGTCGCGCTTACTGCTAGCAAATCTGTCGTTCAAGGTCTTCGCAACCACATTGGCAACGATGTTCTTTACCGCCGGAGTTCCCAAAACCTCTTTGGTCTGGCCCTCGAACTGGGGTTCGGCTAGTCGAACCGTGACGACGGCGGTTAAGCCACTCATGACATCTTCCTTCTCAACTTTGTCGTTGCCAAGCTTGAGCTTGCGCGAATTCGAATCAATCTGGGCCTTGAGCGTTTTCAAGAGTGCCTGCTCGAAACCGGCTATGTGAGTTCCACCTTTAGGTGTCGAAATGATGTTCACAAATGACTTGACCTCGGTGTCGTAACCGGTTCCCCAGCGAACTGCGATGTCCACCTCGCACTTGCGAGAAACTTCACGACTGACCATGTTGCCGTCTTCTGCGAGCACAGGAATAGTCTCAGTGAATTCACCAACACCCGCCAATCGCCAAGTAGAGGTCAGTTGCTGGTCTTTGGCAAGATAGTTTGCGAATTCAATAATTCCGCCGTCAAACTTGAACTCTTGCTTTTCAGATTTACCAGATCTTTGATCATCAACTTTGATGCCTAAGCCCGGAACCAAGAAAGCAGTCTGACGAGCCCGGTCTGATAACTCAGGCATGTTGAAGTTGGCATCCTTGATGAAAATCTGTGGATCAGACCAGTAGCGAACCCTTGTGCCGGTGGTTGATTTGCCAACCTTGCCCACTTCACGAAGGATGCTGTTTTCGTCAAAAGCGGTGAACGGATTGGTTGGTTTGATGCCTTTGCTATCGTCAAAAATTCCGGGCTCACCACGGCAAAACGACATGGCCCAGGTTTTTCCATCACGGTCAACTTCGACATCCAGACGCTCCGAAAGGGCGTTTACGACAGAAGCGCCAACCCCGTGCAATCCACCAGAAGCCGCGTATGAACCCGAGCCGAATTTTCCACCGGCGTGCAATTTGGTAAAGACAACCTCAACCCCGGAGAGTCCTGTTTTTGGCTCGATGTCAACGGGAATGCCGCGAGCTGTGTCTTTGACCTCAACGCTCTGATCCTTGTGAAGCACGATTTCGATTGATGAACCGTGGCCGCCTAGCGCTTCGTCGACGCTATTGTCGATGATTTCCCAGAGGCAGTGCATGATGCCGCGCGAGTCAGTTGAGCCGATGTACATTCCCGGACGTTTGCGAACGGCTTCTAAACCCTCCAACACGGATAGGTGACGGGCTGAATAATCGCTCTTAGGCACTGGGCAATGCTACCCAGAACCAAAGAAGAACCTTCGGATTTACACGAAAACGAAGATATTCGCAGTTAGCGAAATTCACTCCAATGAGAACTATTTTGTCGGTCGGGTGTGTTCTCATAGATGTACCGAAGGGAATAGACATGCAATCAACTGAAATCGAACAAGAGCCAGAAGCCATCAGCAGCCTGACAGCAGCCGATCGCTGCGACGAGTGCGGTGCCCAGGCATACATTCGAGTTGAGTTGGCAACCGGAGAGTTGCTATTTTGCGGTCACCACGGAAACGAGAAGCGCGAAGCTCTTCAACCGATTGCAATCAGTTGGCTCGATGAGACCGAGAAGTTACTCGCTCGCTAATTCTCTAGCCAGTTGACTGGCACTAAGGGCAAAGTCAGAAACAAAGTCTCTTTTGGTGCGAGCAATTTCTAGCTGCAGATTTTCACTCTCTAGAATTTTTGAGATGACAAAATCTGCAAGCGACTCATTTTTAGCCAAAATCGGTCCGTGCAGCAGAGTGCCAATCAAATTGCCATCGATAAACAGGCTTGGCAAATCTAGATCACTATTTTTGTAGCCAACAACTTGAATTCCTTGGCTCTCGGCCTCTTCGAACTTTGAAACACGCGCAACACGTTCAACGCTGGAGTCGAGCTGCGGAACCAATCCGTGCAATGCCGCGAATCCCGTTGACACAGCAAGAAGCTGTGTGCCACCCTCGAGCCACTGCTGCAATGTTGGAGCGATTCTGTTGAGGTCTGAGTAGATAACTCTCCAAGCGGCGGCAGAGCCGTGACCTAGCAAAACAAACTGCGGCGCCGTTGCTGACAGTGGTTGCCCTGGCCGGTGACTGAAGCTTTGAACATCGAGCGATGCCCAAGTTAGTCGCTGCTCAAGAACTCGCAGATTTCCCCTGTCACCATTCAAGTTGAGGTGATCGGGATAGAGCTCTAAGAGGCGAATCATCGCTCGACCTCTTCTGGGCTGGTGAAACCAAGATGTCTTCGCAGTCTTCGCATCGAGTCTGCAGAAAATATGACGGTCTTTGTTGAATTAGCCGGACTCGGCAGCGCTAGAAAAGAAGCGAAGGCCTCAAAGAGATCTTCCTCGGCTAAATCGATCTGAACATCGTCATAGGCCAGACGCAGAGCCATTTCGGCGAAATTGTATCCGCTCACCACATCGACCCTTTCGAGTTTCGATAGGTCAACCGTCCACAACCAAGACGGGTCGTGCACATCTCTGCCGATAGCAATCATCAGGCACTCGATAGGCGTGTTCAGGTTGTCAAGGTTCAAATGAAAAGAGGTTGGGTTTTGAACAAGCACAAATTCAATCTGCTGCCCCTCGACTGAAACCACCTCTCCCCTTGCAAAGACCGGCGGCAACTCATCGAGCACCCGCTCGCAGAGTTCAAGATCGAACTTGTCACCCAGAATCTCTTTCGATGTAGTGATAGCGGCTACCGCATCGAGTGCGTAGTGAAGCCCTCGACTAGGAAGATCGAAGATTGCTTCACGCTCTAGAACTCGAACAGAACAGCGTTTCGCAACGAGATTAAATACCTCGCCTGCTAGAAGCTCGGGTCTTGATAGTTTCTCGAGGTAGGTTGGCGCTACTCCGAGAGTCGATTCGCCAAGAACCGAATCAGCAATGCCAAACCAAGAGATGTTGTTTACGTCGCCCTGTTGAGCTAGTTGAAGCAGATTCTGATCGTCGGCGTTCAACAGCACTGTTTGTGTGGCTCGAGCGGCGACAGAATGCAGCGCGTCGCGCACGAGTGCCGGATCAATGAATCGATCAAGCTGATCTTCTAAGACGTTCAACAACGTCACCACTCTTGGCGCGACTTCTCGAGTTATCGAGTCTGCATGACTTTCGTCCATCTCAAGAATCGCAATGTCACCACGGATGCGACCGAAGAGATTGCTCTTCTCGATAATCGCCGAAAAGAATCCCTGCCGAATGTTCGCGGTTGAAGGATTAGTGAACACTTGTAGACCGTGGGCTCGCGCGATTGCAACCACCATCTTGGTGGTTGTCGACTTTCCGGCCGAACCGGAAATGACGACCACGCCCATGCGAAACGATCGTAGGGTCTTGGCAAGAAGCTTCGGTGCAATCTTGCTTAGCATCAACCCTGGTAACGCTGAGCCGCCTCCGGGTCGAAACCTTCTTATGACAAAGCGCGCTATGCGACCAAAAAGAATCGCCGGCAGGTAGAACATTATTGCCCTACAAAGTCCCTTAGCGCCTGAGCGCGAGAAGGGTGCTGCAACTTGTGCATGGTCTTGGCTTCGATCTGACGAATGCGCTCTCGAGTTACGCCGAGCTCTTCACCAATTTGATCTAGTGTCTTCGAAATGCCATCGACTAGGCCGTAGCGTGACTTGATAACTCGAGCCTCACGCTCGGTTAATCCGGCTAGAAGTCTTTCGATTGCCTCGTTGCGGGCTTTTGCAACCGATGCGTCTACCGGCGAAACCGCCTCGACGTCTTCGATAAGGTCGCCAAACTCACTGTCGCCATCTTCACCAAGCGGGGTCGAGAGTGAAATCGGCTCGCGACCGTACTTCTGCACTTCGACAACCTTCTCGGGAGTCATGTCTAGCTCTCGTGCTAGCTCCTCTGGAGTTGGCTCGCGGCCAAGATCTTGAAGCAGCTGTCGTTGAACTCGTGCCAGTTTGTTAATGACTTCAACCATGTGAACAGGGATGCGAATTGTGCGAGCCTGGTCAGCCATTGCTCGGGTAATCGCCTGACGAATCCACCAGGTGGCATAGGTCGAGAACTTATAACCCTTGGTGTAATCAAACTTTTCAACGGCGCGGATAAGGCCAAGGTTTCCCTCTTGGATCAGATCAAGAAACTGCATGCCTCGACCTGTGTAACGTTTGGCTAGCGAAACCACGAGTCGCAAGTTTGCCTCAAGAAGGTGAGCCTTCGCGCGACGTCCGTCTTTAGCAACCCACTCGAGGTCTTTGAAATCTGGAGTCTTTGACTTCGCAGGCAACGTACTCTTGTCGGTCTTGTCAATAATGTAGTGGTACTTCGTCGCCAACTTCTCCTCGGCAAAAAGACCCGCTTCAATGCGCTTTGCAAGGTCTACTTCGAGCTCGGCGTTTAGCAGCGCAACTTTACCGATTTGCTTTAGGTAGTCCTTTACCGGGTCGGCGGTTGCACCAGTAATTGAAATCGTCTGAAGAGGAATGTCATCTTCTTTTTTGTCGTCGAATACCAGAACGCCTTCAGGGTGCTCTTCTTTAGGTTCTTCATCGTCGTCAACGTGAACTTCTTCTTCGACAGTTAGATCTACGACTGTCGCTGCCTCTGCAACGATTACCTCAATAGGAATGTCATCGACATCATCATCAATTTCAATGTCGTCCTCGACAGAACCCTTGGCAATCTTTAGACCCTTTGCCGGCTTCTTGTCTGCAATTGGCTTCTTGGCCGGTCCGGTTGA